>Ga0302286_10003743_pt1 | contig 10197 bp, 5 predicted proteins | sample III_Fen_E2_3_FD_198765 | JGI IMG/M metagenome (GOLD analysis project Ga0302286, IMG submission 198765) | Peat permafrost microbial communities from Stordalen Mire near Abisko, Sweden - III_Fen_E2_3 | ecosystem: Environmental > Terrestrial > Soil > Wetlands > Permafrost | place: Sweden: Abisko...
AGAGCCTCATCGGTGTGGTGTTTCCGGTTGCCGCCGGGTTGATTTACTTGGCTGTCACCCGCCAACTGTTCGTGTTGAGAACATGGAAGCGCCTACGCCCATTCTCGGGCGCGCTGATTATCTTGCTCATCGCCGCTCCGTGGCACGTGCTGGCAACGTTGCGCAATCCACCCTACTTCGACTTCACGTTGCGCAGCGTTCCAGGGGAATACCACGGGTTTCTGTGGTTTTTCTTCATTAACGAACAGCTGCTTCGTTTCCTGAATCTGCGCTACCCGCGTGACTACAACACGGTGCCCCGAATTTACTTCTGGCTCTTTCATTTCGCCTGGCTCTTTCCGTGGAGCGTTTACTTCCCCGCAACCCTTCAGTTGCAATACAAACCGGTCGACCGGGCTGGCAAAACACGCCTGCTCGCGCTCTGTTGGATCGGGTTCATCCTGGTTTTCTTCACCTTCTCGACCACGCAAGAGTACTACTCGATGCCGTGCTACCCGGCCATGGCACTGCTGCTAGGCTCAGCTATCGCCGCAGGCGGAAAGTGGATCAGCCGAGGCACTCGTGCGCTCACTGCCGTCACCGGAGTGTGTGCAGCTGTGGCCATCGCGATCCTTGTGATAGTGCGCAACGTGCCGGTGGTGGGCGATATTTCCGGCGCACTCACCGACAATCCTGAGGCCTACACCTTATCTCTGGGCCACATGGAAGACCTGACGTTGCGCTCGTTCGCCTACCTTCGCTTCCCGCTGGCGGTGGCGGCGTTGGCGCTTTGCGTCGGTTTCCTGGGTACGTGGCGAAAGCGCAGCCAGTCTGCAATGATCTGGGCGGCGTTGATGATGGTGCTGTTCTTTCAGGCGGCCCGCATTGCGATGTACGACTTCGAACCTCTTTTGTCATCGCGGCCTGTTGCCGACATACTGAACCGCTCGCCCCAGGGCACGCTCATTGTCGATCATCATTACTATTGGTTCTCGTCCGTATTCTTCTACACCAATCGACCAGCTCTTCTGCTAAATGGTAGATATAACAACCTGTTATACGGGTCCTACGCGCCGGGCGCGGCTGACGTCTTCATCGACGATGATAAATTTCGGGAACTTTGGACCCAGCCCGGCCTGAAATACCTGGTAGCTCGCGATGCTACGGCCGCAAGGATCGAAAGCCTCGTCGGAACTGAGAACCTGCACATCCTCTACACGGGAGGGGGCAAGTTTCTTGCTTCCAACCGGCCTGTCGCCAACAACGCCGGTCGCTAGCTCGCCCTAACTTCGGTAACGTTTTTTCACCGAAAGTTTCTTGCAACTTTAGTGGTGTTTCATGCAGTCTAAAGATAAGCAATTCACGCCACCATTGGCCTTTTCAGACCACAAATTTTAAGGAGATCAACAATGAGGATCGCCGTCTTAGGTGGCGATGGTTACTGTGGTTGGGCGACTGCCCTGTATTTGTCCCGCAAGGGTCATTCGGTTGCAATCATCGATAACTTTGCCCGGCGCCAATGGGACCACGAACTGAGCGCGCAGACGCTCACTCCAATCCGCCCGCTGCAGGAGCGCCTGTCAGTCTGGCAGCAGCTCACTGGTGAAGTCATCGAGTCGTTCGTTGGCGACATCACTGACTATGACGTTGTGACTTCCATGGTGAAGTCGTTCGAGCCAGAGGCGATTGTTCATTTCGCGGAACAACGCTCGGCTCCGTACTCGATGATCGATCGCAAGCACGCTCTCTTCACCCAGATCGGCAACGTAACCGGCACGCTCAACGTCTTATACGCAATTCAGGAAGTCGTTCCTGATTGTCACCTGGTAAAGCTGGGAACGATGGGCGAGTACGGCACGCCCAACATCGACATCGAAGAAGGCTACATCGAGATCGAGCACAACGGCAGGAAAGATGTGCTTCCTTTCCCCAAGCAGCCCGGTTCGTTCTACCACCTTTCCAAAGTGCATGACAGCCACAACATCGCTTTTGCCTGCAAAATCTGGGGCATTCGCGCTACGGACCTCAATCAGGGCGTGGTGTACGGCACCGTGACCGACGAAGTCATGATGGATGAGGCCCTCGTCAATCGCTTCGACTACGACGAGGTGTTCGGCACTGTGCTCAACCGTTTCTGCGCACAAGCTGCGTTAGGTTACCCCCTGACCGTTTATGGCAAGGGTGGACAGACACGCGGCTTCCTCGACATTCGTGACACCGTGCGGTGTATTGAAATCGCCTGTCTGAATCCTGCCAAACCCGGCGAGTTCAGGGTGTTCAATCAGTTCACGGAGCAGTTCAACATTTTAGAACTGGCCAAACTGGTGCAGGAGAGCGGGAAAGACCTGGGCCTGACGGTTGAAATTGAGCATCTTCCCGATCCACGCGTGGAATTGGAAGCGCACTACTACAACGCCAAGCACTCCAAGCTGATTGAATTGGGCCTGGAACCGCACAGCCTCTCTGAATCGCTGGTAGATTCGCTGATAAATATCGCCATCCGGTACAAGGACCGCATTGATGCTTCGCAGTTTTTGCCGACGGTCAACTGGCGGAACGCGCGGAATGAGAAGCGGACGGAGCAGGTACAACCTCGCCCTGTCCTGCTGAAGAGTCTGGCGTAAGAGCGGCAGCTAGCTCTTCAGTCGCTGTGCAGTGGACGTCATCACGTCGCGCGGCACGAGCTGGCCATCGCGGATGTAATAGTCGAGATTCCGCCAACGGATCGTGCTGCGGGTGAAGCTCACTAGCCAGATCACAAAAGCTATGGCGTCCCACGCCGGGATCAGGGGTAGCCCTTTCCACACTCCGGGTTGCTTCATGCCCCAGGCAGCAACTTGGAGCGTCATAGCGGCCCGCATGACGAGGTAGGTAGCGAGAAATACTCCCGCCACCATCGGAGTCGGCGACAGCGCGACAGCCAACAAGGTCCACGGCAAACCAAAGGTAAAGATCAGGCCGAAATGTCCCCATGGCCGCATATGGCGCATGACGACGATCCAGCGCAGCCGCTTCAGGAATAAGTCGCTAACCGAGTGAAAGTCGGCCACGGTCTGGACGGTGTAGGGCAGCAGTCTGACTTCGTAACCCTGTTCGGCAATCAGGCGCCCAACCAACAAGTCATCGGCCGGTTGATTCTCAATCTTCTCGTAACCCCCGAAGCCAGCGAGGCGGGTTCGCGTGGTTGCAATCGTCGGTCCCAGGGCAAATTTCACTCCTTCCAACTGCCAGTCCACCACAATCCCGGGGTAAAAATCCGAATACATACCAACAGTTTGAAGCTTTTGTACCGTAGTCGTTTCGCCAGTCGAAGCGTAGAAACACGTCACGGCTCCTACGGTAGGATCGGCCAGCGGCGCGACGACTGCGCGCAGGTAACCCGGCTCGCCCCGCACATCACTGTCGTTGATGACCAGCGTTTCGTACTTCGCTTCTTTCGTCAGCCGGGCGAGTTTGGCTACCTTGTCGTTGGTCGCTTCCCGTCCCGAGCCAAACAAGATACGAATCTGCTGCTCGGGAAAATCATGCATGACCTTCTCGATGACCGGAAGCACCGGATCTGTGCGGTCGCCCATGCAGAAAACAATTTCGTATTCCGGGTAGTCTTGCCGGCAAAAGCTGGCGAAATTCTCGTAGGCGTCGGGATCGAGACCCCGAACCGGCTTCAAGATGCTGACCGGTGGCGTGAATGCCTCGGGGGAAGGGCCACGAGGGTTCTTGCGGGTGAAGAACCGCCACCCGCTAAAGAGCGCTATGCCGCAGTAAATAAAGGGGATAGCGGATACAAAAAGAACCACATACCGAATTGGCAACAAATTCATTCCTTCGCCCAAATCGCAAAATCCCTTGCCTTAATTATCGCTGTTACGTCCTGTTCTGCAAAGGATTCAGGCCGAAAAAACACGAACTAAACAGCCTGTTACCCTCAACGGCCTCCACAACGATCGAGCTGATTCCTACTAGACCCCAGGTGGTTACTAAAGTTTTTTTGCCCTATCGAATTTTCTTGTAGTGTCTTTCCCCCGCTATTACTACTTGACCTAATGGGCCAGTGAATCTCTGTCTCTGGCCACTTCCGCGCCCGGTGCGTGCGTTGTGATTGGCTCTTTGAAAATACGGACATCCCTCGCGTTCACGCTTGGCAAAAGTCGCCGCTAACTCCTACGGGCAGACATAGATACGTATAACTAGTTTATAAATTAATGACATACGAGTAATTTCCTCCTAAACTAATGATTCTAAACAGTCGTGATGTTTTTTTATTTGTCATTGTGTTATCCATCACTAACACACTAGATGGGCCTTGAACGCCGCATCTCCGAAGCTGTGACAAATCAATGGGCCGCGCATCTAAGCACCATGCGAGCAGCACAGTCCCTCCCTAGCTTGATATTGGTGCTCATCGCCCTGAGCTTTGTTGCGGCCCTGCCCTTGTTCGCGCAGCAAGTCGTTGTCGTGGAGTTATTCACCTCCGAAGGTTGTTCGAGTTGTCCACCGGCCGATGCCTTGCTGGGCCAGCTCAGCAAGCAGCGCGACACCACAAGCACCGAGCTAATCCTTCTCGGCGAGCATGTCGAATACTGGAATGGCCAGGGATGGAACGACCGCTTCTCTGGGTCTGCCTTCACCCAACGTCAGTACGATTACGCGAAACGCTTCCACTTGGCGTCGGCGTACACACCCCAAATGGTGATCGATGGCCATCTGCAAACCGTCGGCGGCAATGCACCCGCCGTGCAAAAGTTGATTGCCGACGCCGCACACACGCCGAAAACCGCCGCAGTCACCCTCAACTTTGTCGTACCCGGCAAACTCCAGATTTCGGTAACGGACTCTAACAACTCCAAGCATCGGGTACTCCTCGCCGTCACCGAAGACAACCTGACCACCAAGGTCGGCGGCGGCGAAAACGGCGGACGCGTTTTGGTCCACAGTGCGGTCGTGCGGGAGCTTCGAACGTTGGGCACGCTATCGAATGGCAAGTTCGAAAAGACTGTAAGCGTTCCCGACAAGCCGGATTGGAAACGTGATGACCTGCGTGCCGTCGTGCTAGTCCAGGACGCGAATGACGACGTCATCCGCGGAGCAGCGAGCCTGCCCTTCGTCGTCCACACTCCATCCGCCGCTGGACGCTAGTCGGAGCCACCTAGCCGAATCCCGTGTGAGCTAACTCCGCATTAATGAACGGGAGCGGAAAACAACTATCCCCCACTCAGGTGTTAGCCTAAAGGGTTGGGATGGTCTTCATCACTGCGAGGTACGTGGCATTGCTGCGTTTTCTGAAACTATCGTTCGTCTTTGTCCTGGTTACCGTCTGCGCGGCCGACAACCTCACCTACATGCGGGTGGATCGCTCCGTCATCGAGAAGCGCCTCACGCCGATTCCCGCCACTGGCATGGAGCGAATGGATGCCCTCCGCGCGCAGTTCCGCGCCGCCGGTTGCGCACCCGACATGATGCAGGAACAAGCGGTTCCCAACGAAGAATTGCCCAACCTGATCTGCATCGTACCGGGGCCTGACCCGGGTGCGATCGTAATCGGCACCAGGCTGGAATCGAATGCCAAGGGAGATGAGGCAGAGGTCGCCTGGGGTGGCCCCGTGTTATTGCCTTTGCTGGCCGAATCCATGATATCGGCGCCGCATCATGAAACCCTTATTTTCGTGGCGTTTTCTGGACACGATCACGGCCTCGCCGGAGCCAATTACTTCCTCAGCCAATTGAATGAAGATCAGCGCGCCCAAATTCAAGCGATGATCCAGATCGACAAGGTGGGTCGCACGCCAGCGGAGTATGGTTTTCCAGAACCAGACACCTCCCGCATGGCGGCTGTCGGCAGAAGGTCGATTGCGATGACACCTACCCATTCGCCAACGACCCTGAGCAAGGTGCTGCCACTGGCTGCGGGCAGCCTCAAACTACCCGAGGCACCGAGGGAAAATAACGAGATTCCGGCGACTGAAGCGCGGGTATTTGCAGAGGCGAAGATCCCTTCCATCGTGATTCACTCGCCCTCCTACGCTGTGGTTATGGCTCCCGGCAAAATGGAGCCAGTGCACTTGGCGCGGACTGCGCTGGATCCCAAGGCCTACACCGACACCTACAACCTGATGTGCGTCTATCTGCTTTACCTGGATAAGGTTTACTACCTTGCTCGCGGTAAGGCGGCGGCCGCGCTACAAGCCAGTGCGGCTGCCGGCACCACCTCCAATACTCCGCCGGATGCATCGGCGACAGTGACCGCGACGAACGCCACACCGGCCGGCTCTGCCGCACCACCATCGTCCTTATCTTCCCAAGCCACCACGGCACCGCCTCCGGCAGAGAGCGCCAACACAAATCCGATTTTTCGCACCACCGCCCGCCTCGTACAGGTGGACGTGGTGGTTACCGACAAACAGGGACGCCCCATTCCGGGACTGAAAGAGTCGGACTTCACCGTTTTGCAGGATGGCAAGCCGCAGAAGGTCAGGGTCTTCGAACCGCACACAGGCAATGAGGCTGTCGAAGCGTCGAGCCCAGCGACCGCTGCTCCCAAGTTACCGCCCGATACGTATTCCAACCATCCAAAGGCCGCCACATTCGACAGTTGGACCATCGTTCTCTTCGACGTATTGAACACGCCCACGGCGGACCAGGAGTATGCCCGCAAGCAATTGCTGGAACTGCTGAATACCGTGCCAAAAGGCCGCCCGGTTGCGCTATACCTTCTGACGAACCGCCTTACGATGATTCAGGGCTTCACGGACGAGCCGGAAAAGCTGCTGCGAGCGGCCGAAAATCTGCGACCCTCCAACTCCCACGTTCTCACCACCGAGGCTCAACGTCAGCAGGAGGTGGGCCAGATCACAGCCGCTAACGCCGAATTGACGGCGAACGTACCGGGCGGTACGACGAACAATCCTGTGGTCCTCGACAGCAACAACCGGCAGTTGCAACAACTGCGCGACATGGAAAGCTTCCAGATTGCCGATCGGGCGAACTTCACGCTCGCCGCCTTTGAAGCATTGTCGCGAGCCGTGTCAGGCTATCCCGGACGGAAGAACCTTATCTGGCTGTCGGCCAGCTTTCCAATCCAGATCATGGCTGACCCCACCCAGGTGACGCAGCCGTGGCGCAATTCCAGCAATTTCCGCAAGACCCTCGCCGAAGCTGGCGTGTTGCTGGCGAAATCGCGCATTGCTGTTTATCCCACGGATGTGCGCGGATTGCAGGGCCGCGGGGTAGACATTCGCACCAGTGCCAGCGCAGCGGGAGAGTGGACCGGCGCGTCGAACGCGGGGAACTACGGCAACCTCATAGGGGAGCAGACCGCCGGGTTCACGGAAGAGCGCACCACCATGAAACAGATTGCCGAGCAAACTGGCGGCGAAGCCTTCGTGGGAACCAACGACCTGAAGCTGGCAATGAAGCGAAGCATAGACGACGGTTCCACGTATTACACGCTCGCTTACGCTCCCGACAAGATCGATCCGGAAACCGCGTTCCACAAGATCGCCGTGAAAACCACCCTGCCCGACGTGAAGCTGGCTTACCGCCGTGGTTACTACTCAGCCGGACAGAAAGTACCTGAAGTTGCCGTGGGCGCTGCGGCCCTGCGTGGCGCTCTGCAACCCGGCATGCCTCCAGCAACGATGGTGTTCTTTACCGCGACTGTGCTGCCGCCCGACGCTACGCACAAAGACGTTCGCATCCAATACGTGGTAAATCCAAACACCATTACCTTTCAAGACGTGCCGGATAACAAGAAGCGCATTGTGCTCGATTGCATCGCCATCGCCTACGACAAAGAAGGACACGAGGTTGGGCACGCCTCTGACACGCTGGACGGCGCGATTCAAGCGGCGGCATACGAAACCGTGATGGCGCGCGGAGTTCCTGCGAAGCAGGAGATAACGCTGCCCGCGGGTGTGTACAACCTGCGCCTCGGCATCATGGACCGGGCATCGCAGCAGATCGGCACGCTCGATGTGCCGCTCGTGGTTCCGGGAACCGAGGCCGCAAAGAATTAACTATGGCGCAGTTGTAGCGAGGCTCTGGTAATACTCCTGCAATACGAAAAATGCCTTCTTCTTCTGGCCGTCGTTGGAGATGAGTCCCTTGCGGTTGTAGTAATCCTGAACACCGACAAGGGTGCGCCGCGGAGAGCGGAAGTCCATAAGTATCCACGGGCTCAGTCCGCGCAGAAATGGAATCTGCTTGAGCATTGCAACCTGCTGGCGATAGATGGCCTCCTGATATTCCTCAGTCCACCGCTCGGTGGGCGCGCCATGCAGGCCAGCTTTTGCGTCACCGCCAAACTCACTCATGATGAGCGGCTTGTTGTATTTCGACTGCCACCGCGTTCGGGTCGCAAGTTCGGGCGTGCCTTCATACCATCCGATGTATTCGTTCGACCCCATAACGTCGAGGTACTCGGCGACTGGGTCGTCCAATACTTTGGTACGAATGCCATCTGCCGAGTCAGGAAGCGTGGTGACCAGCAATGCCGCTGTGACCGGCCGTGTTGGATCTAACGTATGCGCCGTGTTGATCAGGCTCTTGAGAAATGTGAGCCGCGCCGGCGTGTTTGGCGTTTCATTGGCCACCGACCACAAAACAACAGACGCTTTGTTGCGATCACGACGGATCATTTCCTCAAGTTGATTTGTGGCGTTTGCCAGTGTCGCCGGGTTCTCCCATTCGATCATCCAGTAGACCGGCACTTCGGACCAGACCATGATGCCCATGCGATCGGCCAGACGGGTCATACGCTCGTCGTGCGGATAGTGGGCGAATCGCACGAAGTTGCAGCCAAGCTCTTTGGCCCAGCCGAGAAGCGTCTCGGCGTCGGCCTCGCTCCAGGCTCGACCAGAACGATAAGGCGCTTCGGCATGGATCGACACGCCTCGCAGGAAGACGGACTTCCCGTTCAGCAGAATGTTCTCGCCCTGTACCTCGATCGTACGGAAGCCGATGCTGTCTTTCAGATGGTCACTGCCGGCGATGATCTCAACGTCGTAGAGTTTGGGGTTTTGTGGCGACCAGCGCTGGAGGTTCTTCGCAGTTAGCGAGAACGAGACGCGGCCTTGCGCGTCGGTGGAACCGCTCTGCGACAGTCCGAGTTCCGGAATCTTAACCGTGACCGCAGTGTCCACTCGTGCGCTCGCGAGGTGCGCCCAAAATGCCAGCGTCGAGCCTGGGCCGCGCTGCAGTTGCAGCGAGTAGTCGTCGATGAAGACATCGGGCGTTTCGATCAGGGAGACATCGCGTGTCAGTCCGCCGTAGTTCCACCAATCGGTATTCAGTGTTGGGACGCCGTCACGCGTGCGCTGGTCGTTGACGCGAATGACCGCGAAGTTATTCCCCTCGTGCAGCAGGCTGGTGACTTCACAGTCGAACGCGGTGAATCCGCCTTCGTGGTCGCAAGCCTTCTTGCCATTCACCCAAAGAGTCGAAACGTAATTCGCTGCGCCGATATGTAGAAAGGTGCGCGTGTTCGGCTTGGGCTGGTACTGAAAATCCTTTTCATACCAGATTGTGCCTTCGTAGAAAAAAAGCGAGTCGCGCTGCGAATTCCAATCACCGGGAACTTTCAGCGTTGCCGACTTCGAGAAATCGTATTCCACCAGCTTCTGGCTCGAGTCGGGCTTCTCGTTGAGATAGTAGCCGTCGGGCCGCACCTTCATGCGGAAATCGACGTAGCCATTGTCGTAAGGATCGACGATGGCGTGCCAATCGCCATCGAGGCTGATTGAGTTGCGGCGATCGGCACCGACGAGCAGCGATGTAGCACTGTCCGCGGCGAATCCGAATGCCGACAGACAAAGTGCGCCCGACAAAACGATGAATAGGAAACGATTTCTGCGCATGTCGAAAATCTAACACCGACCGGGGAGGCAATGGTACCGAGGCCAATGTCCGATAACGAGCACGACCCCCTCCCCCCTTGCCGTTGCTGAAAACAAAAGGGTTATTGCATCGTTGCGCGTAAATTCGCACAAACAAAGATACTTATACGTAAATTCGCACAAACAAGAGAGTTATGGCGCAAATGTGGAAAAGAGCGCGCTACCGGTCACACACTGGGTGGCCGCAAGAGACACCAATTCTGTCTCCTCATTTTGTTGTTTAGCGCATCTAGGGGAGGAACGCCAAGAAAAATCAGCGAGACGGGAAAACTTTAGTAACCAGGTGCCAGTTGCTAGTAGCCGGTTGGGGATCGTCCGGACAGATAAG
>Ga0302286_10003744_pt1 | contig 10193 bp, 4 predicted proteins | sample III_Fen_E2_3_FD_198765 | JGI IMG/M metagenome (GOLD analysis project Ga0302286, IMG submission 198765) | Peat permafrost microbial communities from Stordalen Mire near Abisko, Sweden - III_Fen_E2_3 | ecosystem: Environmental > Terrestrial > Soil > Wetlands > Permafrost | place: Sweden: Abisko...
ATGCACCAAAGAAGAACTTGGGAATTCGATTTTTGATACAACTTCACCCTCCCGTACAAAATTTGACACCTGGCTTTTGGATAACTACAATAAACAATACAATATTGAATTGTTATATAAATTTTCAGATATTGAATCAGATCAAACTTATAATTTGACTCCAGCAGATGTAAGAAAGTCAGAAGTATTAGCTCAAATAGTAAAGTATGTATGGATTGAAGCGTATGATGAAGTAGCCGGAATCGATTTTACCAGGCAATATGTTCCTAAAATGATACAATTTATAGGATCAGGGGCTTACAACGCGAATGGCACTGTTGTGTTAGGAACTGCAAAAGGAGGATTAAAAGTGACATTATACAGTGTTAATGATTTAAAACTTGATATCAACTTTCTGAACGAATACTATTTTCATGTCATGCATCATGAATTTGCACATATTTTAAATCAGAATAAAGGCTATGATCCTAGTTTCCCCAGGATAACAGAATCAGGTTATATTGGCAATGATTGGTATAAAGATTCTGATGCTTCAGCTCAAAAGAAGGGATTTATTACAGCTTATGCCCAGTATGAGGCAAATGAAGATTTTGTGGAAACTTATTCGATGTATGTAACTCATGATCAGGCTTGGTGGAATAAGGCCTTAGCAGTTGCCGGTACAACATCGGCTTCGTTAATAACTAAAAAAATTGAAATTGTACGAAGCTATTTTTTAATGAAATGGAATATAGATATTGACCTGATTAGAACAGTTATATTAAGAAGAGGCAATGATGTACCCACAATGAATTATTTAACGTTCTAAAGTATATTAAAATGAAGAAAGAATTTTTACCAATCTGTTTTATATTAATTACTCTTGCTTTTCAATCATGTCTCTTTGAAGAGGATTTGATATTTGACAAGTCAGCTGCAGAGCGTTTAAACAAAGCTATCATAGATGATACAGATTCATTGCAAAGTGCCAATAATGGCTGGGTAATGGAGTATTTTGCAACTCCTGAAAGTCCAGGTTATACTCTCTTAATTAAATTCAATAAATCAGGAGAGTCCGTTGTTGCCGGAAAAAATGAATTAACTGAAAATATTCTTGTTACTGACACATGTCACTATGAGATGATTGGTGATACCGGTCCTGTTTTGACGTTTAATAGTTACAGCAAAGTGCTTCATGCATTTTCAGAACCTGATGATTCAGGGCTGGGGTTGCAAGGTGATTTTGAGTTTGTTGTAATAAAAACAACAGCCGACCAAATTGTATTAAGAGGAAAGAAAAGAGGTACAACCATCCTGCTGAGAAAATTGCCTGCAGGGCAAGGCTGGCAAGAATACTTTGTTTTGTTGGAGAATATGAATACCACATTGTTCGGTCAAACTAACCCAACACTTAAGTTATCTGTTGACAATATAGACTCGTTCAGGTTAAGTAATGGCATTTCACATATATTTAATTTAGTTCGTAAAGGAGGTGACGTAATAGCTGACGTGAAAGAAAAGCCTTTTATTGTTACCGATTATGGGCTTCGTTTCGCGGATCCTATCAACATTGGAGAACTTGCTTTACAAACCTTTAAGCTTAGCGCTGATAAAAACGAGTTGATTTGTACGGACAGTGGAGTGAATGCGAAAATTAATGCTATGCCGCCAACAGATATTTTCTCCAACATCATTAATGCCCGTAAATTTATGATTTTAAATAACTCGGATAACAACATGAGTGAAGCCATAAAGACCGCATATGCGTCAATCAACACTATCGTTGTTAGCAAAACAAGAAAGTTGGAATATATAGGGTTTACAAACAATAAAGACTGGGGAACTTCGCTTTCGGTTTATACTTCCAAAGGCACGAGTAAAATTGAAGGATTCTTGGGCTTTTCGATCACAAGATTAACTGATTCGGATGCTCGTTTGAAATTTAATGGTTTCACTGGGAAATATGATACAAACGGCAAAACTTATTATGATACTTACAGTGTGTCCGGTTTAGTGTCATTACTGGAAGGTGACTACACGCTTACAGTGCAAGGCAATGGTAGTGTGTTTTCCGCTTCTACTATTCGTTTTACAAGTAAAACCAATGCTAATAAATGGTTTGATTTATTCTTGAAAAATTGAGTTTATGTATAATTATTAATAATTAATTATTGAAGGTTATGAGAAAAATTTACATTCTATTTCTACTATCACTTTTTGTTTTACCGGTTTTTTCACAAGTTAAAAGGACAAACTGGCAGTCAAAACAAAAAAATAGCTTAACAAAAGAGTCTTTGGTTAAGAATGACAAGGCGTTAGATAAGTTGGCAGTGTCCGAAAAGGCTACTGTATGTACTTCGAACTATGTGGCTACTTCTTTTGGAAGTATCCAAAGTGCAATAAAAGCTAAAGGAAATGTTGCTGCTGCATTAACAGTTACTTACGGAAGGCCTGATGGAACATTATTCCAAGGTTATAGCAGAGATTACAAAGCGTATGCCGGCCTTTATTTACATAGTCCTGCAAATACGAAGGTGGATTATGTTCCCTATGCCAGCGATAAATCTGCTACTTTTGCTTGGAGCTTTTTTGGAGGTGATAATACCCTAATTAAAGATCCAATGGATGCTGATGGAACACTGCATTTCAATCCAGGAATTACTGCGAGCGGATACGTAGGTTATCTGCCTAATGTAACCGCTACAACAAGTACTGAAAGTGCCGAATATGTTATAGGTAAAGGTGCTGATTTTCAATATCTACGTGCAGCATATGTTGATAGAAGTTTGACAGCGGATGGAACTGTCTTCGATGGAACTGAAGAGTTTTCACCGCTCACTTTAGGTAATATGTATGCAAACAAACCCACTAGCGGAAATCTCTATGGCGGTTTTTCAGCAGGTGGAGCATTTTCACCCTCTTACAGCAATAATAATGGACCTTGTGTAGGAATTATGCAAGTTATACCTCAGTTGAAATCTCCTTTATATACTGAAAGTATCAGTGTCCTTGCTTATGAGAATGGAGGCACTGCAGTGCCTGAAGGAGGTGTCATGAAAATTCAGCTTTACTATCTGAATGAAGATGGAAGCCTCGGACAACTTATTGGGCAATCGACAACCACTGAATTTGTAAAAACCTATACCGTTCAGGGTGCTTTTATTTTCGCATTTCAGGAAGAAGAAGATGGTTTTATTGTTGAAAAACCTATCACTATTGGGACTAAAGCTCCTATTGCTGTTGTGATAACCGGTTTTGATTCTACCTGGCATTTTAACTTTTTGTTCGGAATTAATTCAATACAGGGATCATCCTATACATTACATGGCAATGATTTAAAAGCCAGTACTTTTGGGTATAGTAATGCACCTACTGTTCCGCGTGCAGATTTGTATATACAGCTTAACGGCATTTTCAATTGCCTGGTGCCTACTCTCGAAAGTACTTCCGTTATCTTCCCTGTTGAAGGTGGTTTAGGAATAACAGGCCATGAGGAAGATGGAAGTGGCTATAATGACTTTAATTTATATTCTTCTTACAATTTGGATGACAAGATGACCAATGTATGGATTGAAAGTGCACCTGATTGGGTAGATAGTTTTGAATCTGACACAACTTACTTTGCAGATTATAACGTTGTTGCCTTTTACTTCCACGCCAAAGCATTGCCGGCAGAGATCTCCGGACGCTCAGGTGAAGTTGTTATTTCCTCATATGGTGCTTCGGTAAAAGTTCCTGTTGTTCAGGAAAATACAACAGGAATTAATAGGCCCAAGACCTCTACTATAAACGTGGCTACAACTCCGAATTCATTTGAAATAACAAATGCTACTAACTATACGTTAGTTACCCTGTTAAATTTAGCGGGACAAACGATTGGCAGTTACAATCTCTCTAAAGGACCCAATATCTCAATTCCGACTTCGACGCTGAGCAAAGGCCTTTATTTGTTGAAGTTTGATGGTGCTAAAACTGAAACGGTAAAAGCCATTAAATAATCTCATTATAAATTCAATAAATCATTCTTTTTATGTTTCCAGTCTTGTCCATAATGCATAATTTAATCTTGTTAGTTTGGCAGTTTAATTGTCATATGCAGCGTTGTATGCTGCGACATCGATATTGAGGATTGTTTTATTGAATTCAATTTCTAAAGAAACCCCCTTAATATATTAATTAAGGGGTTTTTTTTTATTTTTCATATTCTGATTAAAAAAACATGTTATACAAAAAATTAAGATTCAATTTTCTACATTATTCAGCATGTGTTCTGATAATGTTATCGTTCTTGCTTCAGGAGCTGGAGGCCGTACCTGCCTACCGCCAGCCGATAACTGTGATTCAACCGGATGGGAATAGAATTACATTTATGCTTCAGGGAGATGAGTTTTTTCATTATAAAATAACTACGGATGGCTACCTATTGACAGAAAGTAATAACGGACTGTTGAATTATGCTCAGGTGGATGCTAATGGGAATGTTATTGATACACAAATACACGCTAATGAAGTATCTGCTCGCTCCATAAATGAAAAGAAATTCCTTCAGACCTTGACGCCCAATCCTGAAATGACTCTTGTAAAAAAGGCTTATAATACGCAACGGTCTATACAGTCTGTTGTTGGATCAACGGGTATCCAGAAAGCTTTTCCATTAAACGGCAAACCAAAATCGTTGGTTATTCTGGTGAATTTTTCCGATAAAAGCTTTGTGACGTCCAATGCTCTTACGGCCTATACAAATTTACTAAACCAAACCGGATATTCCGGTAATGGTGGAACCGGTTCAGCACGAGATTACTTCCGCGACAACTCATTCGGTAATTTCGATCCGCAATTTGATGTAGTGGGACCTTATACTTTGCCCAATAACATGGCATATTATGGCGGAAATGTTTCAGGCAGCGATAAGAATCCACGTCAGATGGTAATAGATGCATGCGCATTAGCAGATGCCGCGGGGGTTGATTTTGCTCAATACGATACAGATAATGATGGCATTGTTGATAATATATTTATTTATTATGCAGGTTTTAATGAGGCAGAAGGAGCATCGGCCAATACAATCTGGCCACACCGATGGGCATTGGCCAATACAAGTACACAGTTTGATAATAAAATAATTTATGATTATGCTTGTACTTCCGAGCTTAAAGGGACAAGTGGCACCAGCATGTGTGGAGTAGGTACTTTTTGCCACGAATTCGGGCATGTCCTCGGGTTACCCGATTTGTATGCCACTAATAGTGCAACGCATCATACGCTTTATTCGTGGGATGTAATGGATTATGGCCCTTACAATAACAGTGGGCGCACTCCTCCCAGCTATTCGGGTTATGAGCGTTTCTTTCTAGGTTGGTTAACCCCAACTGAAATCAAAACGCCACAAAACTTAACCCTAGACACTTTAAGTACATCTAACAAAGCGTATTTATTATCGCAGTCTGGAAATCATAATTTGAATGGTTCCAACCCAAGTCCTGTTGAGTTTTTCATGTTGGAGAATCGCCAGATGAAAGGCTGGGATACTTATTTGCCGGGACATGGATTACTGGTTACCCACGTTTATTACAATTCCTCCACGTGGGACGGAAACACGGTCAATAATACTCCTGTCTCTATGGGGGTTGACATCGTGGAAGCTGACGGAACTTCTACTGATGCTTCTTGCAGTGGGGATGTCTTTCCGGGTATTTTGAGTGTAAAAACGTATGCACCTACCTTAAGAGCCGGTACGGATATCACTAAACCACTAACTGAAATAACAGAAACTAATGGAATTATATCATTCAAGTTAATGGGTGGTACCTTTCCCACGATAGTTGGACCGGTAGCTACAACTGCAACTAATATCACACAAACGACAGCTACTCTAAACTGGAATATTCTTTTATTCGCTTCGGCTTATCTGGTGGATGTATATCAGCTGATTGATGGACAAAAGGTTTATATAGCGGGCTATCAAAACAAAAATGTGGGTGCAGTTTCATCGTTAGGAATAAGCAATTTAAGTCCCGGAATAACTTATTATTATGTTGTTCGGGGAACTGATGGGACGAATGTAACTGTAAACTCGAATGAAATTTCGGCTACTACCTTAGTTTATACTTTAAATCTTTTCAAAGCCACTGCGCTTGAAGCTACTGATGTAACCAAAACTTCGTTTACTGCCCGATGGAAGTGGAATACTAACCTGATTTTACCAAAATCGTACTATCTGACAGTTTATGAAAAAAGTGCAGGAACTGCCATTGAATACAATACTTTAGGATTTAACGGCAGTATTATCCCTGCAGGATGGACAACTTCCACAACATCCTTTTATACTACTAGTGGCTATTTTGGGGCGACATCTCCTTCTGTCTATTTTACGACCGAAGGGGGATATTTACAAACTGAAGTTTACAATAGAAAGATTCGTTCAATAGAGTTTTGGTATCGAGGGAGAAGCGCCGCAGAAACAAATAGCCTCTCGATATACAGTTCTGTGAACGGTACTTCATGGCAACTCCTGAAAACGATCCAACCTTTAGTGACTACATCCGGACAAACAATTACGATTCCGGAAGCAGAAATTTCTGAAAGCAATTCCTTGAAGTTTGTTTATTCCAAACCGGGCACTGGTTATCTGGCTGTTGACGATATTAAAATTGGATTACAGGATATTACAAATGTACCTCTGACTGATTATAATAACATTAACGTAGGCAATGTAAACGAATATCAGGTGATAAATCTCAATAAAGATACTAAGTATTATTACATCATAGTGGCTGCTGATCAGGATGTTAACACGGAAAGTTCGAATGAAGTTGCTGTCCAAACGTCGTCTTCAGGAACATATACAAGTATACAAGACATGAAAGCTTCTTATAACTTATGTACTACCGGCGATGACCTTTTTATATACTCAGGTAGTCAATCGACACATTTACAAGTCTATAATTTATTTGCTAAAAAGCTGGTGGATAAGGTTTTCAACGAGTCTCTCCACTTGTCGAAGATTCAATTACCCTCTGGTATTTATATTATTAAAATAAATAATGAAACATTAAAATTTTTATGGTAAACATAACTGCAAAGCAATTTTGCTTTGCAGACATTAAAAAAGTTTTAAATATTCTCTTTTGTTAATTTATTAATTATTTTATCCTTATGAAAACAAAATTACCTTTTTTGGCTACATTGCTAATAGTTAGCTTTGCTACCCATGCTACAAGTCCTAAATTGGATATGCCGGCAAGACAAATTATTGTTAGTGAATCTGCCAGGTTGGCTCTTAAAGGACAGGTAACCACACAACAAACTATCAGCACTACTCCAACCAAGGTAAAAGCTGCGAGTACTGTGCCGTATTTTTATTCGTTTGAAAATAGCGATATTTCTACTGATGGTTGGTTGATTACAGATGCTTCAAGTCTTATGATTGCTTCAAAGTATTCAACTTCTCCTTATGGAGATTATTCATTGACTTCTCGCTATGATGCTAAAGCTTCTCGTGCTGCCTGGGCTTTCTCTCAGGCAGTGACATTAACAGCAGGTACAGAGTATTATGTATCAATTTATGTGTATGCACCTGGATATAATACCATAATAGATGAATTCAAAATAACCGTAGGATCAGCTCAGACAGCTGCTTCACAAACTAAAGTCATTATTGACAAGTCGGGAGCAAACGCAACTATTTATGGCACATGGACAAAACTGACGGGATCTTTTATCGCTGAAGCTGATGGAAATTACTATTTCGGTATTAACCATGGTACAATAGCAACTGACGTGAATATCGTTGCTTTTGATGCTTTTGGGGTAAATGCAGGATCAGCATTTGTTTACCCACCTAATCCAAAATTATCTGTATCTAATGGAGGATTGTGGTCCGCAACGTCTGCTACAGATAAAGTAATCCTTTCCCCAACTGAGACTGTTGATTATACATCAACAACAACAAGTGCAACTTCAATTCTTTGGTCATTCACAGGAGATGCTACTCCTGATGTTTCGGAAAATTCTGTTGCAACTGTAAAATATTCATCGGCAGGTGATAAGACAGCTTCACTGGAAGCTGTAGGTGCAGGGGGAACAGCTTCTGTTAATACAGCATTTAATGTTACTCTACCAGCTGATGGTGTAGCTGATAAAGTTTGGAATATCAACGTTACAGATCCTCTAACCCTCTACACTCTGGCTACAAATAATTATTTAGTCGGAATAAACAGTTCCTGGAAACGTGTTGCTGAAAAGTATACCCTTCCGGCTAACGTTAGTGTAACGCTGAATTCAATTGGATTCTATGTGGGAAACTATGTTATGTCTTCTACTAACCGGAGTAAGAATGTTGTAATCACTATATACAGTGTTGGATCGAATGGTCTTCCCGGAATTTCACTTGGCTCTTATACCGTTACTTTCGGAACTCTTTTCGGAACTGCATCAATAACACCTACGGTACCTGCGCTGAAAACATATACGTTGACTACACCATTGACTATTACCGGTAGTTTCTTTATTGAAGCTAACTTTTCTTCATATACTTCTACTGCAAGTGCTTCTAATAATATTGGACTTTTCAGTTCTTCTGCACGCTCAATAGATTATAATACAACATATGCATACTACCAAAGTATATGGACACCAGTGGGTGATTTAACAGGAAAAATTTCAGCAGCCATTCTCCCATCCTTGGCATTTAAAACTCCAATATTCACATCTGTTGATCAAACCGAAAATGCAAATTTGAAGTTTTTTGTAAATAATGGAATTTTAAATATCGATCATGCAACAACAGGTTCACCTGTTTCAGTCTATGATATTACCGGTAAACTTACATATACTAACGTGATTACAAGCGAAAATAGTTCTTTTCCATTAAACTTGAAATCAGGTGTTTATCTGGTGAAAGTTGGTGATAAGGTAAGTAAAGTAGCGGTGAAATAATATTCAGTACAAATTTACTCAAACCTAAAGACATAGGCAGTCAATAGATAGAGCTGTCTATGTTGCTGAAAAGCTGGTAATAGTAATGAATATGGTTGGCCGTTTTCTTACAAGCTATCATTCATTTCATCTGAAAATTGAAATGGTATTGGGCCCTGTTAAGAACTAAACAGCATCTCTTGTAATACAAAAAAAAGACCAACTTAATCAGAATTAAGTTGGTCTTTTATTTTACAAATCAACCGGTTAACTTAATCAACCAGTTAACTTAATTTACTTTACTTCTTCAAATGTGATACATCCATTATGTCAATAACTTATGATCGCATGTTGCAAATATGAAACAAATAAAAAATCAATACAAATAAAAATCAAATATCTGATATTGTGATATTTATATGTAATTTGATAGGTAATAATAAACAACATAAATACCGTGCAAATATAGTATTATTTGGACAATTTGAGGCCATATAGACATAAAAAAACCGTCCTCGATTGAGGGCGGTTTTTGCAAGAAAATAAATTGCCTACGCTTAGGCAACAACAACTGAACCCAAATAAACGCTGTTAGCAACGTCTTTTCCATCTTCAGTAATGAAGCCCAGGAATACTTCAACACTTTCTCCCAACCAATCAGCAGGAACTGCAATTTCGTGAGCACCGGTTGTTCTTTGGCTTCCGGCAGTTTCATAAACTGCTTCAGCTCTTACTGGATTCAACACCATTACCAACGCTTTGTCTGTTGCCAATGCAGTACCCGAACCTGAGTTATCAAACCATGTCAAGCCAATCGATCCACCAATGGCAAGGGCTTGCGCTCCGGAAGCAACTGTAAGGTTACCACGAGAAACCAATACTTTCGAAAGGTCAACGCTGAAATCAGGGAAAGTTCCCGTGATTGCGTTGTTCAAAATGTACGACATTGCAGCATTGAACGCTGTTTGTTTGGTCGTGAAGCGTTTGTAGCCTACACGGATAAAGCCAGTCATTGGCTTTAAGAGACCCAACACTAAAGCGAATTTACTGCGCTGACCTACTTGTCCATCAGTGCGAGGATTGCTTACAGAAGCGGCCTTTGCACGCATATAGCTAATGCCTTTCCAACTTCCACCAACTACGTTTCCCACTTTACCCGAGAAACTACCTAAAATACCTAAATTAATCTTTCCCATTACCTTAAAAATTATGGAGTTTGTAAATATGATAACTTGGACTTGGTACGGCTCAAATACGGCTTTTCCCTTATCCGAATGTAAAGGTAATAAATAATTATG
>Ga0302286_10003745_pt1 | contig 10193 bp, 1 predicted proteins | sample III_Fen_E2_3_FD_198765 | JGI IMG/M metagenome (GOLD analysis project Ga0302286, IMG submission 198765) | Peat permafrost microbial communities from Stordalen Mire near Abisko, Sweden - III_Fen_E2_3 | ecosystem: Environmental > Terrestrial > Soil > Wetlands > Permafrost | place: Sweden: Abisko...
TATTTATTACCAACCATGACCGCGAATCGGTTATTGGGATCAGGACTTGCAGGTTCAACAGCATCCGAAATAACGCTTGGTACAAACCTTAGTTTCACGGGAAGCACCCTGAATGCCGCAGGAGGTGGAGTAACAGCTTTAGCTGCGAGCAATGGTATTACCGGCAACATATCCGGATCGACATTAACCTTGGGACTTGGTGCTATCGCACCAGCATCGATTACTACAACAGGAACTATCACTGCAACAGGAGCTATTACAGCTACCGGGGGAATTACAGGAACTTTAACTGGTACAGCTGCCAATATTGCAGCCGGAACAGGTGGTCAGATACTTTATCAATCTGCTGTCGGTGTGACGTCTAAATTAAACAATGGTACTGCAGGTCAGGTATTGACTTCTGCAGGAGGTGCTCTTGCTCCAACATGGACGAATGGTGGAACCGTTACTTCCGTTAGTGGCAGTGGTGGTACAACCGGCTTAACACTTACCGGTGGTGCTATTACTAACAGTGGAACCTTAACCTTGGGTGGTGTATTGGGAACCGCTAATGGTGGAACAGGTGCAATTACTCCTTCAGCCGGATTAGCTGCATTGAATGGCCAACCACTAAGTACCCAACTTACCTCATTGGCAGGAATATCAACAAATGGTATTCTTGCCCATACGGCGCTAAATACTGTAACACCAATTACTATTACAGGTTCCCCGGATATTAAAGTAACAAATGGGGATGGAGTAGGTGGTAACCCAACCATTACGTTGTTACCAACAACTGTTGCTGCTGGTCCATATACTTCAGCCAATATTACTGTTGATGCTCAGGGTCGTATAACGGCTGCGTCAAATGGTACAGGTGGAGGTGGTAGTGGTGACATGTTGGCTGCCACGTATGATCCGGCAGGTATTGCAAGTCAAGTTGTGGGCGTTTCGACTCCCCAAACATTAATGAACAAGACAATTGTAGCTGGTTCGAATACAATTACAGGTCTAACTAATTCAAATCTATCCGGAACAGCCGGTATTACAGATGTGAACCTTGCAACCATTTCATCGGCGGGGAAGGTTGCAAACTCTGCAACTACTGCAACTACTGCCAGTACTGCCAATACCATTGTTTTGCGGGATGCTGCTGGTAATGTAAATGCCTCTGTTGTTGGTACCTTAACCGGAAATGCATCAACCGCCTCTAATTTTAATGGAAATTTAGGGGGAGATATTACCGGTACACAAGGGGCAACTGTAATTGGTGCGAATAAAGTGACTTATGTTAAAATGCAAGCCGTTACTGCTACTAGCCGATTATTGGGATCCACTGCCAGTTCTACGACAGTCTCTGAAATTACGCTCGGAGCCGGCTTAAGTATGACAAGTAACACCTTAAGTAGTAATGGTGTGCCTGCTTCTGTTGTAGCTGATAATGGAAAGGTTCTTACTGTAGTTGCCGGTGCTCCGGCATGGGGTGTTTCAAGTGGTGGTAGTGCTACTGCAGCTAACGGACTTTCCACTTCCAGTGGAAATGTTGTTTTAGGTGGTACTTTGACGGGTAACACAATTGTTGATCAGGGTGCTAATACTTTGACATTTACGAATACAGGTAATTCAGGTACAACTGGTCAAACTATTGTTAATGGTAGCTTTAAAACTACAGGAGCTGTTTATGCAAACATTCGAAGTGTGACTACGTTGCCTACGGGGGATGCTAGTTGGAATGCTGATGATTATATTATTATATTAAATATTGCAGGTGGTGGAAATGTTGTGTTACCGACTCCTACGCTTGCCCTTAAGGGCAGAGTTTTGCTTATACGTAATAATTCAGTAGAAGCAGGTGGATCAGGAACTTTTGCTTATATAAATAATATCCCAGTTAATAATGCTTCTGTTTTAGCTTCCAGAGCACAAACATTAGTTTGTGATGGTGCAAAGTGGTATGTCGTTTCAGCACAATAATCTTTATCGGAAATTAATGGATTTTTCAACAATTCAATTTTAGGATTAAATTCTATATAAAATGAGAAACAAACTACATATAATTTGGGTACTTCTAGCTCTGTGTTTTATTACTAATCCAAGTAAGGCTCAGGTGTCATCTAATAATGTGGTATCAGCTAGTATTAATGGTGAAAATCCATTCTTTGATGGTTCACAAAATTTCGATTGGAGTGTTGATCCGACTTCAAATGGTAAAGGTCTGGTTTTCCCACGGACAGACCTTACTGCCTGGACTTTTAAAGTTGACAAGTTGTCCTCAGGAGATTTTTATCCAGGTGCCTATGATGGAATGATTGTATATAATATTGGCACAGGTAATAGTCCTGCAACTGGAAATAATCCTGTTAATGTAACAGCACTCACCCCAGGTTTTTATTATTTTTCAAATCCAGGACCTTTAGATGGAGCTTCGCATACAACGATTATCAATGGAAAGTGGTTACGTATGGCAGATCAGAATGATTTAAAAACAACGCCTAGTGGTGCAACTTTACCGACTATTCCTGTACCTACTCCAGGTGATATTTTTTACAATACGACAACAAAAAGTTTATATTATTACAAAGATACCCAATGGGTGCCTATAACTTCCACTCCAAGCGGTCCAACTACACCTGCTATAAGTGATTCCAAACAGGGAGATGTTTTTTATATTACCAATGGAAATCCTGCTCTGAATGTTTTGGAAATTTTCAATGGTACTGCATGGGTGCCTGCAAGCAGCACCTCAGATGGCAGCATTACAGATACAAAGTTACAAGCAACGGGAGGTGGTGCATTGACAGCAGGAACTACAGGACAGGTGTTATCCTCTGCCGGAAGCAACCAGTTTAAGTGGGTGAACGCAGGTAGTACACCGAGTGGCAATGTGCTGCCGGGTGTTGCTCCAGCCGGAAATACATTCTACAATACTTCAACCAAAACATATTGGGTTTCGGATGGTGCCACCTGGATACCGGCAGGTACGGCAACTTCGATCGGGTTGTCGTTGCCTTCGTTTATGACGGTAACCAATTCGCCAGTTACCACAACCGGTGTATTAACTGGTACCCTGACTTCCCAGGCACAGGGAACCTTTTTTGCAGCACCTTCAGGAGCAACCGGTGCACCGGCATTCCGCGCCATTCAGGATGTTGATATACCCTCTCTTGCCAATAAGATCGATGTAAGTGCCAAAGGAGCTGCTTTGGGGGTTGCCCCGTTGGATGCCAGCCAGAAAGTGCCTTCTACGTTTTTGCCGGATGCCATTCTTGGTTCTGTAACCTATAAAGGAACGTATAATGCTAATACCGGTGTTCCTGTTTTATCTGCTGCCTCTGCAGCCAATAAAGGAAATTATTATGTTGTGGATGTCATTGGTTCCACCCCCATGAATTTAGGACTGGGCGATTGGGTGATATCCAATGGTACTGCCTGGGAAAAAGTGTCTAACAGCGGTGCTGTTCCGTCGGTTTTCGGAAGGTCGGGCGCTGTCGTTGCCACAACAGGGGATTATACCTCTGACCTGGTAACTGAAGGCAGTATTAATAAATATTATTCCGATGCACTAGCCAATATGAACCCTACCTTAACCGGTAAGGAAGATGTGGCAAACAAAGTGAATGCGATAACGGCGGATGCCAGCTTTACCTTGTATCCAACGGTTGATGCCGTAAAAAGCTACGTAGATGCAAAAGTACCGGCAGGAGGTAGCAACGGTCAGGTATTGTCGATTGCCGGTGGTGTTCCTAAATGGTTGGCAGGAGGCGTGTCTAGTGTTTCTGTAGTAACTGCTAACGGGGTAACTGGAGCAGTAGTTAATGCAACTACAACTCCGTCTATTACATTTTCATTGGGTGCTATTACACCAACTTCCGTAACAACAGCCGGAACAGTTACTGCAACTACATTGATTGGAAGTCTGGATGCTGCAAAATTAACAGGATCTATCCCTGCAGCACGGTATGCTGCAAATACCATTCCGGTTGCAGCCATCGCTGCGCCAGGAAGGGCAGCAGGGACTTATCTTGATGGATCGGGTAACTGGTCCACGCCTTCAGGAGGTGCCAGTTCACTTCCGGTAATCAGTGCTCCCGGTGATGCAAATAAAGTATTAACAGTAAATTCACTGGGCAATGCTGCCACCTGGGTATCCCCGGGGAGTGTAAGTGTCCCGGATGCAGCAAGTGGAACAAAAGGAATTTTGAAGTTAACAGGTGATTTGGGAGGTACTGCCGATAATCCTATGGTTGTAAGTATGGGAACTTACCTTCTTGATCCTGCAGCTAATCCCAATACAATTGTTCTACGGGATATAAATGGTGCTATGACTGGCAATATTGATGGGAATGCTGCAACCGCTACTTCTGCTTCAACTGCTGGTACTGTTACTGCTGCTGCACAGCCAAATATTACTTCAGTAGGTACCCTAACCAATTTGTCGGTTGTAAATCCTATTGTTGGTAATATCACAGGAAATGCAGCAACCTCTACTACTGCTACTACCGCCTCTACGGCTACTAATGTAACAGTTACTGATATAAGCTCCGGAGCATTGGTTTATCCTACCTTTGTTAATGCTGCCGGGGACAGGCCGCTTAATATAAATACGTTGAAACTTAATTATTCTCCGACAACAGGTATTTTTACTGCACCTACTTTTAATGGAAAATTAAGTACCGCCAATCTGACCGGTACCATTGCTACGGTACAATATGCAAATACAACTATTCCGTTGGCTGCCCTAAATGCGGGTACAGTAAATACAAATGCATTTTTAAAGGGTGATGGTACCTGGGCATTGCCAACAGCCGGCAGCGGTACAGTTACCTCGGTAGGGTTGACAATGCCAACTATTTTTACAGTCACTAATTCACCTGTTACCACCAACGGTATACTAACAGCTTCCCTTGCTAACCAATCTTCCCATGTTGTTTTAGCGTCTCCTGCTGATGGAAGTGCAGGCACACCAGCTTTTCGTACCTTATCGGGTGCAGATATATCCGATTTTTCATCTAAGGTTGATGTAAGTTCCAGAGGAGCTGCCAATGGTGTGGTTCCATTGGATGCGTCCTCTAAAATTGCCGCAACCTATTTGCCGAGTTCTGTAACCGGCGCTGTAACATACAAAGGTACGTATGATGCTTCTACAGGTAATAATCCAACCTTGCCATCGGTAATTGGTAGCCAGGGGTATTATTATGTGGTGAATGTTGCCGGAAATATTCCTATGGTCCTGAACCAGGGTGATTGGGTTATCTCGAACGGGGCAACCTGGGATCGTGTGGCTAACGGGGGAACCGTGTCAACTGTATTTGGACGAACAGGTACTGTTGTTGCCACAAATGGCGATTATACCACCGATCAGGTAACCGCAACTTCAACAAACAAATATTATTCCGATGCGTTGGTTTCCGCCAATGCCACGGTAACAGCCAAAGAAGATAAATCGAACAAAGTGAATGTCATTGCAGCCGACGGTACCTTTACGAAATATCCAACGGTGGATGCTATAAAGAACTATGTAGATGCTAAATTTCCAGCTCCGGGTGGCAATGGACAGGTATTAACGGTTGTATCGGGAGCCCCTTCATGGCAAACACCCGGTACAGGTTCAGGTACTGTGACTTCAGTTGGATTATCGTTGCCAAACATTTTTACGGTTTCCAATTCACCGGTTACAGGATCAGGTACATTAACAGGGGTGATGAACAATCAAGGAGCAAAAACTGTATTAGCCGGCCCGACAGGAAGTTCGGGAGTACCAGCATTCCGACTTTTAGCAGCAAGTGATATACCTCAATTAGATCAAAATACAACAGGAAATGCAGCTACAGCTACAACAGCCGGAACAGTTACGAATCCAGCGCAGCCAAATATTACTTCAGTTGGGACTTTGGGAGGTTTGACGGTAACAGCTACAATCAATGGCAGCATAAACGGAACTGCCGGATCGGCAACTAATACCGTCATAACTGATGATGTTGGTACTAGCTCAACTGTTTATCCAACCTGGGTGAGTGCCTCTTCTGGGTTAATGCCACAGAAAGTGTCTTCGTCAAAGCTTACTTTTGTTCCTTCAACAGGTGTATTAACCTCCACTTCATTCAGTGGAAATCTAAATGCTGCAAATATTACTGCAGGTGTCGTACCTACGGCAAGATTAGGTATTGGTACTGCAAGCTCTTCGACCTTTTTAAGAGGAGACGGAACGTGGGCAGTAGTAGCCGGTGGATCGGATGCAACATCTTCAGTAAAAGGAGTTCTGATGTTGACGAATGATTTGGGTGGAACTGCATCATCACCTACAGTTGCTAATGTAGGGGGATCTACAGCTGCTGCAGTGGGTACGGCTACCGTATTAGCGAATACTGCAACAGCATTGGGAACTCCAAATATGATTGTTAAAAGAGATGCCTCGGGTTATATAGCAAATTTAAATGCAACCTATTTGACAGCCGGAACTGTACCTCCTGCACGATTGGGTTCAGGAACAGCAGATGGAACCACCTTCCTACGGGGAGACGGAGCCTGGGTTTCAACTACAGTATCCGATGCAACAGCTACAACAAAAGGTGTTGTGATGCTTGCCAACGATTTAGGTGGAACAGCTGCTTTGCCCACAGTAGCTAAAGTGGGCGGTTCAATAGCCACAGACGTTAGTACTGCGACAGAATTAGTGAAAATAGCCACCCCAGCTGCATCTGCAAATATGCTTGTTAAAAGGGATGCCAGTGGTAGTATCTATGGTTTAGATGCATCTCAATTAACAACAGGAACTCTTCCTATAGCCAGAATTGCTACAAGTTCCATACCTGTTGCTGATATCTTAACTACATCCGGAACAGCCGGTGCTACAACTTATTTGCGTGGGGATGGGGTATGGGCAACTCCTACTGGTGGCAGTGGAACAACTTTACCCACTACGACAATGCCCGCTGACCAATCTAAGGTTTTGACGGTTGATGGGACAGGTACTGCCGTGTGGCAAGCACCAGCAACTGCAGGAAGTTATATCCGATATAATCCAGTTGCCAATGCTTCCTGTGTAGCAAGCGGACCAGGTATAACTGCTTCCTGGTCAGCCAATACTATTACAATTACTATTCCTGCTGGCATAATGTTACGCTCTTTTAACTTTTGGAATAATAAACAGGGAATTGGAAATGTTAATCAACTTTTTGTTACGATTAACTGGCTAGATAAATCCGTAAACAACTCTTTGTCTGATATGTTTATTCCGGAGACATCATTGTTTGATTTGGGTTCAATAACTCCGGTTTTAGGAACAGCGAGTACTCCTGGAACATCTTATTTAGCATGGTCTATATTCAATCATGGAAATGGTTCTATAACTTTTATTACATCCAGTATTGGGAGTCATGCCACATCTTATGGTTTTATAATTAATATGGTGTTTTAAAACTCAGAAATAAGAATAATCTTTTTAATAATCAATCATTCATGTGCATGTTCATATAATCTGACTACTAAAAAAGAAAGATATATTAACAAACCATGAATGCAATATTTTTTATAATTAAACAAATATCTTTATTTTACAGAAAGTAAAGTAATGTCAAGTATTCAAAAAGAAAAAAGTCAACGACTATGATTTGTTTTAAAAAAATAGCAATTATTTCAATTTTCATTTTGAGTGCATTCAATAATTATGCTCAAGTTCTAAGGCAATTTAATGGAATAATTGATGTTACTTCAGATATACAAGTTATTATTCCAAACGTAGAAACCCGTATTGTTCTGAAATTTTCTGACCCTGCCGGTAAATTTTTTGGTACAGATGCACAGGTAGGTGATCGTATAATTGATTCTGCTGGGAATGGCTTCGAAGTTACTATAATTTCTTTAGCTGCTACGTATGACTTGAATTTGACTGTAAAAAGTTTAGATGGCATTGATATAGTTCCAAAGGTTGGTGTTATTTATCGTCCCACATCTAAAGGTATTGATTTACTGGGACTTTCTGATAATCCTACTTTAGTAGGTACTGTAGTGAATTCTGCATTGTTACAAATTAATACCAAACTTCCAAGTGTTACGAGTGGTACCGTTTTCCCAGCAGTTACTGTTACTGCTGGAAGTGTCTGTTTATTCAACGGTATAGTTTATCAGTATAGTATCAGCGGTTGGCAACTCGTAACTGGAATTCGGAATGTTTATAGTTTAGGTTCAGGTAGCACCGGTGATATAGTAACAAATGTATTTGATGGTCTTTATTATATTTGTACAGGAGGATCTTCCTGGAATATTATTCCTACAGTAACTGAACTGGCTATCCCTCCTAAGTTAGGAGATGTTTTTTATAATACGAGTGAAAATAAGTTATACATGATGGGTAATAGTGGTATGTGGATGGCTATCAGTGGATCCTCCATACCAGCAGGTCCTGTTTCCGACCGTCCTGGATCCCCTAAAACGGGAGATTTCTTTTTTGATAACGCAAATAATATCTTATATGTTTTTGATGCTCAGGGACGCTGGGTGGAAGTTTCAATAAACGGGTCAACACCTATTGGTATAATAAACCCGGATCCTTATATGACTGCTGTAAAAGAAGGTGAATTATTTTATAATACTACAGATAAAAAGCTATATTTTTACAATGGAACATCATGGGAAACCCTGAGCAATTCGCTTAAAAGTGGCCAGATATTTATAGGGAATTCTTCCAATGTGCCGGTTTCTGTTCCCTTGACAGGGGATGCTACAATTAATAATCTGGGGAAAATGACTATAAATGCTGCTGCCGTGACAGATTCTAAATTGGATAAAGCCAATATTCCAATAAGTGGATTTGGGTATGCTAATAATAATATTGTTATTGGTACAGGATCCCCATATTATCAAATAAGGGGTATCGCGAATCCGACCAATCCGGAGGATGTAGCTACCAAAAGTTATGTTGATTTGTCCTTTGCTGCACCGGTTCTTCTTGGATTGGCTAACAATAGTGTGTTTGTTGGAAATTCATCTAAAAAAGCGATTGCTGTACTTAAAAGCGATGTACCTATCAGCGATTTTGGAAAGGCTGTAAATACAGTATCCATGGGAACAGCCGGTGGTCCATATTACAATATTTCGAACCTGGCTAATCCTGCAGCTGATCAAGATGCAGCAACAAGATTTTATGTTGATAATCGTATGATTAAACCTTCAAGTATAACATTACCCAATAACGAAATATTGGTAGGAACTTCAGGAAGTGTTGCTTTAGCAATAGCCAAATCCTTGGTTAGTTTTAGTGATTTTGGAGCAGCAACAGCCGATGTTCTGATGGGTGGCAAAAATCTGAAGAATCTTCATGAACCTGTGAACCCGCAGGATGCAGCTACCATGAATTATGTGGATTCAAAAACACTTTCCTTAACAAGTAACTATGTTTTCCAGGGGGATGGAACCAATACCCCTGTTGGAGTACAAAAAATAGCGATTCCTTTGAGTGATTGGGGTGCAGCAACTAAAAACGTCTCTATGGGTGGTACCAATCTGATTAATCTGGCCGATCCGGTTGGTCTTCAGGATGCTGCTACCAAAAAATATGTGGATGGGAAGAATGGAAGTGTCACTATTGCAGCAACTCCACCTACTGTTGGAGCTTTGGGAGCTGCCTATTACAATAGCACCGATAAAACATACTACATTTCTGACGGATCCCAATGGGTTCCAGTTAATAATATCCTGCCTACCGGTCAACTTTATGTGGGAAATGCAACCAACAAAGCAGTAGCGACACCCAAAAGCTCTATTCCATTAAGCGGGTTTGGATTGCCAATTGCCGATTTCTCTGCCGGATCATTTAAGATGATTGGCTTGGCTGATCCGACGAATGACCAGGATGCAGCTACCAAGAAATATGTTGATGTTACACTGAGTAGTCTTGTCTCCGGTATTCCACTTGCTAAAGGAAACCTTTTAGTGGGTGATGCTTCAGGTAAAGCATCCGCAATTGCTAAGAGTGCAATGACATTAAGCGGTTTTGCTGATGCAGATGCAAATATCTCCATGGGAACGGGATCGAACAATTATAAAATTATTAACGTTGCCAATCCAACGGGTGATCAGGATGCAGCCACGAAATATTATGTGGATAAAAAAGTGATCACACCTACTTCAATTACCTTAACTACCGATTATATCTTAGTGGGTAATGCTTCCAACCAGGCAGCAGCTGTAGCAAAAAGCAATGTATCCTTAAGTGA
>Ga0302286_10003747_pt1 | contig 10187 bp, 5 predicted proteins | sample III_Fen_E2_3_FD_198765 | JGI IMG/M metagenome (GOLD analysis project Ga0302286, IMG submission 198765) | Peat permafrost microbial communities from Stordalen Mire near Abisko, Sweden - III_Fen_E2_3 | ecosystem: Environmental > Terrestrial > Soil > Wetlands > Permafrost | place: Sweden: Abisko...
ATTATAACCTCTGATTTGATTTCTTTTTTCATGCCGATACAATTTGTTTTTTAAAGGTCACATGGAATACCCATCCCGACTTGTCGGGGTCATTTTCGGTAGGTGTGATCATATTCTCGTGGGTATTTCATTGGTTGTAATTTATTTCTTAATTGCCGGATGATGTTTTCCTGTGAATTGTCTTTTCTTCGATGTCGATAACCAAAATCAAATACTAATCTATATTTTGTTTAGAGTTTATATTATTATTTACCAGTAATATAGCTGAATTGTATTATTTTTAATCTTCTTCAAATTCAATGTATCAGAATCCGAAGATTACCTTTTACCGAAGGTGTTGCAATGAATTTTAACCATGCAAGATATGCAAGTGTAACGCCGTAAATGTTACACAACTTTGTCGGAGATTTACAAGATTCACACATTTATGGCGGCTCGTTTGGCGCCGGAAGTATCATGTCCTTGATGGAGGATTTGGAGTAACTTTCTATCAACCTTACAGCAGATACGCCTGTTTGTGGTATACAAGCTTTGTCTCACTGAACCCAGTTACTCCAGGGAGTGACGGGGATTGGTGTCAGAATTTAACTCCCATGAAGATTTAGCCTATTTTTTTAATGCCTCATCCCCAATACCCAGGGCTACTTTCCCGGAGAAGACAAGATTGGCCTTGACAGATTCAGGTGTCATTATTAGGTCAGTAACGGTAACTTTTGCCAATTTACCATTGAGCTCGAATCCATATCCGAGTTGACGGCGGTTGAGGTAGTTGGCCAGATTGGTTTCTATTGCACGGATATTGCTGCTGAAAGGAATGGCTATAGCCTTGGAAATGGTGCGTTCTACCTTCCCGTTAAATAACCACTTGGCCGATTTCATCAAAAAATTTCTGGTCTTCAGGTCAAATTTCAGGTTTTTTACCCGTAAGGTTGTGTCTGCTGAATTGAAATAAGGGGTACCGGTAAGGTACATTGTCCCCTTGATACTCCCTTTTACTTTGGTCTCGATGGTCATCTGCCCATTGGAACCATATACATGAAATGTCTCGAAAGAGAGGTGCTTGTTCCCGAAAGTATATACAGAGTCGCAAACCGTTTCAGTCGTTAATCTTTCAATGGTCGGATAGGGAATGTCGGTCAGCAGATTGATGCGAAAAGTATCACCGGGTATTGCGAGTTGCTGTATTACAGGGAGTGCGGATGATTTATGCACCGGTGGTTGATTGTCGATAATGCATTCAACATCAGAAGTCACCGTAGCCCCAAACCGTATCTTTCCGTTTGAACCTTTTATCGGGTTGATGGAGATGGAATAAGGGGTCATCAAAATCCATGCGTTGTAATCCCCCGGTATATGGAAGGGTTCAAACATCATCTGCCATCCTTTTTCAGCATAAGCCCTGAAATTTAAAGTGCTGGCTATAGTTTGGTCAATCTTCTGGGAATAGCTACTCAGATTAGATTTTAATAAAATATAGGCAATGGGGGTTACCGGAATAGTAATCCCACCCAACTTAATGGTGGGTTTCTTTACCCATTCGTAATCGTCGGATGTAGTTACTGTTTTGATACTCCAATCATTATTGACCGATAAACTGGTTTTAAATTTCAGGTTTATCGCCCCTTTAGCTTCCAGGACATCCCCGAAAGGATGGTTGAAGGCCAGCAGGAAAACGGCTTTTTTGATATCCAGCCGCAATGGGACCTCCCACGACAGGAGATCATCCTGGAGTGAGAATTTGATCTTCCCGTTTTTCCAGGCTTTGAGCATCAGGTTATCTTTGTTATTATCCTCAAAACTGTTGTCTTCATACAACAAACTGTCTGTATTATTGTCGACAATTGTTTCAAGCCTGGCCATATCCAGGTCCGCATAAAGGCTTACAACAGAAGTCTGGGGCTTCACGGGAACATACTTGTAACTCTCAACAGGTTTTTGAGGTTGTATGGATTTACATCCTTCCAGAACTACCCCTACCATTATGATGAGTATTATTGCATGGCTAAAATTTCTCACAGCAGCTGACAATTAAAAAAGTTTACAAAGTTACAGTATGATTTCTATTATTGGAATGATTGAAGGTTTCTTTCTCGCCTTCTTATTGATGACAAATTTTTACCTTCTCACATTGAGTCAACCTCAGGGCAAAAGATGGGTTCTGATATTTGCTTTGTTTTATCATTTTTTCTCCGAAAAAGTCAAATAAAGTGATAATCTGAAGGATGAAAATGGATACATTTACTTGTTTGTATTGGTGATTTGGCGTTTTATTCAAATGTTGCAAATTAATTTACTCCCCTGATGAAGAAGATCCTACTGACTACATTGAGCTGCATGATTACCCTATTGTTGTACGCACAAGAGAAAGATATAAAATGGCCTGTTGTGAGAAGCTATGACCAGGATCACCTGCTTAATATTGCGATGCCATTGGGAGGAATTGGCACAGGAACGGTTTCGCTGGGAGGAAGAGGGGAACTGCGTGACTGGGAAATAATGAATAAACCAGCCATTGGATACAGTACCTTTACCAAAGGCAACAATGCCCCGTTTTTTTCAATATATATCAAGCCGGATGGTGAGATGCCTGTTACCAGGGTCCTGATTGGTCCCCTGCATGCAACAGAGTACCTGCATTACGAGGGGCGGCCTGTCAACCAGCATGGCTTTCCAAGATTTGCAACTGCAAGTTTTGATGCGGCATATCCGGCAGGAATCGTAAATCTTGCAGACAAAAGCCTGCCTGTTAAGGTGAAGATTATCGGATTTAATCCATTGGTGCCAGGAGATGCAGAAGCAAGCGGACTGCCTGTTGCAGTACTCACCTATGAAGTAACAAACCTGACCGGCAAACCACTTTCGGTTGCTGTATGCGGAACCATGCGCAATTTTGTCGGACAGGATGGAAGTAAGATGAAACGTAACTGGAAAGGTGATTTCATACCCTATGGGGCAAAGAATAACCAGAATGTATTCAAACAAGGGGATGGGATAAGTGGAATTTACATGTATTCCGATAGTATAGCAAAAACAGATGCTGCTTATGGTACCATTGCACTGACAACGCAAGAAACTACAGGTGTTAGTTTTCGAAGATCTTCCGAACTTAACATTTGGCAGCGCGCAACACTTGATTTTTGGGATGATTTTAGCTCCGACGGGGAATTGACGGATAAGGCAGTACTGAATGACGACAGTCCAATGGCGTCACTGGCCGTGAAGAAGTTGATAGGCCCGAAAAGTTCACAAACCTTCAGATTCTTCATCACCTGGGATTTTCCCAACAGGTATGCATGGTCGAACGAATCCGTCGGTAATTACTACAGTACCAACTACACGGATGCCTGGGATGCAGCCCGGAAGATAATTCCGAAAATTCCCGATTTGGAACACAAAACCAAACTTTTCCTGAATGCTTTTCTTTCCGGTTCGCTGCCGGATGAAGTTAAAGAAGCGGCTTTGTTCAATCTGAGTACGCTCAGGTCGCAGACTGTGTTCAGAATCAAAAGTGGTCACATGATGGGGTGGGAAGGGGTGATGGATGAGTTCGGATCCTGTCAGGGCTCCTGTACCCATGTGTGGAATTACGAAGTAGCAACCCCTTTCCTTTTTGGTGATCTTGCCCGCACCATGCGTGATGTGGAGTTCAACTATGCCTTGGATTCAACCGGATTAATGAGTTTCCGGGCGGCACTTCCATTGTCAATGGCCAATACATCAAAGATTGCAGCAGCGGATGGGCAAATGGGATGTATCCTTAAAATATATCGGGAATGGCAGTTGTCGGGCGACAACGAATTTTTAAAAAGCAACTGGAATAATATTAAAAAAGCTTTGGCGTTTGCCTGGATCAAGGGAGGTTGGGATGGAGATCAGGATGGTGTGATGGAAGGTTGTCAGCACAATACCATGGATGTGGAATATTACGGGCCAAATCCGCAAATGGAGTTTTGGTACCTGGGTGCCTTAAGGGCCGGCCAGGAGATGGCTAAATTTATGAAGGACAAAGAATTCGGGGAGAAATGTACGAATCTGCTCCAAAATGGCAGCAAATGGACAGATCAGAACCTGTTCAATGGTGAATATTACATTCAGAAAATCAGGCCACCTGCTTCACTAAATGAGGTTGCGAAAGGGCTAAAGTCAGGAATAGGATCTGTGAATCTGATAGCCCCTGATTTTCAGCTGGGTGAAGGTTGTCTGGTTGATCAACTGGTCGGTCAGTACATGGCCCATATTTGCGGACTGGGTTACCTGGCCAATGCCCATAACATTCAAACGACCCTCAAAACGATCATGAAATACAACTATATACCGGATTTCTCTCCCTATTTCAACAACATGCGTTCGTATGTGATGGGCAATGAAAGTGGACTGATCATGGCCAGTTGGCCAAAAGGACGTTTGAAAGTTCCTTTTCCCTATTTTGCTGAAGCCATGACCGGTTTCGAATATACAGCTGCTGTTGGAATGATCTATGAGAATCAAACTGAAAATGGATTAAAATGTATCAAAAGTATTCGTGACCGCTTTGACGGATTAAAGCGTAACCCCTTTGATGAACCCGAATGCGGCCACCATTACGCCCGTGCAATGGCCAGCTGGGCTTCAGTGATTGCTTTGTCTGATTTTCATTATTCAGGAGTGGACCAAAGTATGTCATTTACCTCTAACCCGGGAACCTATTTCTGGAGTAACGGATCAGCCTGGGGTTTATGTAGTGTCTCCTCCAAGGATGCAACGCTTGAGGTTTTGAAAGGAAGTTTAGATTTGAAAAGTTTTTTGTTAAAGGGCAAAGAACCTATGAAATTCAAGGTATTGCATATTGATGAAGGGGAAAAGAAATCATTTTATTAACTTGGAGCCTTGGGGATTCAATTGAACCAATTATGTTTGCCGACCCAAAATTTAATTTCAAAAATGAATAGATTTTTATGAGATATATATTGCAATACTATGTATTCTTTATTAGCTTTGTTGCAATTCGGTTTGATGGACATTGCGATTTGGAAAGTGTAAAGTTTTCTTCAAGATTTCCTGAGAACATATCTCTCTGGTTTTCACTTTTGAATTTGAAAATAAGTTGGAAGTGAATTGCTCCGATTACTGGGTGTTTTTTTAATTTTGTGGCATTTAAATATTGCAAATGGATACATATTTCATATCTAAGTGGAAATCACAAATAAAAAAAGGCTTGTTGGAGTACATTATCATGCTAATCTTGAAATCGAAATCTTGTTATGGATATGAATTAATAGCGGATATCAATCGTTTAGCTGGAATGGAAATAGCTGAGGGCACTATTTATCCACTTTTAAACCGATTGAAAAAAGTAAATCTATTAAAATCGGAGTGGATTGAAATGGAGGTAGGTATTCCACGGAAATATTACCGGCTCACGGATGAAGGGATTACCCAACTCGAGATAATGCAGGAATACATTGAGTCACTAAACCTATCAATCACTCAATTGATTAACGTCAAATAATAATCATAAGCAACTGGTCATGAGTACTGAAAATGAAAAATATATTTTGGCACTTGATCTTGGAACATCTGTTGCAAGTGCGATTATTTTTAGTCATGAGGGTGAGATTTTTTCTGAAGCATCTAAAGAATTTGAACAATCGTTTACCAAGCCTGGATGGATTGAGCATGATGCCGATGAACTATGGTTCTCTATCGCATCTGTTGCCTATGATGCCATCTCAAAAGGAGGCCTTACCGCCAAAAACATTGCCGGGATTGGGATAACCAACCAGCGTGAAACGACGATACTGTGGAACAAGGAAACCGGCAAACCAATAGCTAACGCCATTGTCTGGCAGGATCGAAGGACTTCGCGGATTTGTGATAATTTAAGGGAACAGGGGTTAGAAGGAACCATAAAAGAGAAAACAGGGTTACTGATTGACGCCTATTTTTCTGCAACAAAGATAATGTGGTTGCTGGATCATGTAAAGGGTGCCCGAGAACTTGCTGAACAGGGAAAACTTGCTTTTGGAACGGTTGACTCTTGGGTTGTCTGGAAATTTACAAAAGGAGCTTGTCACATTATCGATGTTTCGAATGCAAGCCGCACCATGCTCTTCAATATTAAGACACTGGAATGGGATAAGGAGTTGTTGGCAATACTAAACATTCCTGAAATTATGATGCCTGAAGTACGGTCGTCCAGTGAGGTTTATGCATATACGCATCCTTCCATTCTGGGTGGGGCCATTCCGTTGGCCGCTGTTATCGGGGATCAGCAGGCAGCACTTTTCGGACAGCAGTGTTTTGAAAAGGGAATGGTTAAAAATACGTACAATACCGGTTGTTTCATTTTGATGAATACCGGGGATCAGCCAGTATATTCTAACCATCAATTGATTACAACCATCGCTTGGCAGATTGGAAATGAAATTACCTATGCTCTTGAAGGAAGCGTATTCAGCGGTGGTACCCTTATTCAGTGGCTGCGCGATGGGCTCAACTTAATTGATTCGTTCGATGAAATTGAAGATTTGGCAAAGTCAGAATCGGATAGTGGCGGGGTTATTATTGTTCCTTCGTTTACAGGTTTGGGTGCTCCCTATTGGGATCAATATGCCCGTGGAATATTTTTAGGATTGAACCTGGGAACTACGCAGGGACACATCGCCCGTGCAGCATTGGAAGCGATAGCCATGCGCTCGGCAGATGTTATTAGAGCCATGGAAGCGGATACTGGTATTGCAATCCCTGAAGTACGCGTAGGCGGGACTATTCTAAGTGATACAATGCTTCAGTTTCAGGCGGATATTCTAAATGTTCCGGTAATTCAACCCGTTCATACAGAAATGCCTTCGATTGGGGCTGCCTATCTTGCAGGTTTGGCAGTAGGTTTCTGGAATAACAAAGAGGAATTAAAAGCACAGCACCAGGTTGCCAAAACTTTTCATGCTAAAATGGACAGAGATAAGGTGGACTTTCATTTAAAGTACTGGAATAAAGCCGTTGAAAAGTCGTTGAATTGGATTGATCCCTTGGATTAATCCAAGGGATTCTTTAAAGATAATAGTTATGCATCTGTTATGGTTGCTATTTTTTTAATACAACACATCGTTATACAATGTAATATTAAAATGTTAATACATACTATTGGTGCGATACATACTATAAAATAAAATTAAACAACTTAACCATGCTGAGGGAAAAAATGGTGGAGGAACTGGAGAATTACACCGACGAATGGGACCTGGTGATTATTGGGGGGGGAGCCACAGGTATTGGTGCCGCAATTGAAGCACGAAGCCGGGGATTAAAGACTTTGCTGGTTGAACAATCTGATTTTTCGAAAGGAACTTCGAGCCGAAGTACAAAATTGGTTCATGGTGGCGTTCGTTATCTGGCACAGGGTAATGTGTCACTGGTGAAGGAAGCATTGAGGGAACGCGGAAATATGAAAAAAAATGCACCACATTTGGTGAAGGACCAGTCGTTCATTATTCCTAATTACGTTTGGTGGGGTGTCCCTTTCTATACCATTGGTTTGGTAATTTACGATTTATTAGCCGGTTTCCTGAGTCTTGGCAAATCGAGGCCATTTTCAAAAGCCACTACTTTAGAGAAAATTCCAACACTGATACCTCAGAACTTGTATGGCGGGGTCATTTATCATGATGGGCAGTTTGATGATTCACGAATGGCAATTAACCTTGTCCAAACTTTTGCTGAAATAGGAGGAGTGGCTATTAATTACATGAAAGTCAATAGTTTGGTCAAGAAAAATGGTCGGGTTTTCGGAGTAAAAACAGTTGATCGGGAAACAGGCAAGTCCTATGAAATTGCTTGTAAGGTTGTATTAAACGCTACTGGTGTTTTTGTTGACAATATTCTGAAAATGGACGATCCGAATGCCCGTAAACTTGTGCGTGTAAGCCAGGGAGTCCATTTGGTCATCGATCGCGAATTCGTACCAGGTGATTATGCAATCATGATTCCGAAAACAAAGGATGGACGCGTACTTTTTGCAGTTCCTTGGCATAACAAGGTGGTAGTTGGAACTACCGATATAAAGAAGGAATCAGCAGAAATAGAACCTGTTGCACTTGATGAGGAAATTGATTTTATCCTTGAAACGGCTGGGCGGTTTCTGGTTAAACCACCCCAACGTTCGGATGTCCGGAGTGTGTTTGCCGGGTTACGACCCCTGGCGGCCCCGAGAAAAGAGGGCAAAAATACCAAGGAAATATCCCGCGGACATATCATCAAAGTTTCAGATTCCGGATTAGTGACAGTTACGGGTGGTAAATGGACAACCTACCGTCGGATGGCAGAGGATGTTGTTGATCTGTTGAAGTTAAAATTCAACTTAAATATTGATAAATCGGCTACCAACAGTTGCAGGATCCATGGATATAAAGTTGGCGTTGATTGGAATAATCCCCTTTATTATTATGGTTCTGACGAAGAAAAAATGCTGTCGTTGGTCGAAGAAAACAGTGAATTTGGAGAACTCATCAGTGACGATCCATACATTATTAAGGCTCAGGTTGTTTGGAGTGTTCGGGAGGAAATGGCCCGCACGGTAGAGGATTTTCTGGCCCGACGGATCAGGGCACTGTTCCTTAATGCGAGGGAAAGTGTCAGGATTGCTCCAGTTGTGGCTGAAATAATGGCCAAAGAGTTGAACAAGGGTAATGATTGGGTAAAGGAGCAATTGGAGGAATACACAATTGTAGCCAAAAATTATATTCTTTGGTAAAACATTATTGGTAAAATAGCCAAAGGGAAAACCAACAGCAGTTATATTCATAAACTAAATTTATGTCGAAAAAACTTATTCTGGCACTTGATCAGGGTACAACCAGTTCGAGGTCAATTTTATTTGATCATAAAGGCGAAATAGTTTCAACAAGCCAGCGGGAATACAAACAACATTATCCCAAAAGAGGGCTGGTGGAACAAAGTCCATTCGATATTTGGAATACCCAGCTCGAAACAGCAAGGGAAGTGATTCATAGAAATCCTGAAGCAGAAATTGTCGCGATTGGCATAGCTAATCAGCGGGAGACAACCATTGTATGGGATAGGGAAACTGGTCAGCCGGTTTACAATGCAATTGTGTGGCAAGACAGAAGAACGTCCAAGTATTGTGATAAACTGAAAGCCGGTGGATGGGCTGAAAGCATTCAGCATAAAACCGGATTAATTATCGATTCTTATTTTTCGGCAACAAAACTTTGCTGGATTCTGAAAAACGTGGAAGGTGCCATGGAGAAAGCCAAAGCCGGAAAACTTGCTTTTGGCACTGTCGATAGTTGGCTGATATGGATGTTGACAGGCGGAAAACAGCATGTTACGGATGTTAGCAATGCGAGCCGCACGATGATATACAACATCAGGACGCTATCCTGGGATAAAGAATTACTTGCACTTTTTGGAATACCGAAAGAGATATTACCTGAAGTAAAATCATCGTCCGAAATTTATGGATACACTTTAAAAGAGTTGTTTGGTCGTGAGATTCCAATAGCAGGTGTAATTGGCGATCAGCAAGCAGCTACTTTCGGCCAGATGTGTGTGGATTTAGGCAGTGTAAAAAATACATATGGTACGGGATGTTTCATGCTTTGCAATACGGGTGAGCAAGTAGTGAAATCGAATAATAACATGCTGACAACCATTGCCTGGCAAATTGATGGTAAAACAACTTATGCCTTGGAAGGAAGTATTTTTGTGGGAGGTGCTATTGTTCAATGGTTACGGGATGAATTGAGGCTTATTTCCTCCTCTGCCGAAGTTGAAGAGTTGGCCAAAAAAGTTCCAGACAATGGTGGTGTCTATCTTGTTCCGGCCTTAACCGGGTTGGGGGCCCCTCATTGGGATCAATATGCCCGGGGAACCATTATCGGGTTAACGAGAGGTTCGAATGCTGGACATATTGCACGTGCTGCACTTGAGAGTATTGCCTTTCAAACCTGCGATGTGCTTAAATCAATGGAGGCCGATCTGGGATCCTCGGTGAAAGAATTGAGGGTTGACGGAGGTGCGGTAGTTAATAATTTGCTGATGCAGTTTCAGGCCGATGTTCTTGGGGTCCCTGTTTATCGCCCGAAGATCATGGAGACTACTGCACTCGGTGCGGCCTATCTCGCCGGATTGGCAACAGGATATTGGCTAAATATCGAAGAGATTAAAAAACAATGGTTGGTCGATCGATG
>Ga0302286_10003752_pt1 | contig 10178 bp, 8 predicted proteins | sample III_Fen_E2_3_FD_198765 | JGI IMG/M metagenome (GOLD analysis project Ga0302286, IMG submission 198765) | Peat permafrost microbial communities from Stordalen Mire near Abisko, Sweden - III_Fen_E2_3 | ecosystem: Environmental > Terrestrial > Soil > Wetlands > Permafrost | place: Sweden: Abisko...
GATGCCCTTTTGTGTCTCTTTTAAAGAGCCGATTTCATCTGACGTTATTCGAAGGTGATTCGAAGGTGATTCGAAGATTATTCGTTGATGATTCAATTTTATTCGAATATTCATCGAATAGCATTCGAATCACCTTCGAATAAGTTTCAAATAATTCTAAGTCCTGTTAATTGTCCTGTATATGGGAGAACCAATCGACACTTTAACCTTGAACAGATAATGGTTTTTAGAATCAATACAATGGAAGTATGAAATCCTGATTTTTAATTTCGGTAAACAGGAATAAGTAGCTTTTCTCAAAGTTAAAAGAATAAATTAAACGTCAGGACGCAAATTCAAAGCATTCAACTCATTATCCTGTGTACATGCTGGTTTTGGGATTGAAATTTCACATTTCTATTCCGCTTCAGTTTTAACCGACATTTGGGTCCATCCAGTTATTCCGCAGGCCATTACTTCAGTATGTTTCATTTCCTATCAGGATACAGCTTTAGATTACCGAATCGATATACTAAACTCCCCTGTTTTCATCCATTGGGTTAGAGAATAAATCAGCACAATCAATGAAACTGAAAGTAAATGACACTGATCCTAAAATAATTAGTGAAAAATATTTGGATGTAATAAAATAGTTGTATGTTTGTACTATTCAACTAATACAATATATCAATGCTATGATTAATTTTTTATTAGATCCAGGAGGTGGAACGCCTTTCTACAGGCAGATCATCGACCAAATTAAATTTGGTATTGCCTCGGGAAATTTAAAAACCGGGGAGCAGCTACCCACTGTAAGGGCTTTGGCCGTGAAACTTAAGGTAAACCTGAATACGATCGCCAAAGCCTACAAAGAACTCGAAATCCTTGGTATTCTGGATACCCAGCAAGGATCAGGCACTTTTATCAATGCCAATGGAATTGTCCTAAGCAAAGAAGAAAAACAAAAAAAGATTCATGACATCTGTAAGGAATTTCTTACTGTGGCTTACACCTATGGGTTTTCGAAAGAAGACGTTATACATGAATTACAAAACAAAAACCTTAACAACAAATAACTATGGAAACTAAAAATCTTTTTAACGTAATTTCGACAACTTTAATCATTATTGCATCTGCAATATTGGCAGCTACTTTCTATTTACAGGTTCTTGATATTAAATTCTGTATTGGGTTGGAAATTCTATCCATTCTAATTGCCAGCTCAATAAAAATTGCCGATCAGTGGGAAAAGGCAGTTCTTTTGAGGATGGGAAGATATATTGGATTAAAAGGGCCCGGACTATTTTTCATTGTTCCTATCCTGGATAAAGTTTTCGATTATATCGATCAAAGGGTAAGGGTAACTGATTTTAAGGCGGACTCAACCTTAACTAAGGATACTGTCCCGGTAAATGTGACTGCCACCCTATACTGGACGATATGGGATGTTGAAAAAGCAGCGCTTGAGGTACAGGATTACAAGACTGCTGTTCAAAACATAGCCTTAACCGGTTTGCGGGATATTATAGGGAAACATGAACTGGCCGATTTATTGCAGGACAGGGATAAGATTGCCGAAGACCTTCAAAAATTACTTGATGAGAATACAAATCCATGGGGAATTACTTGTCAAACTGTGGGTATTAAAGATATTACCATTCCCCAGGGTTTATCAGATGCAATGAGTAAACAAGCCCAGGCAGAAAGGGAGCGTAAAGCAAGGGTTATCCTGGGAACAGCAGAAACAGAGATTGCCGAAAAGTTTGCAAAAGCCAGCGAATCATATATGAACAATCCGGTAGCTCTGCAGTTAAGGGCCATGAACTTGATCGGAGAAGGATTAAAAGAAAAAGGTTCGATGATAATTGTACCAAGTTCTGCCCTCGATATGATGAACCTCGGAGGAATCAGCGGAATTACTTCGCTTGCTCAATTACATAAAATGAACCAAATTACAGTATAACTCAACTCTTCAGCACAGTCCTGTTTGCTGAAAATAGTTGCCCAGGTTTATATTTACTATGGCGGACTCCTTTCACAGGCGTTAAATACATGAATGAGCAGTTGACAGATTAGTCACCTGCTCATTCGCTTATCGTAATTTAAGAACCAATTATATTTATTAAATTCGTTTTTTAAAAGTAAAATCCATGAAACGAAACCTCTTTATCCTATTCTTCTCCCTGTCATTATTTATTACCAGCTGTAATCAACAACGAGCCAAAATTATTTCGGACAATAACAATCCCCAAAATGTTTATCCAATGGAGGAAGGTTTTGTTGAAGCAAACCACGTGATGATCTATTACAAAGCCATCGGGCATGGAGATCCCCTGATGATTGTACACGGTGGTCCGGGTGCATCGCATGATTATTTTCTCCCTTACCTCCTTCCCTTGATTAAAGCCAACAGGCTTATCTTTATTGACGAGCGTGGTTCAGGTCGTTCGCAAAAGTTGGAAGATCCTAAGGGTTATACGGTCGAAAACATGGTGGAGGATGTTGAAACTGTTCGCCAGTCTCTGGGCTTGGGCAAGATAAGTATTCTCGGGCATTCCTTTGGCGGAGTGCTTGCCCAGGCTTATGCGTTAAAATACCAGGAGAACCTTACTCATTTGATCTTGTGCAGCACTTTTCAAAGCACATCCAAAATGAACCGGGTCCTTGAAAAGATAAAAGAAAAGATGGAGCCCGAACTGAGAGCAAGGATCGATAAGATGGAAAAGGAAGGATTGTACGGTCATGGGAGAGACTATGAAAAAAACAGGTATACGACTGATTATATGGTAGCTGCCTGGGGCGAAGGATATTTTCCATACCTCTTTGCCAATCATCCTGACGCAAACTATGACCCTATTGGCAATGGCATCATGTCGTGGGATTTATACCGGGAGATGTGGGGCTCCCACGGGGAATATGTTATTGACGGGAATCTGTCTTCGGTGGAATATACCGACAAGCTTACAACAATTAAAGTACCAACACTAATTACTGTTGGTGATAACGATGAATGTGCCCCCTCCCTTTCGCAGGAAATGCAAAGTAAAATCGCGGGATCGAAACTTGTCATATTCCCAAAAAGCGGTCATATGACCTTTGTCGATCAGCCTGAACTCTTTATTTCCACAATCAATGAATTTCTGCACCCTGGAAAATAAAAAACTATTAAAGGATTTGTGGAGCAAAACAGAATAGTCCTCAAATCTTGCACCTGCTGATCAAATTTGAATAACTTTTGTGCATATACCGGGGAGACGAAACTATTCAATTAGCAAAGAGTATAAACTTTTTATTTTAATCCAAAAAACTCATCATAAAGTTGGTGTTGTGAAACGGTCTTTGTAAATTTATGTGAAGCGAATCCGTAAATATACCCATCATGCTGATCAAGACCTTCGCCAGTGCAGTTCACGGTATCGATGCAACTACAATTACCGTAGAAACAGATATCTCGACAGGAATTAAATTCTATCTGGTTGGGCTTGCAGACAATGCTGTGAAAGAGAGTCAGCAACGTATGGAATCGGCCATACGGTTAAATAAATTCAAATGGCCACACCAAAAGGTGGTAATCAATATGGCTCCAGCGGATATACGCAAGGAAGGCTCGGCCTACGATCTGCCCCTTGCAATCGGAATTCTGGCTGCCTCCGGGCAAATCAAATCAGACAATGTTTCGGCATATATCATGATGGGTGAATTATCCCTCGACGGAAATCTGCAACCTGTAAAAGGTGCCTTGTCCATTGCCATCAAAGCCCGCGAGGAAGGTTTTGAAGGATTCATCCTTCCTAAGGAAAATGCGCGTGAGGCTGCCGTAGTGGATACCCTGAAGATCTATGGGGTGGAAAGTCTCAGTGAAGTGGTTGGTTTCTTCAATGGCGACCGGGAACTGGAGCAGACCATCGTCAATACCCGTGAGGAGTTCTTCACGAAGGTGAATGAAAGCGACGTTGACTTCTCAGATGTCAAAGGCCAGGAAAATGTGAAACGAGCCTTGGAGATTGCAGCAGCAGGAGGTCATAATATCATCATGATCGGGCCTCCAGGAGCCGGCAAAACCATGCTGGCAAAGCGAATACCCACTATCCTGCCGCCTTTCACCCTGCGGGAAGCGCTTGAAACCACCAAGATACATTCCGTTGTCGGGAAGATTGACAAGAACACTTCGCTGATGACACAGCGACCGTTTCGCAGTCCCCATCATACTATTTCTGATGTGGCCCTGGTCGGGGGTGGGGCATTCCCTCAGCCGGGTGAAATCAGCCTTGCCCATAATGGGGTACTCTTCCTGGACGAACTCCCTGAGTTTAAAAGGCAGGTACTCGAAGTGATGCGCCAGCCGCTGGAAGACAGGACGATCACCATATCTCGGGCCAAATTCTCGGTGGAATATCCTGCGAGTTTTATGCTGATTACTTCGATGAATCCCTGTCCTTGTGGGTACTACAATCACCCGACCAAAGAGTGCGTTTGTGCTCCGGGGATGGTTCCCAAATATCTGAATAAGATTTCAGGACCCTTGCTCGACCGCATAGACATCCATCTGGAAGTAGTGCCTGTGCCCTTTAAAAAATTATCGGATCAAACGCCGACTGAGACAAGCAGCGTCATCCGCGAGAGGGTGATCAGCGCCCGTGAAATCCAATCGCAACGGTTTAACAAAAGTGACGGAGTCTTCTGTAATGCCCAGATGTCGTCTAAAATGATCAGGCAATTTGTCGATCTGGATGAAGTCAGCAGCAGTTTGCTGAAGAATGCCATGGAAAAGCTCGGATTATCGGCAAGGGCTTACGACCGTATACTAAAAGTCTCTCGCACCATTGCCGACCTTGAAAAGAGCGAACGGGTAGAAAGTCATCACTTATCGGAAGCCATACAATACAGGAGTCTGGATAGGGAGAACTGGGGAGTTTAGGAATAAATAATAATGATCAGGCTTTAACGGAATAAAGCTTCCCAAATATATTTATTCCGAACCGTACAGACAGAATAAGGATTATCAGGTAAACTGCCGGGTTAAATACCTGGCCAACGTACAACGAAAGAAGCAAACAAGCTCCTGCCAGATAGAAGTAATACTTAGAATATATTCGCCATTTCTTTATTCTCCATATTGCTGCAAAGATCAGGTTGGGAGGAAAAGCCCACAACAGGTTGTAATTGGGACTCATGGCCGGATGTTCAGAATAAAGTGTGAACCAGCCAATGATCAGACCTGCCAGGCCGGTCAGGGCAAACAACCAATAATCGAGCCAGTCAATACTTTTTTTACGGAGTATATTACAAACAGAAATCCAGGCGATAATCAGAAAGATACATCCAAAAGCTATTGCTGGCCATGGTAAATCTGAAATCAAACGGGCATTCGGATATAAGAGTAAAGTTCGGGTTTCCAGAACCAGTGGTTGTGATGTTTCACCAGTTGTGATTTTTGCACCGTCAAACTGAGCTTTCAGGTAATCAGGTAAAAACATTTGTCCGTAGGCAGAAACCGACTGATCTGCCTTCTTTCCGACCAGCAAGTCTATTCCAAGATCGATCCAGCGAAAATGATGGTGATGTTTCTTGATCAGGTCACGGTAACTTTCGGCAGGGTGATTATCAGTAAAAAGAACCGTCACCCCGGCATTTCTTACAATCATATCCCGAACCCGGGTGGCGCAGTTGTCCATAAAAAAATTATAACGGTACATTCGGTTCCCGGGTTTTGCATTTTCAAGAAGAGCCTGAAATAAGTGTGTTTTCCCTTCTGGGGGTATGTTTAATACCTGTTCGTATACGCTCCGTTTTTCTTCCACATAACCACGCATAAAGCTTCCGAACTTTTCATCACCCATGAGGTAGTCGGTCTGACCTTTGGCAAAGCGGTACATAAAATCAGGTGCCTCGAAACTGAAAAGACCATAATTAAATACCAGATCGATATTTTGTGCCTCATCCTTCACCCTGATGGCTGTATGTCCATACATCGAATAAACCTCCATCCCCGGGTCACAGGTCAGGATGCTGACATTTGCATCTGGACTTAGTTGCTGTGCATTTAACTGTTTCTGAAAGATCAGAAGGAAAAGGAAGATCAGGAGAATAAATTGTTTGTACATTATCCGATATTTTGGGCTTAAAGATAAAGCTTTTGAACCAATCCGAAAACAGGGAAATCTTATTGGAAGAAGAATAAGTTGCTGACTGAATATATTGACTCTTATATCTCTTCAATCTGCTTGTTTGAGTAAAGACCATGCTTTAATGTGATTGATCAAAAGAAAGTGATCTTAATCCGGCTTAGGTTTGAGAAGGGATGAAGAGGGTATCGCTTCTATTTATCTGTCTTCTATCTGTGTTCTATCTGTGTTTAATTCCCTTTTTAAATACAGATAGAATTCAATCAGCAATTAAATTATAAAGCCCGAATATAGTGCGATCCCTACCCGGATATATTCCGTTCAGGTCGAAAGCAGTCTCATTGCTTTCCTAATGAACATCTGAATGGATAGTGTAAAGCTGTTTTGTGTCAAAAGGTTCAATTCTGAATCTTATTGTCATAATTAGGCAGGATTTTATTACAAAGGCTAAAGATAAAATATTTGGGTTATAAGTCGCCCAACTTGAAAAGGAGAAGTTATTTATGAATGGCTAATTCAGGATTTGTTATTTAGACAGAATAAAAATAGCAAGTCTGCTTAAAAATCTCTAATATTGCCCTCCTGAAACAAAAACACTTTTAGAAAGCGTTTAAGCAGAAGATTTAAAATAGAGATTTAAAGAAGTTTAAAAGATCATATTTTACACATAGATATAGCTCATAAATACTGAATATCAAATTATTAGTTCAGCTATTAGCGGGCAAAACAGATACAGAGAGATATGGGATGCAGTGGATGCAATACAAATAACGACCTTGACCGGCCAGCAATGCTTGGCACTTATGACTGGCTCAACGATATACCTGATACTACCAACGAATCAAACATAGTCGAGATACGGTTCAAGGGGACCCGGAAGGAGTTTTTCAGAAATGAAGACGGAATACAGTTAAAACGCGACGAACTGGTTGTGGTCTCCTGTTCACCGGGGCACGATGTCGGCGCAGTTTCCCTAACCGGTAAGCTGGCTGAACTTCAGTTTAAACGGAAAGTGAAAAAGCCGGAGCGCTACGAATGGAATAAAATCTACCGAAAAGCTACTCCTTCAGACGTGGTTAAATGGGAGGAAGCCAAAGCGCGCGAAAACAAGGTCATGATACGTGCCCGCCAGATTGCGGGAGAATTGAATCTGGACATGAAAGTTGGTGACGTGGAGTTTCGGGGCGATAACAACAAGGCTATTTTTTATTACATCGCTGAAGACCGGGTGGATTTCAGGGATTTAATCAAGCTATACGCAAGAGAATTTTCAGTAAAAATTGAAATGAAACAGATTGGCGTCCGTCAGGAAGCCGGACGAATCGGGGGCATTGGCTCTTGCGGGCGTGCTTTATGCTGCTCAACCTGGAGAACCGACTTTACCAGTGTGACCTCGGATGCAGCCATCAAACAGGGTTTATCACCCAATGCTGAAAAGATGGCAGGCCGATGCGGCAAACTTAAATGCTGCCTCACTTATGAACTTGATCATTACCTTGAAATACTGGAAGAATTTCCTCATGAACTTCTGACCATCGAAACGGAAAAAGGCTTTGCCCGTCATTTTAAGACTGATATTCTCCAAAAGAAGATTTGGTACATATACGACAAATCTGCTGGCAGCAGCACCTTTGTACTGGATCTGGAGGATGTTAAAAAGTTTCTGAACCTGAATAAACGAGGACAAAAGCCTTCAGTTGAAAGCTTTATCGGACAGGAACCAAAGAAGGAAAATATGATGAACGTTGGAGAATTGGATCAAAAGTTCTTCGATAAACCGACTCTGGAAAAGAAACGCAACAACAGGTCCAGAAGGCCCCAGGGGAAAAGACCCCAGGAGAATCGTCCAGTTGAAAACCAGGGACCTAAAGTATAGAACAATAAATTATACTTTTAATTTGGCAAATTTTTAAAAAGCAGGTGACCTAAGGTTACCTGCTTTTTAAGTTACCATAAGTAGTCGAATTCCCTCCTTATCGGCCCACCAATTTAGCAAGGGTTCTGAATCTGCAAAAGCCAATAGAAATCCACCACCACCTGAACCAAGCAATTTTATAAAGACCTTATCATTCAAGGCGTTTGAAATAATGGAATGGAAATCCATGGGAATCATCTTTCGAAAATACTGCAATTGGAATAGAATCAATTGCTCCAAAAGTGAGAAGAATTCAACCTTTTTATCATTTATAAATGAGTGGATACACCCATTGTTTGCAGGAATAAACTCTCTTTCGAAAACCATTGCGAACTCCGGTGAATTGAATTGGTCGACAAAAAGCTCTACCAATGGCCCCGTTGCTCCGGTAGTTTTAGTATCTATAAGTGCGATCGATAAATTGGTTTTGGGCAGATCAAGTTGAATTGTTTGAATAGTCTTTTTGGAATCCAAAAGTAACGGTTCGTTGAGGTATGAAATAAGTGGATCGATCCCTGAGCTTTTGCCGTGGAAATAACTCTCAAGGAGAGCGAAGTCAGATTTAAGCAATTCAGGGGTCGGGGTAATCTCAGTTATAAAAGGCAAAGCGTATTTGCTGAAAAGAGCTGCCACCAATGCTCCCGAGCTCCCTACTCCATATTGTTGCGGAATATTGGAATTGAAATATAATCCATGTTCCAGATCATGTTCCAGACTTCCCAGGTTAAATTGAAAATGAAGTTTCAGAAAGGACTCACCAATTTGCAGATGTTCAAAGAACTTACAAATTTCGGATGTGCTTGCAGTATGGGAATTATCTTCATCAAAATTGAGAGTCCCCGAGAACTTCGGGAATGGAATTGACAGAGCCATCGCATCAACCATCACTCCATATTCGCCAAAGAGAAGGAGTTTCGAATTAAAGCGTTTCCTTGAAGGGTTCACATCTGACATGCCGGGTCTGCTTATTGTCATTAGAGGTGAGGGTTTCATTGGTCAGGAACTTTAGAAACTGGATTTATTTGTCCAAAAGCAAGTCGTTCTGGTCCTTGACCAATCCAATCATCTATCCATTTGCTGTTCTGACAAAAAACAAGCAATTCGCGCTCGATGAAAGCTTTTACATCGGCCTCATTTTCCTTAAAATAGATGATATGTATGTTGGGTCCGGCATCCATAGTAAAACACACAGGAATGTTTGTTTTTTGCCTGAAGTGGCGTATACGTCTGATAATTTCAAGGCTATTCGGCTTCAATAAGATGACCCAGGGTTTGGAGGTCATCATCATTGCATGCAAACTTAATGCTTCGTTCTCAACTACCTCAATGAATTTTTCCTTACTACCAGTGAGCAAGGACAGATACAATTCATTGATATTTTCATTGGCCTGAGCAATCCGGGAGTGCTGAAAGATGTGATCATTCATCAATTGATGTCCTACAGAACTCGATACTTCTTTCTCTTCGGAGTCCACCATCAGAATGGCATCCCGAAGCTCCGAAAACAGGGGTTGAATTCCATCTACCAACGGAATAGCATGTTCGTCACCGGATGATTCAAATAAATGAGTCTGGCCCCAGAGAGCAAAACCCGGATACACCGACCGAGAGGCACTACCGCTGCCCATTCGCGCAAGTTCAGAGGCCATCATCCTGAAGTGACAACTATTTATGTCCATCCCTGAAAATGAAGAATCAATTTCCATCAGACACAAGGCCAGCGCGCCAAAGGAAGAGGCAGATGAGGCAATTCCGGCTGAATGAGGGAAACTGTTCAGGCTATGAATTCGAAAATTATATTTGTTAATCCATGGCAATCTGGATGAAAGATGATCAAGGTACTTTTCGATACGCTCACTAAAATCACTGGCTAGTCCCCCGAAGAAAAATTCTACTTTTTTATCCCCAGCCTTATGCAGCTCCACTGATGTTTCAGTAAAGGCATTTTGAAGCACAAAGCTTAACGATGGATTCATCGGTTTCTGAAAATCACGTTTGCCCCAGTATTTCACCAATGCAATATTTGACGGGCATCGCCAACGACTGCTTAAATGATTGTTTCTTGTAGTTCCAGTCATCGCTGTTATCGATTTAAAATCAAATCATTCCATTGGAACAACACGATTAATCCTTTGTTCCCGAAATATGTCATCACTTTC
>Ga0302286_10003753_pt1 | contig 10176 bp, 10 predicted proteins | sample III_Fen_E2_3_FD_198765 | JGI IMG/M metagenome (GOLD analysis project Ga0302286, IMG submission 198765) | Peat permafrost microbial communities from Stordalen Mire near Abisko, Sweden - III_Fen_E2_3 | ecosystem: Environmental > Terrestrial > Soil > Wetlands > Permafrost | place: Sweden: Abisko...
AGTGATCGAGTAGGGAAAAAGCGTGCAACCATTGCCAACTACCTGAGGTTACTTCGTCTGCCTGCCGAAATACAGATGGGGATTAAAAACAAAAAGATTGACATGGGTCATGCCAGGGCCATCCTTGGAATCAGTGATCCTGCTATTCAGTTGCACCTTTATGAATCAATAGTACAGAATGAGTATACCGTCCGGAAAGTAGAAGAACTGGTCAGGTTGTTTCTTGAAACCGGAAGTCTGGAAAATAAAGTAAAGGCAGTTGCTCCGAATCCGGTGAAGAATCTTCAGGAATATGATGATTTGAAAAGCCAACTGAGCAAAGTTTTTGGCACTCACGTTGAATTTACCTGCAACCCTGCCGGTAAAGGAAAGATATCCATTCCTTTTTCCAACGATGAAGAATTAACCAGCATTATGGAGCTGTTCGATAAAATTTAAACTAAGTATTTTGAATAAGAACTCATACATACTGGTTATATTGATTTTACTGATGTCGGCAGGTGTCCGGGCTCAGACCGATACAATTAAAGTTCAATTGCCAAAAGATACCGTTGCCAGGCTGTATGATAAAAAGATCGAGAATGTAGAAGTAGTTCTGGTGCCTGATTCCCTGAAACCAAAAGCATTTAAACCTGATCCACTCAAAGCAGTGTGGATGGGAGCTATTATCCCCGGTTTTGGACAGATACTGAATAAGAAATACTGGAAATTACCAATCGTGTATGGCGGATTTTTAGGCTGTGCTTTTGCTATTTCCTGGAATTCGGGACGTTATCAGTCCTATAAGAATGCATATCTTGATATACTAAGGTATAATTCGGATGATTCCTATAAAGCGATCGTAAATAAAGATCATTCTGCAATTAGTTTCTATCAGATTTTGCCGAAAGGATATACCTTAGAAAATTACGGTGGAATTGCGGGGTATACACCGATACTGAAAAATGCTCAGGATGGTTCCCGAAGGTACAGAGATTTAAGCATTATCATTTCAATAGCCTATTATGCCCTGACAATAGTAGATGCTTATGTGGATGCTCAGTTATACGATTTTGATATAAGTCCTGATTTGTCAATGCATTTACAACCGGCTTTGATGGAAAACAGGTATGGAGTAAACAATACACTTGGTTTACAATGTAGTATTAGTTTAAAATAGTTTGATTTTACCAGAAAATATTTTTTAAGATGAATTATAAAGTACTAATTTCTACTGTATATTTAATGTTTGTTTGTTCGACAATTTGTTTATCACAAGACAAGAAAATTGTGGTGGATGAAAAGTCAATTCTGGACACAACATTAACTATCCCGGCAGAATTTAATAACACCCTTGACTATATGCTCCAGTCATGGGTTATTCAACGTGCGAATACTTCAAATTGTAAATCTACAACCGATTTAGGCATTGTTTCTGATTCAATATATAAATTAAGGCTCACCAAAATGCCTTGCCTGATGGAAATGCCATATAATCCAACCGTCAGGGCTTACATCGATTTATATACCGTACGAAAACGTCGTCAGGTGGAGTATATGCTGGGGATGAGCAGCTATTATTTCCCGATATTTGAACAGGTATTGGGAGCAAATAATTTGCCTTTCGAGTTAAAGTATTTATCCATTATCGAATCGGCGCTGAATACCACCATTGTATCACGAATGGGGGCAGCCGGATTGTGGCAGTTAATGATTGGCACGGGGAGAATGTACGGATTGGAAATCAATAGTCTGGTTGATGAGCGCTTATCGCCTGTCAAGGCAACCAATGCCGCAGCTCATTTTCTGAAGGACCTTTATTCTATTTACGGGGACTGGAATCTTGTAATTGCATCGTACAATTGTGGTCCGGGAAATGTAAATAAAGCCATTCGCAGGGCGGGAGGGAAGAGGGACTATTGGGCAATTTATCCTTACCTTCCAAGAGAGACCCGTGGATATGTACCGATTTTTATTGCTGCCAATTATACGTTGAATTATGCCGCCGAACATAACCTGTGTCCTGCGATTGTAAATATGCCCGCACTCACCGATACCGTTATGGTTCATCAACGAATTCACTTAGGTCAGATTGCTGCAGTTTTAAATTTGCCTATTGAGGAAGTAAGACTTCTTAATCCCCAATACAGAAGAGATTTAATACCGGGAGATATCAGACCATATGCATTGTGCCTTCCATTGAATTATGCCAATACATTTATTGATAAATTTAACGAAGTCGTTTCCTATAAAGCCGATGAACTGATTAATAACCGACGGAGTGAGATAGAAATCCTACAGGCTTCATCCACAATTACACCAGGAGGATATGGTAAGGTGATTTATTATAAGGTAAAGAAAGGGCAAACTATCAGTACAATTGCTGCCAATAATGGTGTTTCAGTTACCAAACTAAAAAAATGGAACAATATACGGGGTTCGAAACTTCGGACAGGTCAACGGTTGAAAATTATTAAATAATTTATTCCCATTGGATTATGGAAAAGCTCTTCTATTCTATTTCTGAGGTTGCCGAATTGTTTCAGGTAAATCAATCTAACTTACGTTTCTGGGAAAAGGAATTTAAACAACTTAAGCCCAAACGCAATGTAAAAGGGACAAGATTTTATTCTTCTGACGATATTGCATTGATAAAGTCCATTATTTATCTTGTGAATGAGCAAAAGCTGACACTTGTAGGTGCAAAGAGAAAATTAGGACAGAAAAAAGACAGTGTTGCAAAAAAAACTGAAGTAGTTGAACGGTTGAAATCTATTCGCAAAGAATTAATGGGTATCTCAAATGCATTGTCTTGATGATCAAAATATATTCCCAAGAAAAAAATCTAAATATTAAAACAAATATCGCATAAACCAATTATTACAATCGATTTAATTTAGTCTCCTGTGAATTTGTGTCATTGTGGTTTTTTTTCTCAACAGTATAAACCATAAATTTAAAATGAAAAAGTCCTCCTTACTTATTGCTTTCATTCTCTTCTCATTCAGTCTCCAACTTGTTTCTGCTCAAAAAAACCCAAAGAATGTCATTTTTTTAATAGGTGATGGAATGGGGCTTGCTCAAATCTATGCAGGTATGGTGGCAAATGGCAACAGTCTACAATTGGAACGTTGCACATACAGCGGTTTCTCAAAGACCTATTCATCTAATAACTTTACAACCGATTCCGGTGCCGGCGGTACAGCTCTGGCCTGTGGGGTAAAGACCAAAAACGGCATGATAGGTATGAGCCCTGATTCTGTTTCGGTACCCTCTATTCTTGAATTATCAGAAAAAAACAAATTGTCCACAGGTATTGTTGTTGCCTGTTCAGTGACTCATGCAACTCCTGCTTCATTCATTGCCCATCAGGTGAACAGGGATATGAATGAAGAGATTGCTACCGATTATCTTAAAACAGACATTGATGTCTTTATTGGCGGTGGGCGTAAGTATTTTGAAGACAGAACCGATGGTCGTAACCTGACCAGTGAGCTAAAAGCAAAAGACTATCAGATTGCCTATAATCTGAATGATGTTAAAGCTGTAAAATCCGGAAAATTAGCCGGACTATTGTATGAAGATCAAAATCCCGGTATGCCCGAAAGAGGAACAATGTTGCCCGATGCCACCATTACTGCAATCGATATTTTATCGAACAATAAAAAAGGGTTTTTCCTGATGGTCGAAGGGTCTCAAATCGACTGGGCCGGACATGATAATAATTCAGTTCAAATGATTAAGGAAGTGCTTGATTTCGATCAGACAATTGGAAAGGTTCTCGATTTTGCAAAAAAAGACGGCAATACATTGGTTATCATTACTGCTGATCATGAAACCGGTGGTATGAGTATCTTAAATGGAAAATTCAGTTCTGATAAAATGAATGCTCTCTTTTCAACTAAAAATCATTCTGGAGTACCTGTTCCGGTATTCGCTTTCGGACCCGGTGCTGAGAACTTTTCGGGTTTTATGGAAAATATAAGCTTTAAAGACAAACTTCAAAAACTTTTAAGGCTTAAGAATTAAATTATCACTGTATGATTGGTTCAATACTTTTCAATTGTTTTTTTCTGAAAGTCAATAACTCCATTTTTCTAAATTGGAGTTATTATTTATTTAATCCCATTAGGAATTAACATGTAATATACTTTCGTCCCTTTTAGTCTAAAAGATCCGATAATTATAATCTGTCAATTAAAAATATCGAAAATGAAAAACGCATTCTGGAAAGGATGATTTTCTTGTACAGCCCAAAAAAGCATCACACATTGAACATTCTTTGTCCCGGGTGTGAAGCTTTAAAAAGTTATGCAATGGACAGATTGAGCACTGCCCGTTTAGAGAGAGTAAGAGGGCACGTAAAGACTACAGGGTATGTTATACCAAAATAATAAATAAATCGAAATTTGCGAAGCTATGAGGCTCTCAAGTCTACGTATGCTGTTTTATTATCCTTTCGATTTTATCCGTCATATATTGAAAATAACAGGGTCTTATTTTTAGATTAAATAATGACTTCAGTATAATTTATTTTACCCGGAATCATTTACAATAAGCAGGGTTCTGTAATCTGCAATCAATTGTTCAGACTTACTGGAATTATTAAATACATCCTGAATAACTACTAGATAATCTATCATTTCAATTCCAGAATAAAATAACTTAAAAAAAGACGTTAATGGAAATTCCATTAACGTCTTTTTTTAAGAGAGCATTTTGTGTCTTACTTCAAGCCAAGTTTTTTCTTAACCAATGGAGTAACATCATTCGATTTCGGCGATTGATAAATGATACTTTGAGTGCTTAAATCAAAAATATACAAATAACCGTTTTCACTTCCTACTTCGTTAATAGCTTTTTTTACTTTGTCGATTACAGGAGTAAACAATTCTTGAGATTTCTTACGTAAATCTTCACTTGCAGTCTGATTAAAAGTAGAAATACGTTGTTCCAGGTCTGAAATTTCACCCTGACGAGCTGATTTGATACTTTCAGGCATTGTTGCTTGTTTTTCCTGGAATTCTTTTACTTTAGCGTAATATTCTTCACGCATTTTCACCAATTCTTTTTCCCATTGGCTTTGTAAATCACTGACTGTTTTTTCAATGACTGTACGTTCCGGCATAATTGTCAGAATCTCCTGAGAATTTACGTGACCTAACTTAACTTCTTGCGCCATTAAACTAAATGGAAGTGCGCAAAGTAATACTAATGCAATTTTTTTGAACATGTTTTGTTTATTTTGAGTTTTTATTATTTTGTAACGGGTTGCAAATTTAAATAATTATTTTGAATATCCCAATTTTTGAAGAACAACGTCACTGATATCAAGTTTTGGTGAAGTGAAAATTACATTCATTGACGAGCTTTTATCAAAAACAAGTTCAAGATCTTTTTCTTTGCTAATATCCTGAATAGCTGTATATACTTCATCCTGAATCGGTTTCATTAAACTTTGGCGTTTTTTAAACAGTTCTCCTTCTGGTCCGAAATAACTTCGTTTTAATTCCTGTACTGCTTTTTCTTTCCCGACAATTTCTTCTTCACGTTTGGTTTTCATATCCTCTGAAAGAAATACCAGTTCTGTCTGATAGTTTTTGTACATCTTCTGAACTTCCAGCATTTGAGCATCTACATCCGATTGCCATTTTTTTGATATCTGATTTAGTTGATCATTTGCTGTTTCATAAGCCGGAATATTCTTCATAATATATTCCATGTCCACCATCGCAAATTTCTGAGCATTTCCGGAAAATGATATTCCGATTAATAAACAGAATGCAATAATTAGTTTTTTCATTTTTTATTTTCTTTTAAAGGTTAAAACTCCAATTTTAATTGATGTTATCTTTACAAATACTTTGCCAAAAAATAATTGAAATACATTTAAGTGTTTTTATAAATGTTTTTTTTGCTTCTGATGCCAGACAGATCAACTTATAATTCCTGTCCTAAGACGAAGTGGAACTGACTTCCGCTTCTTGTTCCGTTAATTTTGTCAAATCCATATCCCCAATCAATACCCATCATACCAAACATAGGTAGAAAGATACGAACACCGACTCCGGCGGAACGTTTTAAATCAAACGGATTATAATCGGATATTTTATTAAAACAATTACCTGCTTCGACAAAGGTCAGGGCATAAATTGTTGCCGATTGTTCCAACGATAATGGATAACGTAACTCCATGGTGAACTTGTCATATAAATAACCGACATTTGCTCCGATCTTTGAATCATATGGAGTTAACGATCCACTTGTATATCCACGCATTGCAATATAATCAGTACCATAACTTGTATAGCTTGACATTCCGTCACCACCCATGTTAAATGTCTCAAAAGGCGAACGTGCATTCTTATTATATTCTCCAAGGTAAGAGAACATTGCTCTGCTCATTAATATCAGTTTATTATCAGGCGTCAGAGGTGTGAACGTTTTACCTGTGAAAGTCCATTTGTGATATTCAAGCCATCTGTATCTGTCGGCACTCGTCATTGTTGCATCAGAATATGATTTTCCTCCGACTTTTCCTCCATTTATAACCGAATAAGGCGGAGTAATTTTCAATCCAAGTGAGAATGATGAACCTGAACGTGTAAAGATTGGATTGTCGATTGAATTTCTGCTCAGAGTCAGATTTATACTGAAATTGTTATAATTGCCATCCGTTAATGGTGGTAGATATAACCAGTTTTTCAACATAAATAACTGATAGGATAATTCTCCCTGGAAGACAAAATAATCATCCGGCCAACTCAGACGTTTACCATATCCAAGAGAGGCACCAATAGTACGCATATATTTGTTAGGATCTATCTCACTTTGATATAAAGTACTGTAACTGCTGCTTGAGTTACCGTAACCGTAGCTGCTTGCAAGTGAATTAATGTAGTTTGATGAATTCGCTGCGTAGCGGCTACTTACGTCCGATTGAGTGGAGTAATAAATAGATGAAGACAGCGAATTCGGACGTTTTCCTCCTAACCATGGTTCCAGGAATGATAAACTTACTGATGAATACGATTGTCCGTTTGTACGTCCGTTAATGGTAAGAGTCTGTCCTTCTCCCTGTGGTACGATCCGATAGGTTGCAGGTCTGAATAAGTTTTGTATTGCAAAGTTGCTGAATTTTAAACCAATACTTCCCACAACTCCTGTTGATCCCCAACCGGCAGAAAATTCGATCTGATCACTTCCTTTTGTTTCTAGTTCGTAGTTGATATCTACTGTACCGTTCTCCTGATCAGGCAGGATATCCGGTTTGATTTTTTCAGGATCAAAATGTCCCATTTGAGCTAATTCGCGCAATGAACGCATGATATCTTCCTGACTGTATAACTGACCTGGTTTTGTCCGTAATTCACGACGTATCACGTGCTCATATACCCTGGTGTTACCTTTTATTCCAATTTCATTTATCGTTGCAGGTTTCCCTTCATACATACGCATTTCAAAGTCAATAGAGTCTTTGTCGATCTGAACTTCAACTGGATCCACATTAAAGAACAAATAACCACGATTCTGATAGAGTTTACTCACCGCATCTTCATCGCTTGAAAGTCTTGCCATTAAACTCTTATGATTATATACATCTCCTTTTTTGACTCCTAAAACAAGATTCAGGTAATCATACGGATAAATCGTATTTCCAATCCATTTTATGTTTCTGTAAAAGTATTTTTTACCTTCATTTATTTTCAGGTAAACGTTTACCGTCTTATTATCAAAAGCTACCACACTATCGGAAGCAATAAACGCATCCCGATAACCGATTTCGTTGTATTTGTCAATAAGTGCTATTTTGTCTTTTTCATATTCTTCTCGAACAAACTTCTTAGTTCTGAAAAAATTCCTCCAATTATGATCATTGGTCTTTTTCATAGCCTTATTGATTTGATTATGAGTTAAGACAGTGTTTCCTGAATAAAACAGCTGATGAATTTTTGTCTTGAGTTTTTTATCAACATTAACATCCACGATCACATATCCAGCTTTTTTTGGATCATTCCGCTGATAAACGTTTACGACTACATTTAAAAATCCCTTTTCTTCAAGGAATTTATCTATAACTTTTTTCGCTCTGTCAGAAATGTTTGGTGTAATCTGGTTTCCTTTAATGATCCCGATTTTTACTTCCAATTCTTCGATTTCCGATTTCTTTAACCCGATATAATTTACTTCCGATACCCGTGGACGCTCCTTTAACGCGATGTTTAACCAGACTTTCCCGTCCTGGATTTTAGTAGCAAGAATTTTTACATCTGAAAAAAGTCCCTGTTTCCAAAATCTTTTTACTGCTTTGGTAATTGCATCTCCCGGAATGTTAATGACATCCCCGACTGCTAAACCTGAAAAACCAATGAGTACGAAATCCTCGTAATTTCCGGCACCCGTAACAGTTATTGCAGCAATCTCATACTTTGGAGTGGAATTGCTGTATTCAATAATTGGTAAGATAGTCGAATCTTTTACTGTGGTTGTCTGAGCTCCAAGAAGTTGGCTTAAAAAAATCAACAAGGTTAAAGAAAAAAACGTTTTGTAGTGCATAATTTATTTTGGAGTGTTGTGCGTTGCTGAATTGGTTGGATTATTTACCAAAGCGACGTTCACGTTGTTGAAATTCATAAATTGCTTGATAAAAATTTTCTTTTCGGAATGCAGGCCAATGAGTCTGTGTAAAATATAACTCTGTATAAGCGATTTGCCAAAGTAAAAAGTTACTGATACGTATTTCTCCACTGGTTCTGATTAATAAATCCGGATCAGGAATTGTGTTCGTTGTCAAATGGGTACTTATGAGTGCTTCATTTATATCTTCGAAGGCATAGTTGCCGGCCTGAATTTCTGCGCAAATTTCTTTCAATGCATTTGTAATTTCCCAGCGTGAGGAGTAGCTTAATGCTAAAACTAATGCCAATCCGGTGTTTGATGATGTAGTTGCAATACAACGTTGCAATTTTTCTCCTGCATTACCGGGAAGTCTGCTCAAATCGCCAATTGCCATTAATCGAACGTTATTCTTATGTAAAATCGGAGTCTCCTTCTCAATGGTGTCTATTAATAGTTCCATTAACGCATCTACTTCCGATTGTGGACGACTCCAGTTTTCAGTTGAAAAAGCATAGATTGTTAAGTATTCAATCCCTATTTCAGCCGCTGTTTCTGTTATTTCACGCACCGAAGTAACACCGTGCTGATGTCCGAAAATTCGATCGTAACCCCGTTCTTTTGCCCAACGTCCATTGCCATCCATGATAATGGCTATATGTTTTGGTAAACGTGTTTTATCTAGTTTTTCTATGTAGGATGACATGTAAAGTACCTTTTTCGTGTATTAATGACTCTTTTTGTTGACAGCAGAGTTTAAACATTCGCATTGTTTTTTCCAGATATCGAAACTAATTCCAACTGTAAAGGTTGATAAAAAATCATTGTTAAATGGGTTCGAACCGTTTAAATTATTTTTGTCATTCAATTCAGCTACGTTTTCCAGGTTGTCTGCAAGTAATAACCTTGTTGTCCATTGAACATTCAAGTTCCAGCGATTACCTAATTTTACTTTCACCCCAAGTCCAAAAGGAATACTTGGTGTATATCTTTGGGTACTTATATTCGATGTATCTTTAGAGTTTGTCCCCTGGTAAAACATCATTCCCACCCCGGCAAAAATATAGGGTGAAAATATTTTACTGTTTAATTTGTATTCATTTCTCTCCAGATCGAAGAAGTTAAATTCCCATGTCAGATCCAGTGATTGAACCGGATTATTAATTGTTTCCGGCGAACTGTTTAAATCAGTAAACGTACCGCTGATTTTGGTACTGCTTAGTTCTGCTTTTAATGCAATCCGGGGGTTAAAACGATATCTGAAAAAAGCCCCGTAACTTAATTGTGTATGATTAAAAATTGCACTGTTTTCATCTCCCAGGTAGTATGCTCCGCCGCCTGATAAACCTATTTCTGCTCTGTATTCATCTATTTCAAAACTTTGTGAAGAAACATGAATTGATAACAGACAAAAAACGCTTAAAATGAATAATCTAATTAGTTTAAATTTCATATTGTTTCTATGAGAATAATTAATTAGACTTAAACGGGTTTTTTACGTTTTAATTTTATCAACTCTATCAATAACTAGCAACAAAAGTAGTGATAATCTTTTAATGATAATAAATTGCCCTTTAACTC
>Ga0302286_10003756_pt1 | contig 10175 bp, 10 predicted proteins | sample III_Fen_E2_3_FD_198765 | JGI IMG/M metagenome (GOLD analysis project Ga0302286, IMG submission 198765) | Peat permafrost microbial communities from Stordalen Mire near Abisko, Sweden - III_Fen_E2_3 | ecosystem: Environmental > Terrestrial > Soil > Wetlands > Permafrost | place: Sweden: Abisko...
AAAAATAGTGGAAGCACAAAGACTAGAAGAAAAATATGATGATGCCTATTATGCAGTATTGTCAATGCTAAGCGAGATGAATTTAAACAAATTTACGGAGGAAAATGCAAAAAAAGAAATCGAAAAATTCACTCAAACCTACTACGACATAATTAGAAAAGTTTTTCACGCTCAAATCAATCTATATGGAGATGTCACCCCAACTGAGGTTTCTTTTTCCACCACACCGGGTAAAGCCATTTTAGTTTCTGGTTCTGACTATAAAAAGCTTGAAAAGGTGCTAAAGGCAGTTGAAAACACTGACATTAGCGTTTACACTCACGGGATGGAAATGCTTATGGCTCACTCATTCCCCAAATTACACACTCATTCGCATCTAAAAGGGCACTATGGTTCTGGGTTGGACAGTTCTTTGATTGATTTTGCTTCTTTTCCTGGCGCTATATTAATGACCAAAGGGACGCTGCAAAAAGTAGAATACCTATATCGAGGACGATTGTTTACGCACGACCCAATTGCACCTATGGGCGTTATAAGTTTGGATAAAGACAACATCGAACCGCTTATAAAGTCAGCACACGAGGCAAGTGGGTTCACCAGAATAACAAAAAAGCCAACAGTTAAAGTTGGATTTTCAAAAGAAGAAATTAAAAATAAAATTTATGAAATTGCAGATAAACTTATAAAAGGCGAAATCAAACATCTTTATATTGTAGGGCTTTTAAATATCCCACATCCTAATAAAGATTATTTTGAAAGATTTTTTAAACTTTTACCGAAAGACTGCTATGCGATATCAATGAACAGCACTATACCAGCTGAAAACATTTTTTACATAGACTCATTTTGTGACTATTCATTAATATACCAAATATTAAAACTAATACAAGACAAAAAACCACTGAAGGAACTAAATATTAGTGCATTTATAACGAAATGCGATAAACACACAATTTCTAATTTACTTTACTTAAAATCAAACGGAATAAAAAACGTGTACATGTGCAAATGCCCACCTTCGCTTGTAAATCCAGCCTTGATGGGGACGCTACAGGAAATGTTTGAGATAAAAGAAATCTCTGATCCTCAAAAGGATATTGAAGATACCCTCAAAGATTAATCTGCAATAAATTACGTATTGAAAATTCTGTCGCCAGCATCACCCATACCTGGAACAATATAGCCAAGCTCATTAAGGTGAGAATCGACAGCTGCTGTTATAATCTCAACCTCAGGGTATTTTTCTTGAATATTTTCAATGCCCTCAGGAGCTGCAATTATACAGATTACTTTTATGTTTTCCAAAGGAATTTGTTTGTCTGCATAGAGTTTTATCGCTTCAATCAAAGAATTACCTGTTGCCAACATAGGGTCAGTGATAAAAATGCGGAATTTATGGGCGTCTTTGACCTGCATTGGAACCTTGTTGTAATACCAAACTGGTTTTAATGTCTTTTCGTCTCGATACATTCCGATATGTCTGATACACGCTTGGGGCAAAATGTCGATTGCTTCATCTGTAAAAATGAGCCCCGCTCTCAATATCGGCGAAATAATTATATTAATATCAGGGTCAATAGTCTGCGCCTTAAAAGAAGTCAAAGGAGTCGTCACTGTTTTTTCAACAAGCGGTAAGCACTTAGAAGCCTCATATAAAAGAGTTCTAGTTATTTTTCTTGTGGCAATTCTGACACCTTGAGAATCTGTATCTTTATCCCTCATCGTACACAAATTTTGCAAAATTACAGGATTTTCAATTACTCTAACTTTATCTTTGTTCATTCTTGCCATCCTTTTTTTTATTAATTTTATCGGTTACTTTATCCAGCTGTTGCTGAGCTTTATCCAGCCAATTATCAGAATCCTTTAAAACTTGATTGGCTGATTTGTTTGTAGATTTTGACTCTCCCGCATTTTGCTGCTTGATTATACCCACTTGAGTCATAAAATGAGAAACATCATAAGTCAAATCAGCGAGCTGCTTAAACATCTCGTTCAACAATCCAAGCGAATCATGGATTCTCTTAGGACTCTGAGCTATGATAATCCTTCCTGATGGGTTGCTGTTTGAATCCGGAGGGTACAACTCTAGAGATTTGGAACCGCCAAGACCTGAGAACTCAACTGTGGCAATAGAACCTGCAGGGATTCTTACCTTCGGATCTGTGACGATAAATTTGACATAAACGTCCTCGCCGACAATATCGAGTTGGTTTACGTATCCTACTTGTATCCCCATTATTTTAACCGGAGAGCCGTTTATGAGCCCATCCACGTCAGATAAAAATATTTGATAAGTGTTGAATTGTTTTTTGTAATTGTATTTGGCGACCATAATTCCGCCTGAAACCAAAAACAGTATCAGTAACCAAATAAAGAGTTCCGCTATCCAAAACAAATATTTTTTCATAAATTTATTTTAACAGCAAATACCAAATAGTAAATAGTATATAGTAATTAATCTATACAAAAAAGCGCGTTCGCCATTTATACCCCCTTGCGAAAAAAGTTTTTGTGTAGTAGCATAGTGTTATTGAAGAAATAAAAGGATAAAAAAATGGATCAAATTATAAAAGTAGCGTGGGATTTAAACGAAAACACTGAAAACAGATATCAATTAGTTTATGAGATTGCTGAACTTGCTAAAAAGCTTGTCGACGAAACTCAAGCTAAAAAATCTCGCGAAGAATTCGGATTTGACGAGTTTTATGACAATTCTTATAAAAAAGAAAACCCGGTTGAGCACGCTATTATGGTAAAAGCATCCGAAGCTGACGACAATAGATTAGTCGGATAATTAAATTTGCTAGGCGTTTAAATGCAAGAAACTCTTGACTATATCAACAAAAAAACAAACAATTTTAAGCCTGAGATAGGTATAATTTTAGGTTCAGGATTGGGCGATTTTGCGCAGTCTTTTGACGCAATAACCATTCCTTATTCACAAATCCCAGGATTTGAAGCCTCCACAGTACATGGCCATGCCGGTCAGCTTGCTTTTGCTCAAATTGAAGGTAAAAATGTTGTGATGATGCAGGGAAGATACCATTTTTACGAAGGGCACCCAATCGAAACGGTTGTTTACCCAATCAAAGTCATGAAAAAGTTGGGTGTGAAAACACTCATAGTAACAAACGCGGCAGGAGCTGTAAACAAAGAATTTAAACCTGCAGATTTAATGGTTATAACAGATCATCTCAATTTTATGGGAACAAACCCTCTTATGGGTAAAAACGACGAAGCTTTGGGCACAAGATTCCCTGATATGAGCGAAGTCTACAAAAAAGATTTGATAAAAACAGCGCAAACTTGTGCAAAAGAATTGAAGATAAAGCTCCAAGAGGGAGTTTACGCAGCCTTTTCTGGCCCTAGCTATGAAACACCTGCAGAAATAAATATGCTCAGAATTTTAGGCGCTGATGCTGTTGGAATGTCGACAGTTCCAGAAGCTATCGTTGCAAATTACTGCTCAATCAATGTCCTTGGACTAAGCTGCATCACAAACGCAGCAGCTGGAGTGGATGCCAAAGCGCTTTCACACCAAGAAGTTATTGAAACAGCTGATATCGCCAACTCTAAATTTAAATCTCTTTTGCTGAAATTGTTGGAAAAAATTTAAGAAAAGTTATACGCTATGTTTAGGAGCATTTAATGACAACAGGATATAAACAGTTTAAAGGATTCACACTTGCCGAAGTGCTAATAACGCTGGGAGTAATCGGCGTAATTGCGGCACTGACAATTCCGACGTTGGTAAACAACAGTCGCAAATCCGAACTGCGGTCTAGATTTCAAAAAGCGAATGCGATAGTGAATATTGCTGTAACTCAGCTTGTTAATGACAATAACATAACAAATCTTCAAGAAGAATACTGCTATCAGCTTGATGATACTTGTAAAAGCGGGAGTTGGATTGGACTGCTAACAACTGAAAAATTAGCGTCCGACATGGCGCCCTACCTAAAAACAAGCTTCGCCTCTTACACTTGGGGCGAAGATGTATCAGCTTGGGACAAAAGGACTGCAATATACAACATCGTAGGTGGAACCTCTTTCGCCCCAACATATTGGTACAGCAATGCAGGTTCAATCTACCTGCCGGATGGCTCGTTTATTGATATTGTTGCCCCATCAAATGCATGGCCTCAAATTGCCTATGACACAAACGGGAACAAGGGACCTAATAGATTCGGGTATGATATTTTTTGGTGGGTATTGCAAGGCACAAAAGCTGTTCCTACATCTTGGAATTACGGAGACGGACAAAATTGTCAGTTAACCGATGCAGGTTATTCAGGAGTTACTTGTGCTCAATATGCAATCAAAGACCAATGTCCTTGGGATGATACAAAAGGTTATTGGCAATGTTTACCATAAAAAATAGGGGTACAGCCAACGCCATACCCCTATTTCTAAATTGTTTTACACCAAAACTTCTGCAAGTTTTTCAAGATATTTTACTGCATAGACCGCGCCTGTTGCTCCGTCTGACGCTGCTGTAATAACTTGTCTTAGTGGAGTTGTTCTCACGTCACCGACTGCAAAAACACCTTCAACTGAAGTCTGCATTGTTTCATCCGTGACGATAAACCCTGCTTCATCCTGATCCAGTTGTCCTTTGAACCCATCAACATTCGGGCTGTAGCCGATATAAGGAAATACCCCGTCCACTTGAAGGTTAGAAATTTTGTTTGTTTTAACATTTTCTAAAACAAGAGTGTTAACTAAAGTCTCGCCCAAAACTTCTTTCGGAACCGCATCATATATGAACTCAATTTTGTCGTTCTTAAACGCACGTTCTTGAACAATTTTTTCAGCTCTTAGTGAGTCTCTTCTGTGGATAACATAAACTTTGTTAGCAAATTTTGTAAGATACATTGCTTCTTCAATAGCAGCGTTTCCGCCACCGACAACTGCAACTGTTTTTTCTCTATAAAAAGCTCCGTCACATACTGCACAATAACTTACGCCTCGGCCAATAAATTCTTTTTCACCAGGGATTCCCATTTTTTTAGCTTGCGCACCTGTTGCGATAATTACAGTTTTTGCCTTAAAAGTAGCTTCTTTTGTTATAATTGTTTTTATTTGAGAAGTTAAATCAATTTCGTCAATCTCCTGCATTGGAAATTTTGAAACACCAAATTTGTCCACGTGTTGCTCAAATTTTTCCATCAAATCAAATCCGTCGATTATTCCAAACCCCGGATAGTTTTCAAGTTCTAAATAATTAGTTGGTTGCCCACCAAGCATGCTTGTGTCAATTATCGCAGCCGAACAAGCTCCTCTAGCTGCATATATTGCCGCAGAAAGCCCTGCAGGTCCTCCGCCTAATATCACTGTATCAAATTCGTGTACTTCTTTTGTCATAACTCTATCCTCATCCTCTTACTGATAATCTCATCCTACTTCTTATTTTATTGACGCACCTGAGATTTTCTCTCCTGTCAATTTATATGTTCCCCATTCACTCTTAATTATATGCCCGTCAAGTTCTGAAACTGTTTCTAGTTTTAGATTATTTGTTCCGGTAAATGAATCTTTACCCAAGTTCAATTGTACCGTATCTGTTAATTTTTTGCTATCGTAAGTCCCAATTTTTTTAAATTTTATTAATCTTCCGCTAACCTCATCAACGCTGATAGAAGCCTTCGCACCTGAAAAGGGGTTATCTAATGTTATGACGTCACCAACCCTTGATAAGTTCCACAAATCTACGTTTTTTTCTTTAAATGTCCCATCGGTGTTGGTATCGACCAACTGAGAACTGACTCGCCAAGTTCCGTAAAATTCCTTGGGGATTTTATCCAACGAAATTCCAGCTTTAAGCACGTATGTCTCATCGGCAAACGCACTGGATATAGTTAAAATAGTTATACAAAATAACAATATTAATTTCTTCATCAAATTACCGCCTTTAATCAACAAATCTAAACTTAATAAGCGCTAAAATAGCATGCACGCCATCTTTCCATGTGATTTTTTTGCCTTCCTCATATTCTCTGCCGTAATATGAGATTGGAAGTTCAGACAGCCTTGCGCCTTTTTTCAAAACTTTTGCTGTTATTTCCGGCTCAAAATCAAATCTGTTTGATTTAATTTGGATTCCCTTAATAAAATCTGCTTTAAAGGCTTTATAGCAAGTTTCCATATCAGTCAACGTAGTATGGTATAAAATATTTGTCATCAAAGTGAGCACTTTGTTGCCCAGCAATTGAGTAAACATAAACGCCTTAGAAGGCTTTGTGCCAGAGAATCTAGAACCATAAGCAACGTCAGCTTTATCATCTAAAATCAGCTGTATCAAAGGTTCATAATCAGCAGGTTCGTATTCCAAATCGGCATCTTGAATTATTACAATATCACCTGTTGCGTGTTCAAATCCTGTTCTTAGCGCAGCACCTTTGCCCATGTTTTTTTCGTGGTAAAGGATTTTATATTTATCTTTTAATTCATCAAATATTTCTTTTGTACCATCGGTAGAAAAATCATCGATTAAGATAATTTCTTTTTCTAAGCCGCAGAAATTCGCATCTTCTACTTTTTGTAAAATAGTTCTCAATGTATTCACTTCATTAAAAACAGGTATAAGTATGGTGATTTTGTTCATAGTCAATTATCCTTTCGCATTATTATACCAAGAATTCTAGTAGATGTCTATCTTTGCAAGACTACTCTTTTGTTAACTATTTGTATTTTTACTGAAAATATTGTACAATGCAAAGAGTGTAGGGAATTTTATTAAGGGTTTATAATGAATATTAAGCAAGACGTAGAAAATGAAGTAGTTGCACTTGGCAAAACCTTCATTAATAAAGCAATAGAGCAACTTGTTATTAAGCAATACGATGAATGCGTTTCATTCATCGCAGATGCGCAAAAATTGTTTCAGTCGGAAAAATCCTCGGCAAACGTTTCAATTTGTCTCAGTTTGACTGGTCTTATCGAATATTTAAAAGACAAAAACAAGTATTTAAGAGCTCTGACGTATGCAAATGACGGAAAATATTTGGCTGATACCTCAGGCGACACGAGCGCGAAGTTAATTAGCGAATTTACTTTTGCTTATATCGATTTTGCAGAAGAAAACCTTGATACGGCCGTTTTGCACTACAACAACGCAACCAAATACGCAAAAATAAAAGATGAGTTCAAGCTCAGCAAATTAATAAAAGAACATCTACAACAAATTCAAGAGAAAAAAATGTCGCACGGAAAAAGAGATCCGCTTCTTGCACTTTTGAGAATCGGTCAAACTGTTGCCGCAGAAACAGACATAAGTACCCTACTAAAAATCATCGCAGAAGAAACAAAAGCTGCGATTCAAGCAGACAGATGCAGTGTTTTCTTGTTTGATAAAGAAAAAAACGAACTTTGGTCAAAAGTAGCATTGGGAATGGACAGCCAAGAAATAAGATTTCCTGCGGACAAAGGGCTAGCTGGCCACGTTGTTCAAACAGGCGAAAAAATAAATATTAAAAACGCATACATCGACAAAAGATTTAACAAAGAAATCGATTTGCAAACAGGATACAAAACCACAACAATCCTTTGTATGCCTATAAAAAATCTTAATCAGGAAATAATTGGGGCTTTTCAAGTCCTAAACAAACTTGACGGATACTTTACAGAAGAAGACGAAGACTTGCTTATCGCAATCGGCTCAAGTGCCGGTATCGCGTTAGAAAATGCGCAACTTTTCAAAAAACAGCAAGAAATGTTCATTGAGCAAAAACAGGTTTTCGACAGCTTTATTGATACTCTTGCAGCCTCTATCGATGCTCGAGACAAGATAACGGCAGGCCATTCAAGCAGAGTAAGATTGTACTCTGAACTTATTGCATACGAACTTAACCTCGACAGCAAAATGATTGAGATAATCGGAAAAGCTGCGACACTACACGATATCGGAAAAATCGGGATAAGAGATTCCGTGTTGCAAAAAGAAGGAAAATTAACAGACGAAGAATATAAACATATTCAAGGACACGTTGAGATAACACACAATATCTTGGAAAAAATTCACATGTCTGATGATTTTAAAATGGTAAGTGAAATTGCATGCTCTCACCACGAAAAATACAACGGTTCTGGCTATTACAGACAACTGCAGGGCGAAGACATAATGCTCGGCGGCAGAATTTTGGCAGTTTCTGACGTTTTCGACGCGATAACTTCAAAGAGACACTATCGTGATAAAATGCCTATGACAAACGTTATCAGTATTCTTTTAAAAGATTCGGGGACCCATTTCGACAAATCGCTTGTTGACTGCTTCCTTTCTATTTCAACAGACAAACTGGTTGAAGTGTTTTTAACCGAAAATAAACTTGTATTAGAACCTCTACACAAGGAATTCTTGAAACAATATTCCATGATGGATTTGTACAACCTTTGCACTCAAAAAACAGAGGAAGAACTTACATCAAACGAAAAAGCATTCGTGAATCTATTTGATTTTTATTACACGGCAAAATCAAGTCAGGATAATCAGGATTAATGCAGAGCAAACAAGCAAAAAATGCTATAGTTATCAGCGCCTTATTTGCACTAATAGCAGGTAAGGGTTTTGCGCAGGATGCATTTTCGCCAATCAAATTCATAGACACTAGAACAAACTTTCAACCTCAAAGCGAAGTCCTTGTCGACTTAAACACGACAAAAGATCTCTCAACAACTGTAAATTTGAGCGAGAATGATACGTTTTACCACCTGATTAACGCGACTGATAAATTTGTCCAATGCAACATCAGAGCGTCTTGGGCTGATTTCAAAACACTTATAAACAACTCTCCTCAAAACGATTTTATCTATATTGCACTTGCAAATAAGATGGCCGATCTAGGGCTTTTTGATCTTGCAAACTATTCTATATTAAAAATCAAAGACAAAGATATCGCGGGGCTCTCCATTGACGATATGAAAAGATATTACTATCCTAGAAGAAAACTAAAGCTTGAAGATGAATTACAGCTGGCTGAAGCTTATTCAAATATCATCTACAACAACCAAAGTTCAGAAGCTACAAACGAACTTCTAAAAGACGATGCTCTTTTGTCTGATTCAGACTACGCAAATTATCTTGTGGCGCTGGGTTCTTACAAATCGAGCTTCTTTTCGCAGGCTACAAAATATATAAATATCGCTATAATCCAAAACCCTACAAACTTGAATTATCAGGGACTAAAAGCCGAAATATTGGCAGAAAACGATGAGCCCGAAGAAGCCTTAAAAACAATTGACAGCTTGAAAAAGCAGAATTTGTATTCGTATGAATATGCGAGAAAAATAAAGTCGTTGGAACAATTTATTCTGTACAAAACGACCAAAAACGATGGGGATAAAAATTACCACTTGGGATATTATTATTACCTAGAAAACGATGATTCAAAAGCAATAAGAACATTACAAAATGCTCTTTCAACAAAAAACAGAGCAAACCACGGACGAATTTATGCACTTATGAGCGAAATTTATCTTGGGATGAATGAGTTTGAAAAAGCATCTGACACCGCAAAAAAAGCCTACAAAATTGACGATAACAATCCTAAAGCACTGATTAGTCTTGGCGATTTGAGCTATAGAGATAAAAAATATAAAGAAGCCTTAAATTACTACAAAAAAGCAGCCAACCATGACAAAAAAGCGTACAAACCTTTTGTAAAAGAAGCTCAAGCTTATCAAATGCTCTCTAACAATCAAAAGGCAAAAGAGATTTATACAAAAGTGCTAAAAACCCACTCAGACAGCTGGGATGCGTATTACAACATAGCGCTTTTAGACAACGATAAAAAAGTAATCTACCTGAAAAAAGCTTTAGCAATCAATCCGCTTTTTGAAAACGGTTGGATTGAACTAGCAAAGACAGAAATCAGCAACGCCAATTACGATATCGCACAAAAATATTTATCCAACGCATATTATATTGACGAAAACGATTTTAGATACTATTATTATCTTGGGCTGATAAATAATAATCTGAACGACTTTTCTCAGGCAAAATACAATTTTAAAAAATGCCTAAAACTTAACCCAAAATACACCGACGCGCAAAAGGCGCTCGACACAATTATGAACCTTGAATTCAATAACCCAAAACAGGACAGTATATAATGAAAAACAATATTTTAATAGTCGAAGACCACGAACTAACCCGCTTTGGGCTAAAATCCACGTTC
>Ga0302286_10003758_pt1 | contig 10172 bp, 6 predicted proteins | sample III_Fen_E2_3_FD_198765 | JGI IMG/M metagenome (GOLD analysis project Ga0302286, IMG submission 198765) | Peat permafrost microbial communities from Stordalen Mire near Abisko, Sweden - III_Fen_E2_3 | ecosystem: Environmental > Terrestrial > Soil > Wetlands > Permafrost | place: Sweden: Abisko...
TAAAATAGTTTGATCCATGAGTCATGAGGTTAAAATTGAAAAACTAAATGAGCATCCTAAATTTCAACCAACTTTAACAAGATGGTTGTTTTTTGTCATTATCTTAAGCTTTAGCCACCTCCTGGCTTGGGCACAACCTGTATTGCCAAAACACACTTTAACAGTAACAACAGCCACTCAGGGAATACATTTTGGCACATTCTGTCTCTCAAGCCCTTCAGGCGGAAAGATTACGGTGGGTTATGACGGCAGCCGCTCGTGTACAAGCGGTATTTTGCTGTTGGGGAAGTCACCAAATGCTCATCCGGCCATTTTTGATGTCAAACTTTGTGATGGCAGGGCCGTGTCGATTAATTATGACACTTCCATCCAGCTGACTGGAAGTAACGGTGGGTTCTTTACCTTAAATCTTGGTCCTACCGATAAAGGCGTCAATGGAAGCACTTTCGTCACCGGTGGTGATTGCAATTTTATTTCCCAAATTCGCCTGGGAGGGACGCTGACTGTACCGGGTACGGCAGTTCCGGGGAGCTATAACGGCATTTTTGCTATAACCTTCAATCAGGAATAGCGTATGAATCACCTACCATACATAGACAAGGTGATGCAATCCGGCGGATTTAATTACAGTCCCGGATTTTCGGTTTTGTATAAGGGGTTGTTCTTTATATTCGTCCTATATTCATTTTCTGACACCGGGGCAAAGGCTCAGGCTACTTTGTACCGCTCGACTGAAATTCCGGCCTTTGCCTACGATGAAACTCCGGTTCGTGTACTGATCGAAGGGTACCGGATTTTTTATGTCAATACGGTCTATGGCAACAATCAATTGTTGTTTGTAAATATTGAAGAATTGTTCCAGACGCTGAATATTCCGTGTATTGCAGGTCAAGCGGGGAATAGCCTGAGTGGATTTATCGGAAATGAAAGCCGGACCTATGTCCTGGATTATGCTGCACGGCAGGTTAAAATCGGGAATAGGATTATTGAAACCCAGGACCGGCTAATCAGGGTGTCGGGGACCATCTACATGGAATCGTCCCTTTTTGCCGAAGTTTTTGGAATGACGCTGACCTTCAATTTCAGGACACTGACCATCCTTTTAAAAACAGACTTTGAATTGCCTGTACTGAAAGAAATCAGACTGGAGAAACTTCGCAAGAATGTTTCAAGGATAAAGGGAGAAATTGTCGCAGACACGGTGATCAAACGCAATTATCATTTGATGAAGTTCGGGACGGCAGATTGGTCGGCAGGCTCGTTTCAAACTTCCAACGGACCTGCCTATCATCATTTTAGCCTGGGCGTCGGTGCAGAACTGCTTTATGGGGAAGCCGATGTGTCCGTAGATTACAACAGTCAGTACAAATTTGACAACCAACAGTTACGTTACATCTGGCGATGGGTCGATAACGATAAATCGATCATCAAACAGGCTCAGGCAGGCAAGATCTACAGCCAGACAATTTCCTATATCAATGCTCCCATCATTGGAGCAGTCATCCGGAATACACCAACGACCATTAGAAAAGCATCCGGTTACTATGCTATTGACGACTATACTGAACCCAACTGGAGCGTTGAACTCTACATCAATAATATGATGGTGGACTATACAAGTACCGACGCTTCAGGACTGTATCATTTTAAGGTCCCCATTGTCTACGGATATACTACCCTGAAGCTGAAATTTTTTGGTCCCATGGGGGAAGAACGAACCGTTGAACGGACCATGAATGTCCCTTATTCTGTCATGCCTGCCGGGGAATTTGAATATGGATTAACAGGTGGCGTAGTACAGGATAGCAGTTCGAGTCGATTTGGAAGGGTTGATTTTAATTATGGCGTTAATCGCTTTTTGACCGTTGGTGGTGGTGTTGAATATTTGTCTTCCATATTCAACAACCCGTATATTCCATTTGCCACTGCCACCATACAGCCATTCAATAAATTAACCGTCAATCTGGAATATGCCTATGGCGTAAAGGCAAGGGGGCTCATGAATTTCTATCTCCGCAAGAACATATTGCTGGAATTGGATTACGCCAAGTATGCCACAGGACAGCGGGCGACAATGTTCAATGCACCAGAAGAACGTAAAATAAGACTTTCAGCTCCCTTTCAGTTTAAAAAAATGACAGGATTTGCAAAACTGGATTTAGTACAAATGGTTTATGATAACTACAGCTACAACCAGGGGAACCTGGTGCTTTCGGCCTACTATCAGCAGTTTAGCGCAAATTCTTCCACCCTGATCAACTGGATCGACAATTTATCCGTCTATGTCATTTCTGATTTAGCACTGTCTTATAGGGTGGGGAAAGGAATTACCATCCGACCTTCTGCGCAATTTGATGTCAGGGAAGGCAACCTGATAGCAACAAAATTAGAGATCGAAAAATACATACCAAGAGGAAATTTGTCCGTCTCCTATGAGAGGAATGTAAGGTATGGCGAAAACTTTATTAATCTCAATTTCAGATGCGATTTGCCATTTGCAAGGATGAATCTATCCGCTTCCAGGAACCGTAGTAATCTAATGACAGCCGAGAGTGTTCAGGGAAGTCTTGCTTTTGGAGGAGACCATGGATTTGTTTATGCGAACAACAATTCCATGGAAGGGAAAGGCGGAATTTTGCTTTATCCGTTTCTTGACTTGAATCGCAATGGGAAATTGGATTCCGGAGAAAAAATGGTAAAGATTAAATCGGTGGTTTCCATGGGAGGCAAGGTAATTTACAACGATAAGGATTCCATCGTCAGAATAGCTGATCTAAATGCCTTCACAAATTATCTGTTTGAATTCCAGGATAGTTACCTGGAGAACATTGCCTGGCAATTCAAGCATAAGACCTATCAGGTTTTAATTGACCCCAACCAATTCAAACGAATCGACGTTCCGGTTGTTTCAGTCGGGGAGGTGAGTGGAATGGCCTACTTGTCTCAAAAAAACTCATTCAAGGGTCTCCGGGGAATTCACGTCCTCTTTACAGGGAAAAACAGTAAAAAAACAGTGGCAGAGACCCTTTCCGAATCTGACGGATACATCTATTACATGGGACTGGAGCCAGGTGATTACATTGCCAGGATTGATTCGGTTCAACTTGCCATGCTTCAAATGGTCTCAACCCCCAGACAAATACCCGTACATATCTCACAATCCATTGAAGGGGATGTTGTTGGCGGCCTTGATTTTACACTGCGCCTGGTCAATGAACAGCTTTCCGACACTGCTGCAAATTTAATCCCGGTTAAACCGGAAATTGCAGAGGAGATAACACCGGTAACAGCCATTAGCAGGAATGTCATCGACAAAAATATCTATAATAAAGCTTTCAGTTCTGCCATACAGGTAGGCGCATTTATCGACCGGAAAAATGCATTTAAAACAGAAAAAGCACTTATCAGAATCTATCCTGATCAACTAATCAACGTAGATCTGGAAGATGGATTCTATAAAGTACAAATCAGTGGATTCTGGGGTCGAATGGAAGCATTAACATTTCTACCTGCTGTTGTTGCCCTAGGATACCTTGATGCGTTTGTTGTACGTGCAATAAAGACCATAAAATGAAAAATATAGCTTCTGCTTTCCGGGTATCAATTTTCACGCTTAATCCGTTCGCCATGAAAAAATTGTACATTGTCTTAGTAACTCTGTTGTGCCTGGTCTTTTCAGTCAAGGCACAGAATAATGTTGGCATCAACGATGACAATTCCAATCCAAAAGCATCGGCGATGCTCGATGTTTTTTCCGCAACCAAAGGCCTGTTAATTCCAAGGGTTGCGCTGACATTGTCCACCACTGCTGCCCCTGTAACCACCCCTGAAACCAGCTTACTGATATTCAATACAGCTACAGTTGCCGATGTAACTCCCGGTTATTATTACTGGGATGGATCATCCAAATGGGTTCGTCTGGCAACAAGTACCGATCCCTCAAAATTTAGCAGTGTTACAAAAACAGCAAATGCCACTTTATTGAAAACTGAAAACATGGTATTTGCAAGCGGTGACATTACACTCACATTGCCAACAGTAACCAGTGCTGACGACGGTCTGGAAATTGTTATAAAAAATGTTGGCACTGTAACTGATTTGATTACCATAGTGCCGCAAAGCGGGAAGATGATGGACAACAACACAAGTACCACACTTACGCGTTGGCGCGGCAGGAGTTATATTGCCAACGGATCGAATTGGAACGTAAAAATAAAGGAAGTGCGAACTGATAACCTTTTGGATTTAAGTGTTTCAGGGAGCTTTACTACTATTGCTGAAGTAGTTTCTTTCTTGAATGCTCACATGGATGGACCGACAGTTGTCCGAATGGGTGGCCAGACAGACTCGGTCACTTCCACGCAGATCATCAATCTCCCCTATCCTGTCACTTTTGAAGGTCTTTCCAGTGGAGAAACAACGATTCCCTGCCCTTCAAACGGGAGTACAGCCTTTGACGTGAGAAGTGAGTGTTATTTCAAAATGCTGAAATTTGTCGGCGGTGCGACTCCTGGCATCGGAATAAATTTTTCTGGAACAAACAAGTATCATGAAATTAAAGCCAGTTCCTTCAAGGGATTTTCCAAGGCTGTTGTTATTTCAGGCAGCATAGAATTATGGCTCTTTGAAACAAATTTTACGGATTGCATTACCTCGGGAGTTGAAATTGCTGCAGGTACAGCAAACGTAAATTTCAAAAATTCCCATTCTGATTTTACAAACTGCGCCAAAGGAATAAGCCTGGTATCGTTCGGAACAGGCTCCAAAATTAATTTAAATGCCAGTGTATTTTACAATAGTACCGGACAAACTGGTATTGTATATGTCCCTCCGGTCACTTCGCCATATTATAGTTCAATAATCATTCAAGGCAATTCCTTCAACAATGTCGGCACTTTTGTATCGGGAATGGATTTTACAAATGCAAGAGATGCTAATATTTTCTTTCAAAACAATGTTGGAGTGGAAGATGAAAACCCACATTGCAAGATATCTGTCAATGATTATACAACCTTTACAACAGTGACTACTGCAGGAACATATTATAAGGCTGGTTGGGTCAATACCTCCAGTTATACAAGCAAATGGACAGTGGCGAACAACAGAATTACCTATCTGTCGAACAATAGAAGAGATGGGTGGGCCGTTATTTCCGGTAATATTTCTGTTGATGACAATAATCTTCAAGTTTCTATAGCAATTGTTAAAAATGGGGTAGTAGCAACATTGTATGGAAAGACAAAACTTCGCATTGTTACTGCAAATCAACCTTTTCAGTTTTCCACTGTAATTTATATACCCGATATTATAAAAAATGATTATTTAGAACTGTACTTTACTTCAAGTCAAAATGGAGATCATGTTACATTCAATGATATTCAATGGTTTACCAACACACAATAATTGAATTAATTATGAATTTTCGGGACATTATTCGATACAGGATTTACACTAAAATATCAAGACAGATAGTGGTTTCGATATTTGTACTGCATTTTTATGTTTTGCCAGCTTTTGGGCAACAAATCAGGATTAGCACAGGTGCATATCTAAATATTATGGGTACTTCATATATAAGAATCGACAATGGAGACCTAATAAACAATGGTGCTTATGCCAGGGGTACAGAAACAGTTACCCTTTCCGGCACTACAGCAAAAACTATCTCAGGAAGCAGTAATACAGCATTGTACAACCTGGTGATGACTAATACCGGAGGTGTCGTCACAAAACTTGGACTTCTTACCTCCAACGATCTTACTATTGAAGCCAACAGTAAGTTCACCATCGATGCATCCAAAACAGTCACTGTAGCTGGAATTTTAACCAACAATGCCGGCACAGGCGGATTGTTGGTTATATCTGACGGTACAGGTACTGCATCATTGATCCATAATTCAAACAACGTGCCGGCAATTGTTCAGAGATATGTAAGTGGTGCTTCAGAAGACTGGCATTTCCTTTCATCACCCGTTTCAGCACAGATGATTGGGGGTTCCTGGTTGCCTTCCGGGACTTATGGAAATGGTACAGGCTATGACCTATATCTGTGGAATGAGCCAAACAACTGCTGGATATACAAATTGAACAGCACTTCAATTATCAATTGGAATACAGTGCACCCGGGCCAAAATTTTGTTGCAGGCCGAGGTTATCTCTATTCGTTAAAAGAGACCAACCCAACCAAGGAATTTGCAGGCAACCTGAACAACGGAGCAGTTAGCTATGCATTAACTTCCATCAGCAGTGATCCAACGCTAACGGGATTTAATCTGGTTGGGAATCCTTATCCTTCCTCCATTGACTGGAGTGTAGCCACTGGCTGGACAAGATCGAACCTGGTTGCCAGTGGAGGCGGATATGATATGTGGATATGGAACCCCTCAGCCGGAAATTATGGGACTTGTAACTCCAACTCAGGGAGTGGAACCAATGGAGTTACCAGTTATATTGCCCCTATGCAGGGCTATTTCGTCAGAGCTGCCAGTGCTGGAAATCTGGTTACCGGGAATGCGGTTCGTCTCCATACAGGTGCCGGAGATTGGAAAAAGGGAGAGCTCAATCCTGATCGCCTCGATCTTGTTGTTCAATCCTCCACTGACAGCAGCTATGATGAGGTACGCTTGCAGTTTGGCTTTACCATTGATCAGAACGGCACGGCAAAACTATTTAGTCCGGTTGTTTCTGCCCCAAGTCTCTATTTTTCTTCAGACAGGGCGAATTTTACAGTCCAATATCTGACCAGCAAGATAGATCATCCGCTCATACCGGTCATGTTTGTGCCTGGACGTGATGGGAATTACACTCTCCAATGCAATTTTGATCCAACCAATTTTGAAACAGTGATCCTCGAAGATCGTCAGGCAAAAAACCAACAAAATATGAAAGCTAGTCCATTGTATGCCTTCAGCGCTTTCAAGACGGATGCTGCCAATCGATTCTATTTGCACTTTAATTCACAGAATAATCTGTCTGAAAATAAACTTCCAGCCACTATTTATTCGGAAGGCTCCCAACTGATTGTTGATCTGATTGCTGTTCCTTTGGAAACGGAGATAATCGTGTACGATGTGATCGGGCGAAAATTATTTCAGCAAAATTTAGCCGGAGGCATCAGGCACACTTTGAATTTCAATGCAGGAAATAATATCTCCTTGGTTTCACTTCAAAACGCGGATGGAACGCTTTGCCGGAAAATAGTATCAATGAGGTAAAAGAATTGATTCTTTCATTCCTTGGTGGTGCTAACGCTTATTTCTATAATTTTATGGTTCCTGCTTTTTAGGAGGAAAAATAGCGTCAACCGATACAAGCCTCGGGGGGCAATTTTTTCTGTCATTAGATAATCCTAAAGTTCAACAATCATTTAAAAATGTTCCAACAGGTTCGATATTTCAATGTTCCCCACTACTGCGGCGGACTGGTTCAAGATGAGTATTTTCAATAAAGTACTTTATTCCCGGTAATCTCTCTAATGCCTTTGCTAAATCATTAATTGCACTAACAAGGCTCAATTTTTTGAAGGTTATATAACATACTGAATATGTGTGTGTTTAGTTGTTTGACGAGAACAATATGGGGGCAGTGCTTTGAAAATACTCATTGATGTTTAAATTTTTAAAATTAAAAAGCCAGGAATCAAATCCCGGGCCTTTTGCATGAATGATACGAAACCAAATTGTTGCCATGGCAAATCAACAATATTTTTAAACTCTTCAAATTCCTTTGGTTCGTCCATCTTTGACTGAAATATTTCAGTTTTTTGTCTGAAGCTGAAACTGAAACTTCGGTCAATTTGCCGTTTTTTTCCACTTTACGGTATAGAGCAATATAATGGACTGACATTCAAGGTGGCCAGAGTATAAAACTTCAAACAACTACTATCTCTCATTCAAAAAGAATAGATTTCTTATACTTAAAATTGCGGCAAATCAAGTTGACAGATCCCTAATGAATGTGAAATAAAGACGCACATTTTGGGGAACAAACAAAAAGGCTTAACATTTGGTTTGTTGGGACAAGGTAATACCGAAAGGAAGCAATAGACTATTTTTACAATTGCAGGGATGGAATAAATGACTATTATGCTGAAATTGGCAAGTCATTTCCCGGGAATTTGGAGTTTACGTTTAAATACGATACTGCTTCATTTCTTGCATACTATTCGCATGTTTTCTCTCTTGCAGGCTTAGGCCGACTAACGGGAGTTGCGCAAGGTCAATTGAGTCACTATGTGACAGGAACGCGTAAGCCAAGCCCGAAGATTGTTCAAATGATTGAGAAATCGTTGCATAAATTTGTTGCAGAAATAAGCCAAATTCAGTTGGTTTGATCTGTAGTAAGCTTTTCTATTTTCCCTTTTCTTTATTCCCTTCCTGTCTGATTACCTAAATAAATATTTTTTTATGATGGCTAAAGATTGAAAGATGTATAAGGGGTGGTGATGTGGCTGTTTGATGATAATAAAAATATTGTGAGGAGGGTTAAAATGCATAAACGCTATTTTACAACCCCCAAAATTTAAACAGATAATAAATCAGTGCGGCAATTGCCATGGAGACGGGTATTGTCAATATCCAGGCATAGAGTAGGTTAATGGTGATGCCCCATCTGACGGCAGTAATACGTTTCGTTAAACCAACCCCCATGATGGCCCCTGTGATCGTATGGGTCGTACTCACAGGGATACCGAACGAGTCAGTTCCGAAAAGCAAGATTGCCCCGGCTGTCTCTGCTGCAACCCCTTCAAACGAGGTTAATTTTGTAATCTTGGTACCCATGGTTTTGACAATTTTCCATCCCCCCGAAATAGTACCCAAACTGATGGCTAAATAGCAGCCCAATACTACCCAGTGCGGAATAGCATGGATTTTCCCATCCACCACTTCGATCTGGGCCCAGGACGGAATGGTTGCTGGATCAACGCCGTGAAAATAGACGATCAGGGTAGCTGCGATAATTCCCATTACCTTCTGGGCATCATTTCCTCCATGTCCGAGACTAAACAACGCCGAAGAGATTAACTGTAATTTTCTGAATAATTTCTCGAGGATATGAGGTTTGCCGTTTTTAAAAAGATTCAGCATCAGGACTGATATAAAGTAGGATATCAGCATCCCTAATATTGGTGCCAGAAAGATAAAGGCAGCTATCTTAATGATTTTGTCGGTGTGTACAACTGCCCAACCGGCATGCGCTATTGCGGCGCCTGCGAACCCTCCGACCAAAGTATGGGATGAACTGGATGGAATCCCGAGATACCAGGTAAACAGGTTCCATATAATAGCTGCACAAATCCCGGCAAGGATTACCTGAAGTGTAATGGCATTGGTATCTACAGTTTTGGCAATGGTATCTGCAATTTTCAATTCGAAAATGGCGTAGGCCAGCAAATTGAAGAACGCTGCCCATAATACAGCCTGCAATGGAGTCAGTACTTTGGTAGAGACAATGGTTGCAATAGAGTTGGCTGCATCGTGAAAACCATTGATAAAATCAAAAGCGAAGGCCAATACAATGATTACGATCAATAGCGTAAGATTCATCCTGATTGAATAAACTGTTGATAATGAAATTAAATGACAGAAATTCCACGAAGAAACTTAGCTCATTTTTATAATGATGGTGGTGAAAATATTGGCTATGTCATCACATTTGTCAATAGCTTTCTCCAGGATGGTTAGGATATCCCGCTTTTTGATCAAGTCAATGGCATTTTCTTCCTGGTCAAAAAGATATGCAAGATACTCCTGGTAGATGTCGTCGACCTTGCTCTCCATCTCGCTGATTCTTTCACAGGAACCAATGTGTTTCTGAAAATCATTGATGGATTTAACATTGCACAAAACAGATTGAATCTCCTTATTCGAGGAGTGTATAAGATCCGCAACCCTGACAAATTCTTCGGGTAAAGAGTAAAGTTTGTAGTAATGGATCCGTTTGGACGCGGAATGAATATAATCCACTACATCATCCATCTTGTTGGTCAGATCATGAATATCTTCCCTGTCAAAAGGGGTAATAAACGTTCCGTTAAGCGCCATTAACAATTTGCGTGTGATATCGTCGCCGATATGTTCAACATCCCTGATCTGTGTAACAAGTGACTCCCTGCTGATCTGATCTGTCTCTCGAACCAGTTTCATAAGTAGCTCTGATGCAAGTACCAGATT
>Ga0302286_10003759_pt1 | contig 10171 bp, 6 predicted proteins | sample III_Fen_E2_3_FD_198765 | JGI IMG/M metagenome (GOLD analysis project Ga0302286, IMG submission 198765) | Peat permafrost microbial communities from Stordalen Mire near Abisko, Sweden - III_Fen_E2_3 | ecosystem: Environmental > Terrestrial > Soil > Wetlands > Permafrost | place: Sweden: Abisko...
GAACCAGACTTCGCAATCGCAGGTCTTGAACTGAAATCAACTCCATTAAAGCGGCTCGGAAATAATGATCTTCGGTCAAAAGAACGTCTAGTATTGAACATGATCAACTACCTTGAAGTTGTAAACCAGGATTTCGAGACAAGTTCGTTTATGAAGAAGAATGCCAATATCCTGTTGATATTTTATTTACATGAAGCGGGCATTGATATTTTAGACTACGTCATCACATTAGTTGATGTCTGGAGCTTCCCAAGTACAGATCTGGAAATCATCCGAAGAGACTGGGAACTAATAAAGAGAAAAATAGCGGATGGAAAAGCACACGAACTTTCTGAGGGCGATACTTTCTACTTAGGTGCTTGTACCAAAGGTGCAAGCGCGACGACAACAAGGAAACAACCTTGCTGTGACATCCCGGCAAAACAAAGAGCATATTCTTTAAAACAAGGTTATGTAAATCACATCATCGCATCAATTGCTAATGAACCAACTGGAATTTATGGAAAACTTATTCCAACGGCAACTGTTGGAATAGTTATGACGATTGAAGAAATCGTTATTTCGAAGTTTAAACCCTATTATAACAAAACCATTCATCAAATCATCGACGAAAAAAGGATTGACATAACAATAGCCACAAAAAATTATTATGCCAATCTGACGAACTTAATACTTGGTATTGAATTGGATAAAAAAATCGAGGAGTTTGATAAAGCCGAAATAATTGTACGAACAGTCAGACTTAAAGAAAATGATCTACCCAAAGAAGATATATCATTTCCAACTTTCAAATACGAAGAAATTGTGAATGAGGAGTGGCATGAATCAGATTTCTATGATATTCTGGAACATAAATTTTTATTTGTATTCTTTCAATTTGAGAAAGACGAACTGGTATTGCGGAAAGTGAAATTCTGGAATATGCCTTATCTCGACATGCTGGAGGCAGAGAAAGTGTGGGCGAAAACAAAAGAGATCGTAACCAACGGGACGATTGTGAAAGAAGTGAGGGATGGAATCAGACATACAAATTTTCCGAATAAAAAAGTCAATTCAGTTTCACACGTCCGACCTCATGCCACGAATGCAAAAGATACTTTCCCTTTGCCGAACAGGGATGTGGTGACAAAGCTAAATGACTATACAAAACATTGTTTTTGGTTAAATAGCTCATACGTTAGAGATGAAATATATCTAAAATGAATTTTCACGGAATAAAAAGAGGTACATAAGCACCAGAAAGGAAATAATATGAAGATTTGAACGCTGATTTTCATTGATAAAGCGAATAAAAACGGATTCTTTTTCGTATTAAAATCAACACGGATTAAAACTCCAACAAGTTGGAGTAGATAAACATTGAAAAATCGATTCCAACAAGTTGGAATAAGATCCGTTTTTTAATCCGCCTAACCTGCTTATATCAGCGTTCAATTCTTGTGAATTTAATATGGGAAATATGTCATTGCAGCCATCGCTAAAAAATACTTACCTTTGCCCGAAATTTATAATTCACTCTTGATAATGAAAAGGTTTAAAATTAGTTTTCTATCGCTGTTGGGATGCCTGTTGTTGATTACCTCGTGCCAAAAGGATAATTCGATATGGCAATATGAAGGATGGAAAAATACCAACGACAAGTATTTTGCAGCCATGAAGGACAGTACGGACTATACCCTGTACACAATCCCGGCAAACCGGGGCGGGGGCAGTTATTATTATAAAGTGACGGTGAAGGGTGATTCGACAAGTGCCAGTCCACTGTACACTGATGAGGTGAAGGTACAATACCGTGGGAAACTGGTGAACGGGACTGTGTTTGATCAATCCTACACGGGCTTAACCCCTCCGACAGACATCGCGACCGCACGTACCTTTACCGCAGGCGGGGTGGTACGGGGCTGGACCGAGAACCTTATGCAGATGAAGGTGGGTGAAGTACGGAAAATTGTGTTGTCCCAGGAACTTGGATACGGATCGACGGGTTCCTATCCTGCCATCCTGCCGTACTCGGTGACGGTGTGGAACGTGAGGCTGGTGAAGTAGAATTGAAAAAGGGTTTGAAGAGTTTGAAGAGTTCCGTGTTCCGCGTTCCGTGTTGTTCGGGTTGAAACATTCTGCGATTGGAATAATTTCTTTGTCAACTAATCAACTTAATTAACTCAGTCAACTCAGTCAACTCAATCAACCAATTAACCAATCAACCACCTTAAGATAAACCCTTATTTTTGTTTTGGAACCCTTAGTAGAAAACCTTAATCCCCTAAACACCACCCTTATTCCCTTATTATAAACTGTATAAAAGGAGTTTAAATAAGGGAATAAGGGTAGATTCTAAGGTAGCTGGATTTTCTACTAAGCGAACAAATACAAAAGAAAAATAAGGGTTTGAAAAAATACAGTTTGAAAGGTTTGAAGAGTCCCGAAAAATCGGGATGTCGAATACTCCATTTGAAAGGTTTTAGGAGAAGGTTCCGTGTTCTGTGTTCCGCGTTGTTGGGATTGAAGCATTCTGCAATTGGAATAAATACTCTATTAACCGCTCAACTTAATCAACCTATTAACCAGTCAACCAATCAACCAATTAACCAATTAACCAATCAACTAATCAACTACTAAATTTTGCCATGCAGAATTAATTACTATATTTGCGGTGTAAAATATCTCCGCTTTCTAAAATATCTGTTCCGAACGATATAGGTGGAAATTCTCCATCTATTTTTTTTGTACTGCTGCGAACGTGGCGGGATAAGGAAAACAGATCATGATCAAACGGGGAAAACATACACAACAAAGCGTTCGGGGCAATTCTGAATTTACAAATTGGAAGACGGCAATCCCCGAAACACCAGTTCACTTTTCAACAAATCGGCTAATGAATTTAAAATTTCTCTTCTCAGCTTCACTTTTTATTACCTTCTCATTTTCGGTATCGGGAGTCATACCGGGTAGTTATTATTCCACCCTTGAAGGAAAAGATACTGCAGACTTAAAAACGGCATTGCACGATATCATTTGTCAGGATTCCACCCATTACCTGAACTATGGTTCCGGAACCGGATATACCTGGCAGGGCTTTTATTCTACCGACCGGGATCTGTCCAATAACGAGGTGGTGGATATGTATTCGGATAATATGCGCTATTTTGATGTGAATTATGTGGCCCTGGGTTATAAAGGGTTTGGCATGACCATTCAGATTGAGCATTCCGTTCCTAAAAGCTGGTGGGGTTGCGACATTGACCATCCGGATGTGGCTGCAAAGGACCTGAACCATTTGTACCCATCGGACGGGACATACAACAACTATAAAAGCAATTACCCGCTGGGTGTAGTGACCGGCGTACTGGCGCATACCAACGGGGTTTCAAAAATCGGAATCGGTACTTATTCAGGATATACCGGAACAGTGTTTGAACCAGCCGACCAGTACAAGGGTGACTTTGCACGTTCGTATTTCTATGTGGCGACCGCCTATCAGCATTATGTGAAAAAGTGGGCAGCAACTCAGGAGAATATGATGGAACCGGATACGTACCCGACTTTAAAACCGTGGGCTGTTCAATTATTGTTGGAGTGGAATCGTATGGACCCGGTGAGCGACAAAGAACGGATAAGGGTTGAAAATGTATTTGCCATTCAGAAAAACCGCAATCCGTTTATCGATCATCCCGAACTGATAGAATATATCTGGGGTAATAAAAAAGGGCAACCCTATAAAACCATCTCGGGCATCAGCAACCCTGTGGCCAATAAGCTTTCCATCAGCCCCAATCCTGCAAAGGACCGTATCCAATTAAAGTTTGATGAAGCTGTGGAAAGTTTTCATTACAGCATTTATTCCCTGACGGGTTCGGTGGTTTTATCGGGTGTGTCAGCAACCACTTCAATCAGCGTATCCAGCCTGCAAAAGGGAGTGTATTCGTGCGTTGTGGATACAGGCACTGAAAAACTGGTGAGCAAGCTGATCATAATGTAATTCATAATTACGACCCCGAGGGTGTTTGCCGTCAGGGTCGGTTTGTATTTATTAGCGAGGGCTTCACTCCGAGTGAAGCCCTCGCTCTGTTAGCAGTCGGAATATTGAACAAAAAGCGTTCTCAGAAGTTATATACAAACAGCTCACCCTAAAACAAAAGAATATGCCAACAGCAACTAAGAACCTTGAAGATGATCATGTCTATATACTTCGGTTGATTGATGTGATGGAACGAATGGTGCTGACTGTCAGTACCAATCTGCCCTATATTGAGTTGGCAGTGAACCTGATTAAAAATTATGCAGATGGGTATCATCATGTCAAGGAAGAAAAACTCCTTTTCCCGATGTTGGTAACCAAAGGATTTTCGAATGAACAGGGACCCGTGGCGGTGATGCTTCACGACCATGCCGAAGGAAGGCTGTTTGTGAAAGGCATGACTGAAACCATTGCACTGATTAAACTAGGAAACGCATCGGCTTTTACCCGGTTGTATGAAAACATGCAGGGCTATATTGATTTGCTCAGGGCGCATATCGGCAAGGAAAACAATGTCCTTTTCCGAATGGCAGACAAAGCATTGTCCCCTGAAGAACAACGAGCCCTTTTAAAGAGTTTTGAGGCAGTGAAAACGTCAAACTATAACATTGGTCAACTGGACAGGTTTATTGCAGAAATAGAAGGGCTGGAAGCGATTTACAGGTCGTAATACTAGCGAAGACATTGTTATCGACCCGCTCACTCCGGACGGACTGAGATTCTAAGCGAGCGGGTCGAATGAAGAATTTGGTTGATTTTAAAAAACTTATAACTATGAGCACTAAAACAACGATTGGCTGGATAGGCCTCGGAAGAATGGGAATCCCCATGTCGAAAAGACTTATGAACGAAGGATTCCGTGTGATGGTATATAACCGCACGAAAGGAAAGGAAGCCGCATTTTTGGGAAAAACAGTTTCTGTCAGTTCATCACCGGCTGATCTTATCACCCAAAATGAAGTAGTGATAGTCATGGTTTCCGATGACAGGGCTATACAGGAAATTTTTACAAGGAAAGACGGACTGTTGAGCGCAGAGGTGAGCGGCAGGATTATCATCAACATGAGTACGGTATCGCCTGATATCAGTAAGAAGATGGCCACCTTGTGCCTTCGGCAGGGAAGTCAGTACCTGGATGCCCCTGTCGCAGGAAGTGTGAAACAGGCGGAAACAGGCACTTTGGTCGTAATGGCCGGGGGTGAAGAAGCTGCTTTTCAACGTGTGAAACCAATTCTGGAGCATTTGAGCAAACTGGTTCTCCGGGTAGGAGGGACCGGTGCCGGAAACAATGCCAAGCTGGCAGTGAACACCCTGCTGGGAATCATGAGCCAGGGACTTGCCGAAGTAGTGCTTTTTGCCCAGCAGAAAGGCATTGAAACGGAGGATTTGTTGAATATCATCGGCAATAGTGCGATGGGGAATGTGTACCTGAAGATTAAAGGGGATGCCATTCTGAGTGATAATTTCCAGCCTGCATTTGCCCTGAAGCACATTGTGAAGGATTTACACCTTGCCAGTCAGAGCGTATTGAAATCACCGTTGGGTGAAACCGCCCTGAAAACATTTCAGGAGGCAGAAGGGGAATTTGGAGAAGAAGATATTATTGCTGTGATTAAGCAACTGGAGAAAGAGCAAATCCATTCGGTTGTTACAGCACAACCCGTTAGAGTGTGAAAATGCGTTCCGCGTTCCGTGTTCCGTGTTTGGAGTTTGAAAGGTTTGAAAGGTTTGAAAGGTTTGAAGTTTGAAAGGTTCGTGTTTAGCGTTTTGGAACATGCTACATGTTGATTACGACCCGCTCGCTTATAACCCTGTTCCTACCGCAGAGAGCGGGTCGATAAATATTAACTGCGCCGATAAAAAGGTTTGAAGTTTGAAAAGTCCCGATAAATCGGGATGTCGAATACTCCATTTGAAAGGTTTGATGTTTCGCGTTCCGTGTTGTGCGGTTTGAAACATTCTGTTCATGGAATAGCGACCAACAGAACGAAGTTTCGTCCTGCCTACAGGATAAACCAACTAACTAATCAACCAACTAACTAATCAACAAATCAACCAACTTAAGATAAACCCTTATTTTAGTTTTTTCACCCTCAGTAGAAAACATTAATCCTCTAAACCTCGCCCTTATTCCCTTATTTTCATCGCTGTATAGTAGCAATATAAATAAGCGAATAAGGGCGGATTCTAAGGTGTAGGATTTTCTACTGAGGGAAAAAATGAAGAAAAATAAGGGGTTTAAGAAATTCAGTTTGAAGGGTTTGGAGTTTGAAAGGTTTCTTGTTCCGTGTTCCGCGTTCCATGTTCCGTGTTGTGCAGTTTGAAGCATTCTGTTAATGGAATAGCGACAAACATAACGAAGTTTCGTCCTGCCTACAGGATAAACCAACCAATCAACCTCCCGATAGCTATCGGGACAACTTAATCAACTAATTAACCAATCAACTAATCACCTGATTAACCTTCTCAAGTTTTAGTGAGGGCTTCACTCGGAGTGAAGCCCTCACAATGAACAGATGCGGCTTCGATTAATCGAAGCCGCATCTGTTCTAAATTATATATGGATAGTGATATTACTTTCTTACTACCTACTTTCTTACTACCTTCTACCCACTAAAAACTACCTACTTATTTGATGTCGCCTTCGGCAATCAGGTATTCGGCAATCTGAACAGCATTCAGGGCAGCACCTTTTTTGATCTGATCGCTGACACACCAGAAAGTAATGCCGTTGGGGTTTGAAATATCCTTGCGGATACGGCCCACGTGAACTGGATCTTTCCCCGAAAGGAACAAAGGCATTGGGTATATCTTTTCAACAGGATTATCCATCAGTTCTACTCCCGGAGCAACTGCAAAGGCTGCACGGGCTTCTTCCACCGAGATAGGCTTTTCTGTTTCGGCCCAGACACTTTCGGAATGAGCACGAAGGGCAGGAACGCGTACACACATGGCACTCACTTCTATGTCGGAATGCATGATTTTGCGGGTCTCATGGTACATCTTCATTTCTTCCTTGGTGTACCCGTTTTCGGTAAACACATCCACCTGGGGTATGAGGTTATAGGCTAACTGGTACGCAAATTTGCTTACTGTCACTTCTTCGCCTGCCAAAACCTGTTTGTATTGCAATTCAAGTTCATCCATGGCTGCGGCACCTGCACCACTGGCTGCCTGATAGGTAGCGACATGTATACGTTTGACGTGCGACAGGTTTTCCAATGCCTGCAAAGCCACTACCATCTGAATGGTGGTACAGTTTGGATTGGCGATAATGCCACGGGGACGTACCTTGGCATCGGGAGCATTCACTTCGGGCACAACCAACGGAATGTCCGTATCCATGCGGAAAGCGGATGAGTTATCAATCATGACAGCCCCGAATCGGGTAATGTCAGCTGCAAATTCTTTAGATATACCGGCTCCTGCGGAGGTAAATACAATATCGAACGGTTTAAAATCATCGCCGTGTTTAAGCTCTTTGACGGTGAGTTTTTCACCCTTAAAGTCATAGACACTCCCCGCACTGCGTGACGAACCAAAAAGGCCCAGCTCCGTCAATGGGAAATTGCGCTCCTGGAGCACACGTAAAAATTCTTGTCCTACGGCACCACTGGCACCTACAATAGCTACTCTCATCGTGTTTAAATTTAGATTCCCCAAACCCTGAATTGGGATTATGAGGAAAGTTATTTAAAAAATAATATCTTCTTTTAGTTGTTGAATATTAATTCATTCACTAAAAAACAAAAACAAAGTAAATGTGTTTTAATAAAATCTTAATCCATCACTGGATGTAATACTCAAAAACATTCAGTACCCATCATTTATTCCTGTTGAAGGGTGAAAGGGTAATTTTAATACAGACCGCAAAAGTAATTCATTTCAATAGATTTATGACACACTATGAAGAATTTAAGCCTCTTTTTTGCGTTTTTTGTGCCAGTTTTATGTTTTGCCCAGGTGAATGAAACCTTTTCGGATGGGGATTTTACAAATAATCCTGTCTGGACAGGCACAACTTCCGGTTTCATGGTGAACAAGGCTTTTCAGTTACAATCTCAAGCCATAACACCTTCTACCTCCTTTTTGTTTACACCTTCGGAAGCCTTTGAGAATGCCACCTGGGAATGTTCCGTGAAAATAGCCTACAACCCTTCGGCATATAATTATGCTTCGGTGTACCTGGCTTCCGATCGGGCTGACGTAACAAACGGATGTAACGGCTATTATGTGCAGATTGGTGGTTCGAACGATGAAGTATCGCTGTATGTTCAGGAAGGTACCAAGAAAACCCGGATCATTGATGGAAAAGATAAACGCACCGACAGCAATGTTGTGGACCTGCGCATCAAAGTCACACGTGATGCGATGGGAAACTTTGCCCTGTATAGCAAACTGGCAGCAGAAACTGATTTTATCCCTGAAGGAACCGTTCAGAACAACGCGGTGAAAAGCAGTGCTTTTTTTGGATTGTTGTATGTCAACACATCATTGACCGGAAAAGATTATTTTTTTGATGATATTGTTGTAACCGGGAGCAGGGTGAATGACCGGGAACCACCTGTCTGGACCACATTCAACCTGGAGCAGCCTGATAAGCTACACCTTGGATTTTCAGAGGCCATGGATTATACCCATGCTGCGTTTACGGTTGATGAAAGTATCGGTAACCCTTCTTCCACGAGTATTTCGGGTGACAATAAATCGGTGACACTCAAATTTGATGTTGGGTTTGAACGTGGTAAAATCTATACACTACAAACTTCTGGTCTTGCCGATGTAGCCGGTAACCCCTTAATCCTAACTGCACGTTCAACAGGAATCACTGAACCCATTGGTGCCGACGACCTGATAATCAATGAAGTTATGTTCGAGAACCCGGATAGTTCGGCCGAATATATTGAGATTTATAACCGTTCGGATAAACTGCTGGATGTTTCGGGACTGATATTCACTACCCGGAAGACCGATGGAACTTTAAATACAGGAAACACTATCCCCGACCAGACGGTCATGCTTCCGGGCGGATACCTGGCACTCACCTCCGATGCCGAAAAAGTGCGTGCCTATCATGCCTGCCCTGAGGGAAGCAACCTACTGACCACGAGCTGGAATACCCTGAATAATGAATGTGCGACCCTCGTTCTTGCCAATCCGGCAAAGGATACTCTCTATGATGAACTTACCTACCATGCCTCGTGGCATCATCCATTGGTAAAGAACCCGAAAGGAGTAGCCCTGGAGCGTATCAATCCGCAATTGCCTACACAAAGCCCCGAATCGTGGCACTCGGCTGCTTCGGAAGTAAATTACGGAACACCCGGGTTTCGGAATTCGCAATACCGTGATATTCATTCAGATTCTCAGGCTGAAAAAACAGTGTGGACAGAGCCGGAATGCTTTTCGCCGGATAATGATGGGGTGGATGATGTCTGCCTGATTCATTACAGGACCGATGCCGCCGGATATGTGGCAAATGTCATCATACTCAATGCTGTCGGTGTTCAGGTTTGCCGGTTGGCATCCAATATCTTACTCTCTACAGAAGGTTTTCTGACTTGGGATGGTAAAACCGATAACCGAAAGAACGCAACTGTTGGAATTTATGTACTTTATTTTGAGATGTTTAATCCAAACACCGGAAGCCGAAAACATCTTAAAATGCCAATTGTGGTATCATCTCGATAATTTCGAAATATTAACATGCTATTGTCCAACAAATCAGCTATCTTTGCAGCGTTTTTTGAAGTAAAAAGAAATATTAATTCACAACAAAGTAATAATGGAGAAAGTAAGTTATGCATTGGGTTTAAGTTTGGGCAACAACTTGTTAGGTAGCGGAGTGAACGCTTTGGATTATGCTCAACTGGCTCAGGGTATTCAGGACGTAATGGAACAAAACAAACCAAAAATGAGTTATGAAGAAGCTCAAACGGTTATAAATGATTTTTTTCAGACCCTTCAGGCAAAAGTAGGCGGTGAAGCCCAAAGCGAAGGAATCGCCTTTTTGGAAGAGAACAGCAAACGTACCGAAGTGGTCACACTGGCGAGCGGATTGCAATATGAAATCCTGACAGAAGGCGCCGGAGCAACTCCAACTGCATCCGATAACGTAAAAGTACATTATCACGGAACGTTAATCGACGGAAA
>Ga0302286_10003760_pt1 | contig 10164 bp, 9 predicted proteins | sample III_Fen_E2_3_FD_198765 | JGI IMG/M metagenome (GOLD analysis project Ga0302286, IMG submission 198765) | Peat permafrost microbial communities from Stordalen Mire near Abisko, Sweden - III_Fen_E2_3 | ecosystem: Environmental > Terrestrial > Soil > Wetlands > Permafrost | place: Sweden: Abisko...
AACCTGATTTTTCATCAGGGCAATCAGCGGGGAAATGACAATGGCCGTACCCTCCTGAAGCAAGGCAGGCAACTGGTAACAAAGGGATTTTCCCCCTCCGGTTGGCATCAGTACGAAGGTGTCGTTTTGGGCCAAAACACTTTTTATCACCTCTTCCTGTTCACCCTTGAAGCGGTCGAATCCAAAATATTTTTGAAGTTCAGAAGTTAAGGTATTTTTATGCTCAATTATCATCTGTCAATTCTATGCCTTATTTATTAAGAATACTAAGTTATAAAATATTGTCCTGCAAACAAGTCAATTAATTAATATCAATAAAATTTAACATTAACATGCAAATGGGTTCTTGATTTACGCTAATGGTTAAAGAATCGTATATTTGCGACAAAAATTTGTCTTCAATCACTTAGATTTTTCATGGCTGAAAAGGAAAATAAATCGATTTCTTCTAAAAATAAGGATGGAAGCAGCTCTAAAGGCGGTGAAATGTCCTTCCTTCAACACCTCGAGGAACTTAGGTGGCATCTGGTTCGTGCTTCGGCATCAGTTCTGTTTTTTGGGGTCATTGTATTCCTCAACAAGCAGTTCATTTTCGATAACGTAATTCTGGCTCCAAAGAATCCTAATTTTGTCACTAACCGCTTTTTTGCCTGGCTGGCAGTGCAATTAAATTCACCTGATCTTGCCATCAATACCAAGCCTTTCCAACTGATCAACATAGATTTGGCCGGGCAGTTCAGTATCCATCTGAATCTGGCCATCATCGGAGGTATTATCATTTCCATCCCATATATATTGTGGGAATTTTGGCGTTTTGTCCGTCCTGCTTTGTATGAGAATGAGCGAAAACATGTTACTGCAGCAGTTTTTTACAGTACTGTGCTTTTTTTAACCGGAGTTTGTTTTGGTTATTTTCTGATTGTCCCGCTTACCACCCATTTTTTTGGTAGTTATCAGGTTAGTCAGGAGGTACTCAATCAAATAAACCTATCTTCTTACATCAGTTCTGTAAATACCATTGTCCTGGGTAGCGCCATCGTTTTTGAGTTGCCAATCGTGATGTATTTTTTGAGCAAGGTTGGTTTGGTTGGCACCTCCTTTTTCAGAAAATATCGTAAACATGCTTTTATCATGTTGCTTTGTCTTGCTGCCATTATTACTCCGCCCGATGCTTTCAGTATGCTGTTGGTAACGGGACCGCTGGCATTGTTGTATGAACTTGGTATTTTGATGGCACGTATGGTCGAGAAAAAGAGAAAAAATATTGATTTGCTGGAAGCCTGAAAGAATTCTTCAGGCGCTTTCCGTTAAGAGTACAATTAATGATATTTCAAAATGAAGTTAAGAGCCGAAAATATTGTCAAAAGATACCGTAACCGGACCGTTGTGAATGGTGTTACGATTGAATTGGAACAAGGTGAAATTGTTGGACTGCTTGGTCCGAATGGCGCCGGTAAAACCACTTCATTTTACATGATAGTCGGTCTTATTAAAGCTGATGGTGGAAATATCTATTTGGATGATACCGAAATTACGACATTCCCTGTTTACAAAAGGGCCAAGCTGGGGATAGGTTACCTGGCACAGGAGGCTTCCGTTTTCAGACAGATGAGTGTAGAAGACAACATCAGGTCTATTTTAGAAATGACCACCTTCACCAAGGAGTATCAGCACGAAAAGCTTGAATCCCTATTGACTGAGTTTGGGTTACAACACATCCGCAAAAGTTTGGGAATACAACTTTCGGGAGGAGAAAGAAGACGGACCGAGATTGCAAGATGCCTTGCCATCAATCCTGCGTTTATTTTACTGGATGAGCCTTTTGCAGGTGTTGATCCAATTGCCGTGGAAGATATTCAGCGGATTGTTTACAAGCTGAAAGACAAAAACATAGGAATCCTTATTACAGATCACAATGTTCACGAGACACTCTCGATTACTGACAGATCCTATCTCCTTTACGACGGAAGAATTCTAAATAGCGGAACTGCAGAGGAATTAGCAGCCAACGAGGAAGTCAGAAGGCTCTACCTGGGTCAAAATTTTGAACTGAGGCGACCTATGCGTTTGGAAAGGAATGATGAACCACTCGAAGAAAGTGGAGACGCTTAGAGACGTTGCATGTAACATCTCTATGACCTGCATTTTTTTCACTTTTCATGGTGTTGTAGGCTGAATTAAAAATTATAGTATATTTGCAGCTCGAAAAATGCGGACGTGGCGTAATTGGTAGCCGTGCCAGACTTAGGATCTGGTGCCGAGAGGCGTGGGGGTTCGAGTCCCTTCGTCCGCACTGGTGAGAAATGATCAACCGCCTCTTCTTTGCCGGAAGCGCAGGCGGTTTTTTAAATGAATAAAGGAATCAAATCATCCTGTCTGGATGAGTGTATTTTTAATTTTCAAACATTCAATTTGTTAACTGATACATTTGTTAACTAATACAACAATTCAATGCATATTTCCAGAACAAACACCGACGAGCTGAATGCAGTAGTCAGACTTTCCATTGAGAAGAGTGATTACGAAGCTACGGTCAACGAAACACTTAAAGATTACCGCAAAAAAGCCAATATGCCTGGATTCCGCAAGGGAATGGTCCCGGCCGGGTTAATCAAAAAAATGTACGGCAAGGCTGTTCTTGCTGAAGAGATTAACAAGATGTTGAGTGGTGAGCTTACCCGATACATCAACGAGGAAAATCTTCAAATTCTCGGAGAACCCCTGCCCAATGAAACGGAGCAAAAACCGATCGATTTTGACCACGATGAGACCTTTGAATTTGTTTTTGACCTGGGTCTTTCACCTGTCATCGACATCGATTTCAAGAAACTTGGTAAATTACCCTACTATGAGATTGTTATCGACGAAGAGACGATCAACAATCAGGTAGAGGCATTCCAGAACCGATTTGGCAATTATATTGATGCGGAAGTTTCATCTGAAAAGGATAATCTGATTGGCAGCCTGAAACAACTGGACGATAATGGTGTAGTTGTTGATGAGGGTATTCAGGTAGAAGAGGCCCAGGTATCCTTGCAAATGGTTAAAGTTAAAAAATCGAGAGCAGTGTTATTGGGCAAGAAAGCCGGTGATGTGATCCGGTTTAACCCCAAAAAGATCTTTGATGACAACCAATATCTCAAACAGGTTCTTAAAATTGATGATGCAAAAGCGGAGGACCTCCAAGCCGAGTTTGAACTGACCGTTACCAAAGTAAATACTTTTGTACCTGCTGAACTCAACGAAGAGATGTTCAAAAAATCATTAGGCGGTAATACTGAAGTCACAACCATTGAGCAGTTCAAGGAAAAGATCGCGGAAGACCTGAAATCAAGCCTTAATTACTCATCAGAATACCGTTTTCTGATTGATACCAAAGAGGCATTGGTCAACTATGTCGGGATGAAGTTACCCGAAGAATTTTTGAAGAGATGGCTGGTCTATTCCAACGAGAAAATTACCAAGGAGCAAGTTGATGAAGAGTTTGGTCATTTTGTAAAAGATCTGGAGTGGACACTGATCAAAAGCAGGTTAGCCAAAGAGAATAACTTAAAGGTTGGCGAAGCTGATGTTGTTGCGTTGGCCAAAGAGACCGCGCTGATGCAGTTCCGTCAGTACGGGATGTTCAATGTGCCGGACGAATACCTTGACAATTATGCCCAATCTATTCTGAAGAATGAAGAAGAACGTCATCGGCTCATCGAAAAGAAATCGGAAAGCCAGGTTCTTGGGTTTATCAAGGTAAATGCTGAACTGGATGTAAAAACAGTTTCCCAGAAAGCCTTTGACGATCTTTTCGAAAAATAGTAACTCATTTTGAGAGAATATCCCTGCGATCATTCATTGGAAGGGGTATTTTTGTAACTTTGTGAATCGAACCTTTTGCTGTGCAACAAAAGTAAGGGGTTCGATTTTTACAAAGTTTTTCATTTTAAAATCATTTTACCATGAGCCTACAAAGTGATGAATTTCGCAAATTTGCGACTAAACAGATGGGGATCAGTAGTTTATCCCTTCATAAGTTTGAATCGGTACATGCCAGTTATATCTCCCCAACCATCATTGAAGAACGACAGATGAACATCGCCCAAATGGATGTTTTCTCAAGGCTGATGATGGACAGGATTATCTTCCTGGGAATACCAATCGATGATTATGTTGCCAATATCATTCAGGCGCAACTTCTTTTTCTGGAATCATCTGATCCGGGTAAAGATATCCAGATCTATTTCAATTCGCCTGGCGGATCTGTTCATGCCGGTTTAGGGATCTACGACACCATGCAGTATATCAATTGTAACATCGCAACAATATGTACCGGGATGGCAGCCTCCATGGCTGCTGTGCTGATGACCGCCGGAGAGAAAGGAAAACGCTCTGCGCTGAAACATTCAAGGATTATGATCCATCAACCCATGGGAGGCGCTCAGGGACAAGCATCTGACATCGAGATTACCGCCAGGGAGATCATGAAACTGAAACGTGAACTCTATGAGATCATTGCTTTCCATTCGGGGCAAACGGTCGAAAAAGTAGAGAGAGACTCGGACAGGGATTATTGGATGACTGCGGAAGAGGCCAAAGAGTATGGCATGATCGATGAGATTTTGATTCGACAAGGTAAAAAATAATCCTTGCTGTTCAACAAATAATAGGAAATGAAGAAAGTCGACAGATGTTCGTTTTGCGGACGGGAGAAGAAAGATGTTCAATTGCTTATTGCCGGTATGGAGGGCCATATCTGCGAGAACTGTATTGAACAGGCTCATTCGATCGTTGAGGAAGAATTTAAGAAAAATGTAGGCTTCGATCTAAAGGGAGTTGAGCTGAAAAAACCAAAGGAGATCAAAGCATTTCTTGATCAATATGTAATCGGACAGGACGATGCCAAGAAAATTCTTTCTGTTGCAGTCTACAACCATTACAAAAGGTTGAACCAGAAGGTTAACGATGATGGTACGGAGATCGAAAAATCAAATATTATCCTTGTCGGGCCGACAGGAACGGGTAAAACGTTGCTTGCCAAAACAATTGCAAAAATGTTACATGTTCCGTTTACCATCGTTGATGCAACGGTGCTCACCGAGGCCGGGTATGTGGGGGAGGATATTGAAAGCCTGCTTACCCGGTTGCTACAGGCTGCTGACTACAATGTAGAAGCAGCCGAACGCGGTATTGTGTTTATTGACGAAATCGATAAAATTGCGCGGAAAGGCGATAACCCTTCCATCACGCGCGATGTATCCGGTGAAGGGGTGCAGCAGGGATTGCTGAAATTGCTCGAAGGGGCTATCGTTAATGTACCTCCCCAGGGAGGAAGGAAGCACCCTGAACAGAAGATGATCCCTGTGGATACCAAAAATATTTTATTTGTCTGCGGAGGCGCTTTCGAAGGAATTGAACGAAAGATCGGATTGAGGTTGAATACCAAGGTGGTGGGCTACAAAGCCATTGCCGAACATGGTAAAATTGACAGGGATCATCTGCTGCAGTACGTCTCTCCCCAGGATCTTCGTGCTTTCGGACTGATTCCTGAAATCGTCGGGCGCTTGCCTGTTTTGACCTATCTGGTCCCACTCGACAGGGAATCTTTGCGAAGAATTCTGACCGAACCTAAAAACTCGATCATCAAACAGTACCATAAACTGTTCGATATGGATGGCATCAAACTTGAATTTAAAGAGGAAACACTTGATGTGATCGTTGACAAAGCCATCGAGTTTAAACTGGGTGCACGGGGGTTGAGATCCATCTGCGAAACCATCATGATTGATGCTATGTTTGATATGCCATCGGAGGGTGGAACCAGCATGGTAATCACTCCTGAATTCGCGACTGAAAAAATAGAACGGATCAGTACCTTGCGTCTTCAGGCAGGTTAACATTTTTTAAGAAATATTATTATCTTTGACTCGAATTAAAATTATAATAACAAATGAGTAAAGGAATTGTCAAATTCTTTAATGTAACTAAAGGATTTGGGTTTATCAAAGACGATGAGTCTCAAAATGAGTACTTTGTACACGTAACTGGCTTGATCGATCAAATCAAAGAAAACGACCACGTAACTTTCGAATTACAAGACGGAAGAAAAGGTCTTATCGCTGTAAACGTAAAACAAGCTTAAATAAAGCAAGTTTCGAACAAAAAAAAGAGGGAATCCATTGGGTTCCCTCTTTTTTTTACCTAAAATATGAGCTAATTTCAAATTTTTTTATTTTTTTAGTGGCTTCCGGCGTAAATAATCAATCCGATTCCAACGAAAAAAAACAGGAACATGGCTGCCAGTAAACCGGAGGTGCCTTTGGATCCTTTGAACTCTTTCCAGATGAATACACCCCACAAAGCGGCAACGAGGGTAGCGCCCTGACCCAGACCGTAGGAGATGGGGAATCCGGCTTTTCCTGCAGCAATAATGCTCAGGGACATCCCTATGCACCAGATCATTCCACCAAGGATACCTGTCAGGTGCTCTTTGGGGCCTCCTTTGAAATATTGGGCATAACTGACAGGAATCCCCTCAAAAGGTTTTTTCATCAGCATTGTATTGAAGAGAAGGTTACTGAGCAGTATCCCGAGTGCAAAAAGGAAGGTTGCAGTATATGGAGTGAGAAAACCAGCTTTTGGTAGGAGATAGTCTTCGGCCATGGAGCTGGCAACAAACCGGTAAAAAAGGGCCATCAACACACCACCAACGAGCGACAGGGCGATTCCCTTGGTAGGGACTTTCATGGTTTGTGACGCCTTCTTACGGTATGCCAGCGCATCAATCACGATCGCCACCATCACCAGTCCGACTCCGGTAAACAACCACATTACATTTCCCTGAGGAGTGGCGATGTAGTTAATGATGACGCCCAGAACGAGAGCAATACCAATACCTACCGGGAAAGCAACCGACATGCCCGCGATCGCGATGGCTGCAGCTACCAGAATGTTAGCGGCATTGAAGACGATCCCGCCCAGAAAGGCTTTGGCCAGATTGGCAGTATCTGCTTGCTTCAAATCTGTTAGGAAACCACGTCCCTGGTCGCCAAAGCTGCCCAGAGTGAAGGCGAAGATTAGCGACATCAACACGATGCCAATCACATAATCCCAATAGAAAAGTTCAAATCTCCAGGATTTTTCGGCCAGTTTCTGGGTGTTGGCCCACGAACCCCAGCAAAGCATGGTAACAAAAGTCAAGATGACTGCGAGTGTGTAACTTTCGACGATGTACATAACACGTAAAATTTAGAGATGTAGTGTTTAAAATATTAAGCCAGACTCCATGGTGTTCAATATTTGAAATTTTAAATATCATATCGAATCACCCAGAATGTATGGTAATTTCCGTTTGTCAACTTTCACACCAGACTCAGCAAGTCTTTTGATTTGAAATTCCAAAGAATTTTCATCTTTAGAATTTTTCAGGAAAACATCAAATTTGTAATTCATACTTTCTGTTTCAATCTCAATGATGTTCCCCGTTCCGTTGACCATATTGACACCAATTGGTTGCAACAAGGATGGTCTGTATCCAAGCCTTTTTCTCCCATGCAGGATAAATATAATTCTGCGGATTGTATGAAACGGTAATGTAATTGTCTGGTTATTGGTCTCAACTATCATCCTGTTCGTATCAAATACGATACTACCAATTACTGTATGGCTTTTAAACATGTACAAGAGTATCCAACAAACGAATCCCAATAGAAGCAAAAAACAAAAAAGGGATGCTGATAAATGTCTTAAATAAACGATGAAGAGACTTATACCAATAGGGATAAAAAATGACTTTATAATCCTACGGATGATAACATTGGTTTCTTTATACAATATAAAGTTAGTCTTCATTTCTAATATATGAAGTTGTTTTTTTGTAATAACTCACTACTTTTCCTGGAATACCAAAGCATCAGATACATAGATCCTACTGTCGAGCGATTCCGGTTTTTTCTCCCCGGTGACCACCAGTTTTAAGGTGTGTTTCCCTGGGGCCAGGTGAAGTGCATGGCAGATGTTGATGGGGGTTTGCTCCTGGTTGTTGTAATAAAAATAGGTGTCGAAGGTGGAGTGCAATTTGCCGTCGATGTAGAGTTCTGCTTTACCGGCGTCTTTCTTCCAGTTGCCCTCCAGGGAGATGGCCGTGCCTGTGAAGTCAAATTCAACGGAGTCGCCTTTTTTAAACGCAAATTTAGCCTGATCGGATTTCTTGGTAGATTCTTCCGGGGCCGATCGCAAGGATTGCCAGTTTCCTGTGAATTTCCAACGTTTTTGGTCGAAGATGGAGACCTTTTCGCTCAAAACCATCTTGGGGAAACTGATCTCCAGGGGGGCAGGCACAGGAGTTTGGATTTTAATTTTGATTTGATCCCCGGTGACATTTCCCCCTTCGGCTATTACCCGGTTTACGGCATATTGGCATGTTTTGTCGACAGCTTTGCTGAAGGAGTAATTGGTGTAGATAAAGAGCGAGTCCTGCATTTGGTTGACCGTTTCTTGAAACGGTCGGGGCAGATGGCTGAACCCATTGATCACGCCAAGGATAGCCATGGCATTCGATGGATTGCAATCGGAATCCTGGCCGCACCGGGTGGTGATCTCCATGGTTTTCATGGCGTCGCCATCTCCGTACAACAGGCCGATCACAATAAAAGCGCCGTTGAATTTGGCATCGATGTTGAAGGCCTCTCCGGCTGTACAGATATGGGTTTTACCCCATTTTTCCTCCAATGTTTTCCATGTTGAGTGCCAGTCTGTGGAATATTTATCTTTCAATGCTACAGTTTCGTGAATGATCTTTGAATAGTCAGATTCATTTGGCAGGGAGCACAATGCTTTTTCCACTATCTTACGGGGATCCTTTTCGAAAAACGCCTCCGAGTATAGCGCCGAGAGAAAAACGCCGCCGTAGAAACCATCCCCGTAATTCATGATGTGGCCAATCTTATCCGCCAGTTTGACGGCACTGTTGGGCATGCCCGGTGAGATAAACCCGATGTAATCTGCTTCGATTTGGAAATCGATGTCGTTGGCATGAAAATTATATTCCGGTGCACCTGAACGGGGAGGAAAGATACTGTCGTAATAATTCTTTCGGGACTGGGCGTTGGCATGCCAGAGATGGTATCCGGCTTTGGCAAACAATTCCTGATATTTTTTGGCTGGTGCGTCGATTCCAAATTTATCCATCGTCATCAGGAAGGTGAGCTGAACGTAGAGATCATCCTGGGTCAGTGCACCGATTGCATCTTTCGGGGTCCAATGGATGGAATCCTCAAAGGTGCAGCCCAAGGCATGAAATTCGGTGGGTGCGCCATAGGTTACCCCGATGATTTTCCCGGCCCATCCACCGGCTATTTTGTCTTTCAGCACTTCAACCGAAATTGTTCGCATCGTTGGATCGGGCTGGCTGCATGAAACAAGCAATGCGAGCAAGGCTAAACCAAATAAGTGTAAATTAGTCATGTAGTTAGTTGTTAATTTCAAGTTATGAGTTATGAAATATGAGTCATGAGATATGAGTGTTCCTGCCATTCCTTTTCCTGTCGTCTCACTTTCTCATCGTCCCGGTCGTCCCCTCCTTCTTCTCCGTTTCCCCGTTTCCTTTCTTCGTCGGTAAATGCATCATCCGCCTCTCAATAAAGCAGCCCAAACTATCCGGACTTATTTTTATTTTTACGTAGGCGTGTTTTCCGGAAGGATTGTCCTCCCATTTGTTGCTGCCATTTGGACTCACCCGGATCGTTCCTTTCACGGTGGTAAAAAATGGATGTGTACCGTATATTGCAATCAGCACTGCAGTTTGGTCCCAGCTCATGTGCCCTTTCAGATCTGCTTTCGATCCGGCCATGGCAATCCGGAAGGCTTCGCGGACGGGGTTGCTTTTCGGAGAATTACCAACCAGCTTTATTCCTGTCTTGATCTTTTCACCGATTTCGAATCCGGTAAATACAATGGGGGTTGGCCAGTGTTCGAAGGTATATCCGGAGGCAGTTGAATCCATGAAGACATTGTATTCTTTACCGGAAGGAAATTTTCCGGCCATTGAAACCAGTTTTTTAACTTTTAGGGCAACCAGGTCCGTACCATTTAATTTGCTGATCTGATCGGCTGGCGATTGCAAAAGGTTGCTCAGGTTGGTCAGAAAACCGATGGTAACCATGGTGACTGAGCCATCGG
>Ga0302286_10003761_pt1 | contig 10161 bp, 9 predicted proteins | sample III_Fen_E2_3_FD_198765 | JGI IMG/M metagenome (GOLD analysis project Ga0302286, IMG submission 198765) | Peat permafrost microbial communities from Stordalen Mire near Abisko, Sweden - III_Fen_E2_3 | ecosystem: Environmental > Terrestrial > Soil > Wetlands > Permafrost | place: Sweden: Abisko...
TTCCCGGCGTACGACATACCCAGAGCCGATTCCATCGCTGTCTTTTCATTAGCCGACCACTTTCGGTGAATGTTGCGTTCTTCAGCCAAAGGGCTGTCCTGAATAAATTCAGTAATTTCGGTGGAAGGTGTGCCGGGATAAGCATAGACCCCCGACAATCCGCCATCGATCGCTCCCTGTCCGATAGCTTCAACTCCCAAAAACAAATGCTTTTGCATATCTGGTTTATTAAGTTTCAAAAAATCCTTCCAAAAATAGTGGATTCGGGGAGGAAAACAACTGCATTTTCCGGTGTTTTAGCAAAAGCTTAAAGTTTTGACTGGTGAAGGCTTGCATAGCTGATCGGTAGTGGCTGATTATGGTGGTCTGTGATTGTTTTTCGGATAAGATTGTGGGGGTGCTTGCTGATGAGATAGTGGAGGTGTCTCTCGAAGGATTGTAGTGGAGCCGCACAGCCGTGCGGCTTTACAGATGGATGAGCAGCAGAGGGTAGTGGAGTCTCAAGTGAGTTGTAGTGTAGCTGCTCTTGATTGGTAGATGTGCTGTAAGATTGTTGGAGTTGATAGGAGTAGAGTTGCCCGCATGGAGAGATGATAGGAGCTGCATCCTGTGAAGTAGAGTAGTTGTATCCTGAGGTGTGGTGGAGCCGCCAGATGTTGTGTAGAGGAGTCGCATAGTGAGATGAGAGGAGTTGCATGTAGATGAGTAGTGAAGCCGCACGGCTGTGCGGCTTTACAGCCCATCATCAGCCCAATCTCATCTCTTATAGCAGTCCTCTAATTATGGAACTTGTCTTCTTCCCAGTTTTTAGGGTTGTTCCGGATGTACCAGTATATCCGCTGGTATTCCGTTTCATCACGGATGATATGGTCGTGAAAGCGGGTTTGCCATACGGGAGCATAGGGCGTCTTTCGTAGCTCATTGATTCGTGTGGTTGCAGCTGACTTGAATCCACCGACAAAGGAAGAAATGGATTTTGGTGAGCGATAGGCTACTCCGTGATTTTCCAGGGGTGCCTTTATATCCGTGACTTCGGATGATCCTGCAATACACAGAATCGCATGGAGGTGGTTAGGCATGATGGCAAAAGTGTCGCAGGATAATTCAGACCGGATTTCAAATGATTTGATCCATTCCTGCAGTACGATCTTCCCGGCTTCAGATAAGATCATTCTTTTGTCGGTAATTTTTCCCAGGATACATTCCCGAAATGCGGTACAAATCGTAATAAAATATTTTCCCGGCGAACTGTAATCCCACCAGGCCGCCCGCGCCGATGGTATTCGGTAACGATTTTGAAATTTTTCCATAATTGATAATGGTATGGATAAACTATTTGTCCATTGGGTGATTAAATTTACGATGTTCTTTGCACAATTTGGTGGTCGGTTAATATATTGTCCGACATATTATTGAATGAGGAATTAAATGGGGATTGGTTGGTTTTGTTGGAATTGGGTGATCGGGTGACCTAGAAAGAGACGCACGGCCGTGCGTCTCCAACAAAACAGCGATCATCCCCCAACATAAATCAACCGTTGGTCTCCATCAAAAACCGTCAAATCGATTGTTTTTATTTTACAGAAACAGCCGTGTATCCCCAACAGGTCTGCGTTTCCAACCGAAGGTATGTTTCTGGTCAATGGAGGTGTGCCATCAATTAACAGGTTATTATCATTGGGAAATGTTAGTTTGTTTCCAGCAAATCCCGAGCATTTAATTGTTGTATATACGGTGTGCATTTTTAATCAACAGACAGATAAATTGTTGATACCTCCAACGAAAACAGCCATCCGTCTCCAACAAAAACAGCCGCGCATCCCAAAAGGTCTGCGTTTCCAACCGAAGGTATGTTTCCGGATAATGGAGGTGTGCCATCAATTATCAGGTTATTATCATTGCGTAGGTATTCGTTTGTTTCCGGTAGATTTAGTTCAATAGATTGTTGTTGTTAAACGTTGTGGTTCTAACCGAAATGATGTTACGGTCAGACCATTGCAACGACCGGTTGTTTCATCGAATCCGAATAAAAATCATAGTGCCTGAAAAATATTATTTCTACATTCGGGCTTTCAATAAAAAATCATTTTAGCATATCCCGTTATGATTAAACATTTTGTATTCATCTTAGCTTGTTTTGTTATGATTTCAGCCTGCCAGCCAACCGAAAAAAAACAGAATCCGGTCAACGCATTGTCAAATGCTGCAATTACAGCTACCATCAAGGCTGTGAGTGAAAAGAACAAAGGTGCGAATGCTGCACTGCTCGAAAAAGGTGTCAAACATGCTGCTTCGTTGTGGAATACCACGGATGGCACTCCGGAGGATTTTACAAAATTCTGTTCCGAAAATTTTCTTGCCGATCCTGCGCAGAAAGAAGCATCGTTCCATCGTTTGTCGGAATACATGGAATCATTGAATGGACATTTCAACAAGCTGACGCTGGATATGCAGGCGAATGTGCAGTTGCAGAAAGGCGAAATGCTTTCCATCGATCCGATGTTTGCGGCCTATAATCCTGGAGCTCATCTGATCAGCGATTTTTACAGTAACAAGATTGCTTTTGTGGTTGCCCTTAATTTTCCGTATTTCTCCACTGAAGAAAAGAATGCGCTGGGTGCAAACTGGTCGTCGCTGGAGTGGGGGTATGCACGTCTGGGCGATGTGTTTAGTTCGCGAGTGCCTTCCGAATTGGTTCAGTTGTCATCAAAAGTGTCGTCGGAAGCTGACGCTTATATTGCCGATTACAATATTTACATGGGGAATCTGCTGAGTAAGGATGGAAAGAAACTCTTCCCGTCGGATATGGTGCTGTTGAGTCACTGGAATTTGCGCGACGAAATTAAAGCCAACTATGCCAACAAAGAAGTAGGCTTTGAAAAGCAGGGACTGATCTATCAGGTGATGCAGCGGATTGTTGATCAGTCGATTCCAAAGGCTGTTGTTAACTCCGGAAAGCAGGACTGGGATCCGATTACCAACGAAGTGTTTGTTTCAGGAACAAAAACCGATTGCCCGGCTGAAACGGATGCCCGCTATCAGCAGATCTTAAATACTTTTCATGTGTATCAGGCGGTAGATCCCTATACTCCGGGAATGAATGCCATTCAGCGGGCTTTTTCAGGCGGGATGCAGATTCCTCAACCTGAGGTGAAAAAACTGTTCACCGAATTTTTAAGTTCTCCTCTGATTCAGGAGGTTGCTGCAATCATTAAAAAACGTCTTGGACGCGATTTATCGCCCTGGGATATCTGGTACGACGGCTTTAAAGCCCGCAGTTCGATTAACGAAGAAAGTCTGAATGCCATTACTCAGAAGAAATATCCGAATGCCGGAGCACTGGAAGCCGATTTGTCGAACCTTTTACTGAAGCTGGGGTTCACCAAAGAAAAAGCTGCTTTTATTTCTTCCCGTATTTCGGTTGATCCGGCACGTGGATCGGGTCATGCATGGGGTGCGTCGATGAAAAGTGAGAAGGCTCATTTGCGTACGCGTATTCCGGCAACAGGCATGAACTATAAAGGATACAATATTGCCGTTCATGAGTTTGGTCACAATGTGGAACAGACGATTTCGCTGAACGATGTTCCGAATTACATGATGAATGGCGTTCCAAATACCGCATTTACCGAGGCTCTGGCCTTTGTATTTCAGGAACGCGACCTCTTTTTGCTCGATATGAAAGATAACAATCCTGAAAAAGAATACCTGAAAACACTGGATATCTTCTGGTCGCTGTACGAGATTATGGGTGTTTCGATGGTGGATATGAAAATGTGGCAATGGCTGTATGCCAACCCAACAGCTACCGCCGCTCAGTTACGCGATGCCGTGCTGCAACTGACCAAAGAGGTGTGGAATTCGTATTATGCACCGGTTTTCGGACAAAAAGACCAAACCATTCTGGGCGTTTATTCGCACATGATCAATGCTCCGATGTATCTGCCCAATTATGCATTTGGACACCTGATTCATTTTCAGTTGGAAGAACATTTTAAAACCCATGCGTTTGCTCCGGAAGTGTTGCGCATTTTTGCACTTGGTCAACTCACTCCCAACGAATGGATGAAAAAAGCTGTCGGTGCACCGCTCTCCAACGAAGCAATCCTGAAAGCCGCTCAGATTGCTGTTGAGAAAATGAAATAGCTATTCTTCACTTCCCCCTTTGCGAAACATCGGGATTCCTTTGCGATTCTTTGCGGTAATACAAGTTAACCGCAAAGGATCGCAAAGTTAAAATACCAGGTTGCGCCAGACAAACAATAGTTACCTTAATTTTTCCATCCGGTAAATAACCGGAAGATCAATTATCTTTGAAAACTAGAGGTGAGTTTTGTCGATTTATTTTTTGATATTTAGGAATTCTAAATTCTAATGTAATGGAACGACGACTTTGGACTCGAAATGAGTTGATTCTTGCTTTGAATTTGTATTTGAAACTTCCATTTGGCAAGCTTCATCATGGAACTCCTGAGATTATTCATTTGGCTCAGATTTTAGATCGTACGCCGAATTCAATAGCAATGCGATTGAGTAATTTTGCAAGTGTCGATCCTTATCATCAGGGAAGAGGGATTAAAGGTTTGACTGGTGGAATTAAACAAGTAGAGCCAATATGGAATGAGTTTATTCTAAATAAGGATGATTTGCTTTTTGAAAGTGAACGGATTTTAGCCGATTTAGAAAAACAAACCCTAGAATCAAAGTTTGCCGAAATTTTATCCGGAACAGAAAATTTGAACGGTGAAACGAAGATCCGGGAAGTAAAAACAAGAGTTAATCAGAATGCTTTTCGACAGATTGTTTTAGCTAATTATTCTGGTAAGTGCGCGATTACAGGAATCGATATTCCTGAATTGTTAATTGCGAGCCATATTATTCCTTGGTCTCAAAATGAGCAAGAACGGTTGAATCCTGAAAATGGAATTTGTTTGTCGGCGCTGTATGATAGAGCGTTTGATAAAGGATTAATTGGGATTACTGAAAAATTCCAGATTATTCTTTCGTCTGAATTGAAGAGTAAAGAAACAAAAGATTTTTATCCATTAATCTTTGGCAAATTGAATGATATGACGCTTCATCTTCCACAAAAATATCTACCCAGAAAAGAGTTTTTGCAGTTTCACTTGGATACCGTATTCCGTGGTTGAAAAAGATGAAAACGTGACTTATAGTCCGTTGACTTGCATTTCGAAACTTACTTCCTTTGGCTAAAAAAACATGAGTGAAGTAATTCGTTTTAATTATATGCACCGCGATTCTGGAAACTGGAAAAAGTTTGGAAGCAAATTATTTGTAAATCCAGATCAACTTACCCTTGAAGAAATAGAGCAAAAGATTCGAGCAAACCTGATTGACCAAGAATACTTTTATCCTGATCAAGTAGGTATCAAGAAATTCAAGTTTCATAGGTATTTGGACGATTATTCATGGTACGAATTTGAATCGGTTGAAATGTTTGATAGCATTGATCCTCTCCCCAAGAATTTAAAACCAATAAGTAGCTTTCTTTTTAAACAAAAGAATTAAATTATGCTTGTGTCTTTATTCCAGAAACTAGCTAATTAAAAGCAATACAGTGACTGTCTCGTCAGTAAAAATCTGGCTAACGAAATACTTAAACAAAATGACGAAAGTAGAAATCAATTCGATGAGAACTTTTCTATTATCGAGCATAAATAGTATCAATTGTTTATCTCAATGGTAAAATCAAAACAATTGTAACTTACAATTTATTTCTCTCCTCTCAATAAAAATATTCCCATCTATGTCAAATCTGAGCTACAATTTTGCAAATTTGCCGATCAATTTGATTTGAAGTAAAAAAAGATACAAGCATGAAGTTAATCGAAGTAAGCGATTCCGGGACTAAAAAGTTATTTCATCAGGTTCCGCATCTGATCTATAAAAACGATCCGGTTTGGCCATGTCCGCTGCATGGGATGGTTGAGGAAGTGTTTGATCCGGCAAAGAATCCCTCATTTAAAAACGGGGAAGCTGCCCGCTGGGTATTAACCGACGACCAGGGGCAATTGCTCGGGCGTATTGGAGCATTTTACAACCGCAAAAAGGCTTTTGTTACCGAACAACCTACGGGTGGTTGTGGCTTCTTTGAATGTATAAACGATCAGCAGGCCGCCACGCTTTTGTTTGATGCAGCCCGTGAATGGCTTCGTGAACGGGGCATGGAAGCAATGGACGGACCGGTTAACTTTGGCGAAAACTACGTCAACTGGGGACTTCTGGCCGATGGCTATACGCATCAGGGGTTTGGAATGCCTTACAATCCGCCGTATTACGTCGATTTATTCCGGAACTATGGTTTTCAGGTGTATTTCGAGCAATACAGTTACCACCTCGATTATGTCAAACCTTTTCCCGAACGTTTCTGGAAAATTGCCGGCTGGATTGCCCAGAAGCCAGATTATTCGTTTAAACATTTCACGTTTGCCGATTCCGAAAAGTTCATCGACGATTTTTGCCATATTTACGACGAAGCATGGAAGTTTCACGATCATTTTCAGCCACTGGATAAAGATGAACTTCGCGATTTTATTACATCTTCCAAGGCGATTCTCGATCCGGAGATGGTTTGGTTTGCCTATCACAAGGACGAACCCATTGCAGTGTTTGTAATGATTCCGGACGTTAACCAGATTCTTCGGAAGCTGAATGGCAAGATGAATTTCATTAACATTTTGAAGTTCCTTTATTATAAAAAAACGAAGGTAATGACCCGAACCCGCATCCTGATTATGGGCGTGGTTCCAAAATTCCAGAAGTCGGGAGTCGAATCAGCCATCTTCTGGCATCAGGATAAACTCATGAAAAAGAAACCGCAGTATACCGAGGTGGAATTGTCGTGGGCTGGTGATTTTAATCCGAAAATTATTGAGCTGTACAAGTCGGTAGGGGGTGTTCATGTGAAGACTCATTATACCATGAGGTATCTTTTTGACCGTACCAAGCCATTTAAACGAGTGCCAATTATTAGTGCGGAAGCCAAGACAGAAGCCGGAGAAAAATAGCTTTTTGTCCGATTGCGAAAAAAGTTAAGAATTAAAAACTGAAATATTTGGAAATTACATTACTATATGTAACTTTGCAAGCCGTTAAAAACAAAAAGTAAAGAGATTAAAAATGAAAAAAGGGATACATCCAGAAAATTATCGTACTGTTGCATTCAAAGATATGTCAGACGGTCATGTTTTTATTACCAAATCGACTGTTGCTACTAAAGAAGTTGAAATGGTTGACGGAGTTGAATATCCGGTGATTAAACTTGAAATTTCAAGTTCTTCTCATCCATTCTATACCGGAAAAATGAAGCTTATTGATACCGCAGGTCGTGTAGATAAGTTCATGAACAGATATCAAAAACACATGGAAAGCAGAAAAAAATAATTTCTTTTCCAATAGAGATATTTTAAAAAGCTTCGCATTGCGGAGCTTTTTTGCTTTTATAACGTTCGTGTTCTTTTGATTTCGTTTTACAGTGACTTTTTTTGAAAATTGGCACGCCTATTGCAAAATTCCTGTCGCTCACCTCAAACGGGGCTATTCAGTCAGTATGTCAGGTGTGTACTAGTAGTAATCAGAAAGAGAGAAATAGATAAACTATGCAGAATATACTAATTGCCAACTTAATAGATGAAGATACAGAGTTTATCCCGATTCTGGCCGATGATGAAGGTTCTGAATTAAGCAACGGGGAAATTCCTGACATTTTGCCTATATTGCCTTTGCGCAACACCGTTATGTTTCCCGGAATTGTAATGCCGATTACTGTTGGCCGGCAAAAATCACTTCAGCTGGTTCAGGATATTTACCGCGGAAATCGTTTGTTGGGAACTATTGCTCAGAAAGATGGAGGTGTTGACGATCCGTCTCAAAATGATTTGTACCAAACCGGTACTATTGCCCAGGTTTTGAAAATTCTGGAAATGCCGGATGGAACGACTTCGGTAATCATTCAGGGTAAAAAACGTTTCGAGGTTCAGGAATATGTGCAGGAGTTTCCTTATTTCAAGGCAACAGTCAAACCGTTGGCAGATGTTCAACCGCAGGATGATTCGGTGGAATTTTCAGCAGTGGTTGGTTCGTTGAAAGATTTATCAATCAAGATAGCCCAGTTCTCGTCGAATATTTCGCCGGAAGCTTCATTTGCCGTTAAAAACATTGAGAACTCTACCTTTCTGATCAATTTCGTGTGTTCGAATACCGATTTGAAAGTGGAGGAAAAACAGGTTTTGCTTGGGATCAGCGATATTAAGGAACGCGGTATTCAGGCAATAAGCTATTTGGTGCGCGAAGTTCAGATGGCCGAACTGAAACGCGATATTCAGACTAAGGTTAAAGCCGAACTGGATCAGCAGCAACGTGAATATTTGCTGAATCAGCAAATGAAAACCATTCAGGATGAATTGGGTGGTAGTCCTGCCGAACAGGAAATTCTGGAGTTTAAAGAACGTGCGAAAACAAAGAAATGGTCGGAAGAAATTGCTAAATATTTTGAGAAGGAAGTCCATAAGCTATCGAGGCTTAATCCTGCTGCCGGTGAATATTCGGTGCAATTTGCCTATTGTCAGACTTTGCTCGATCTTCCGTGGAATGAATATACCGAAGATAATTTTGATCTGAAAAGGGCTGCAAAAGTGCTCGACGAAGATCATTATGGCCTGGAGAAAGTTAAAGAACGAATTTTGGAACACCTTGCTGTTCTGAAATTGAAAAATGATATGAAAGCACCTATTTTGTGCTTGTATGGCCCTCCAGGAGTCGGGAAAACATCGCTGGGACGGTCGATTGCCAAGGCTCTTGGTCGCAGTTACCTACGTATGAGTTTGGGTGGATTGCACGACGAAGCTGAGATTCGCGGTCATCGTAAGACTTATATTGGCGCAATGCCTGGTCGGGTTTTGCAGAATATCAAAAAAGCGAAATCCTCGAATCCGGTTTTCATTTTAGATGAGATCGATAAAGTTTCGAACGATTTTCATGGTGATCCGGCGTCTGCTTTGCTTGAAGTATTAGATCCGGAACAGAATTTTGAATTTCACGATAACTATGTGGAGGTAGAATATGATTTATCGAAAGTCATGTTTATTGCTACTGCAAATACCTTAAATACCATTGCTCCGGCTTTGCGCGACCGGTTGGAACTGATTGAAGTGAGCGGTTATTTAACTGAAGAAAAAATAGAGATTGCCAAGCGGCATCTGATCCCTCGTCAGTTGGAGAACCATGGAGTAGGAGCGAAGGCTGTTGTTTTCCCTAAAGAGGTTATCCTGCATATCATCGAAAATTACACGCGTGAGTCGGGTGTTCGTGAGCTTGATAAAAAGATCGCCAAAGTTGCCCGCCGGATTGCGAAAAAGATAGCTTTTGGTGAAGAATACAATACCACCCTGACCAAAGAAGATATTCGTGAATATCTTGGAGTTATTCAGTACACCAAAGATACCTATCAGGGGAATGAATTTGCCGGAGTAGTTACCGGTTTGGCCTGGACTGCTGTTGGTGGTGAAATTCTGTATGTGGAAACCAGCTTAAGCAAAGGAAAAGGTGGACTGACTTTAACCGGAAATCTGGGCGATGTCATGAAAGAATCGGCGATGCTGGCTAACGAGTATTTGCGTTCTCATGCTGATCAGCTTGGTCTTAATCCGGATGTTTTTGATCATTACAACGTGCATGTACATGTTCCGGAAGGTGCCATTCCCAAAGATGGCCCATCGGCCGGGATAACCATGGTAACCTCGATTGCTTCGGCATTTACTCAGCGAAAAGTTCGAAAAAATCTGGCAATGACCGGAGAAATTACTTTGCGCGGAAAGGTACTGCCTGTTGGTGGGGTGAAAGAGAAAATTCTTGCAGCCAAACGTGCCGGGATCAAAGAGATTATCATGTCGGAAGCCAATCAGCGGGATTTGGAAGAAATCAAGGAAACCTACATCAAAGGATTGAAATTCCACTTCGTGAAAAATGTTCAGGAAGTACTTGGATTGGCATTGTTGGATGTTAAGGTTGATAACCCAATGAAGATCGAATAGTAGTACTTAAAATAACGTGAGTTCGATGTAAAAAAAAGCAGAAATAATAGGAGAACATAGGGAGAATTTTTATATTTAAGTATCTGATTTTTAAATATATAACAAAAAT
>Ga0302286_10003762_pt1 | contig 10159 bp, 10 predicted proteins | sample III_Fen_E2_3_FD_198765 | JGI IMG/M metagenome (GOLD analysis project Ga0302286, IMG submission 198765) | Peat permafrost microbial communities from Stordalen Mire near Abisko, Sweden - III_Fen_E2_3 | ecosystem: Environmental > Terrestrial > Soil > Wetlands > Permafrost | place: Sweden: Abisko...
CTCCTATTATAGTGCCCGGAAATTTACAGCTATGATAAATGATATAAAATCAAAAGTCCCATAAACAGAATCATGTAAACATTGATGCTAATAAATGATTGCTTTAAGTTTACCACGTCTGTTTTTCCAAATGAAAGCCTGGCAAAAACAGCTACAAAAGTAATATTCAACAAAAATACAATCATGAAGAATATCCAGGACAGCTCCGTAAGAAATAACGGAATGGCTATTGAGAAGGCTGAAGTCGCCACAACCCAAGAAAAAATTATCTTTCTCAACCCTGCTACATTGAACGATTGATTGATAGTTGGAAAACCTGCTTTTTCATACTGGTCCCCGTATTTCATCATTAATAACCAAAAATGCGGTATCTGCCAGATAAACAGAAAAAAACCGATAAATACAATTGTTCTTTCAAATACGAATCCTCCGGCAGCCGTCCAACCTATCAATACAGGTATTGCTCCAACCAGTGATCCCGGAACAACAGCAAAGGGGGAAAATCTTTTTAAATTGGTATACAGCAAATTATACCAAACAATATTGAACAGTCCCAGTAAGGCAGGTACTTTCCCAAATATAAAGTATAAATAAATTAAACCGGTAAGGATCAATAAAACTGAGAGTAACAGGGCATTTTTAGGTGTTATTTCTCTCGAGGGAATGGGGCGGAACTTTGTTCTTTCCATTAACAGATCATATTTCCTTTCCTGAAACTGATTTAATGCACCCGATCCTCCTGCAAGAATAAAAACAGCAACTATTAAATTTAATACCTGCAGATCAAAATATCCGGTATAAACCAAATATCCGGTTGTTGCAGTAAATGTTACAGCAAGCGATACCTTGTATTTAATCAGGGTAAGGAATGAATTGAATGAGAGTAATTTCATTTTAATGTTTTTAGATATTCATTGATCAGTTGAATATCTTTATCCGTAATAATGTGATTATACGATTTCATGACACCTTTCGGATAACCGGTTACAATGTCTTTATTGGGGTCGATAATAGAGTTTTTGATATATACGCTGTCAGCCGTAATCCTGTGATCTGTACCATCCGTCGATACATCCACCTTTGAACCGTACAAACCTTTAAAAGTAGGACCTACCATTTTAGTACCATTGACCGAATGGCAGGCAATACAACCGTTCTTTTCAAGAATGGTATGTCCAAGGCTGGTATCGACCTTTTTGACAGGCAAGGCAGCCAGCCATTTTGTGTATTTCTCCAGAGGGATAATCCGAATAATGGCAGCCATATACGAATGATTAACACCGCAATAGGCAGAACAAAGCAAATCGAAATCACCTATTTCACCGGGAATAAACCAACAATAATTATTTTTACCGGGAACGCAGTCTTCCTTTATTCTAAAGGCAGGGACAAAAAAGCCATGAATGACATCTTTTGATACCAGATCAACCCTGACAGCTTTATTAATAGGCAATACCAGAGTATCGGATTCCTTATTTCCAGGATATTCAAAAGTCCATTTCCACATCTTTCCTATGGCTTTTATATGCATGGCATTTTCAGGCACCTGACGCATTGGCAGAAATCCCTTCCAGCCGATATAAAACATAAAAAGCACAAGAAGAATCGGCAAAGATATCCAGGTTGTTTCCAACACGATATTATCTTTTATCTGGGTTGCCTTTGGATGAGCCTTTCTGTTGTATTTTACAACAAAAACGATCATAATGGCAGTGAATGAAATCAGGATAAATAAGCCGAAGCCTCCTATAAATAGGGTTGACAGATCGGACCCGTGAACAAAATTTGAAGCGTTACTGAACATAATCAGGTATAAGTTACGTGTTAAAGATATGAAAATAAAAAAACCTAATTAACGATATGCATAATCGATAAAAGTAATAAGAACGATGACAGCATACAGCACAAAAATCATGGCTACCAATATCCGTAACAGTAAACTTTCATACTTTAAGTGCATGAAATAAGTCAGAATCATGTATCCCTTTACACCTGCTATCAAAAGCGCAACGGTTACGCTAAATGCCCCCAGGTGAAATGACGTGACTGAAATTGTAAGAAAAGTCAAAAACATAAGCACTAACACAACCCGTGCCAGCACTTTATATTCGGTAGTATGTGAAACATTGTTTGCCATTGGTCTGTATTTTAGAGGATCAGTCTTTCATAAATTATTCATTACTAATTCCGGTTTTCTTTTAATCAGGTAATTAAATATAGCAACGGGAACAGGAAGATCCATATTAAATCAACGAGATGCCAGTAGAGTGCTCCATTTTCAAGATGAATATAGTGTTGAAAATTCAGGTTTCCGCTTTTGATTTTAAAATAACACATTGTAAGAAGCACCATGCCTACAATAATATGGAGTGCATGCAATCCCGTCATAAAGAAATACAAACTGAAGAACATTAAATCACCCCGTTCCAAATGGGGCATTAAAGGCGAACCGGGATATAATCCATGTTCAAATTTCATACTCCATTCGATGTATTTATTGAAAAGGAATACAGTTGCCATCAACAGGGTCACTGCGATCAACCGCATGGATAATATCCTGTTGTTTTTCTGAATAGCACTTAATGCCATTGCAATGGTCATACTGCTAAACAAAAGAGCAATGGTATTAATGGTACCAATGGTGACACTCAACTCCAGGCTACCTTCATGAAAGTTAGCCGGATACTGTGCTCTGAAAACAGAATAAACCAGAAACAATCCACCAAAAAGCAATAGTTCAGTGAAGATAAAGAGCCACATCCCTAACTTGGATGCTTCGTCATCTCTGTGCACTTCCATATGTATTTCTTTCTCTGCCATAGTATTCATTTATGATATTATCATCCGCCAATAGCCGGACAGGGTTTACTATTTACTATTTACCTCTTATAAATATTGTATCGTCCTGAAATTCTACTTACTCACTCCTCACCTCTTACCTCTTACCTCTCACCTCTTACCTCTCACCTCTTATTCATAGTCATACGGATTACTCTTAATGACCGGTGCTTCATCAAAATTCTCCAGTGATGGAGGAGAAGGAATCTGCCATTCTAATGTAGTACCATGCCATGGATTCGCAGGTGCAATTTCACCATGCCGGGCACCCTGTACTAAATTGATTACCATTAAAACCAGTCCGGTGATTAAAATAAATCCACCGATTGTAGAGATGACCTGCCCGGTTTGAAACTGTGGTAAATAATCGAAATATCTGCGTGGCATACCCTGAAAGCCTAAAATAAACTGAGGAAAATATAACAGATTAAATCCGACAAAATTTATTCCCCAGGCAATGGTCGCACGTTTCATATTATACATTCGTCCGTACATCTTGGGCAACCAGTAATGGATGGCACCGAAGAAGGCGAACCCCATGCCTCCAAAGATAATATAATGGAAATGGGCCACAACAAATGCCGTATCATGAACCTGTACATTGGTAGCTACCGAACCCAATAATAATCCGGTGGTCCCGCCAATGGTAAAAAGGAAAATAAAAGCCAGTGCATACAAAAACGGTGGTTTCAGGTCAATAGATCCTTTATACATGGTTGCCAGCCAGTTAAATACTTTAATGGCACTTGGAACAGCCACCAGGAAAGTAAGCAATGAGAAAAACCATCGTGCCTGATCGCTCATACCCGAAGTAAACATATGATGCCCCCATACCAGAAAACCTACACCGGCAATGGCAATACTCGATAATGCAATGGCTTTATACCCGTATATTTTCTTTTGACAGAAAGTAGGTATAATCTCGGTAATGACACCCAGGGCAGGAAGAATCATAATGTATACGGCAGGATGGGAATATATCCAGAACAAATGCTGAAACAATACAGGATCCCCTCCTAAATCGGGATTAAAGAATCCTATTCCGAACAACCGCTCTGCAATGAGCATCAGAAGTGTGATGCCAACAATAGGTGTTGCCAGAAGCTGTGTCCAGGCAGTGGCGTATATAGCCCATGAAAACAAAGGCATATTAAAGAACTTCATTCCTGGAGCCCGCATCTGATGGATGGTGACAATAAAATTCAATCCGGTGAGTATGGATGAAAAACCAAGAACAAAAGCGGCAAAAGTAGCCATGATCACATTTGTACCTGTAGTGGTACTGTAGGGAGCATAAAATGTCCAACCGGTATCGGGAGGTCCATGTTGCATAAACTGAGAGGCTACTGCTAACAGGCAACCGGTAATATAAATCCACCACGAGAAGCGGTTTAATTTAGGGAAAGCTACATCCTTTGCCCCGATTAGTATAGGTAAAAAGAAATTACCAAAAATAACGGATAAGCCGGGAATAACCACCATGAAGATCATGATGATCCCGTGTACTGTAAATAATCCGTTATATACCTGTGGTTTCATGATGGTTTCACCCGGTGCGATCAACTCGATGCGCATCAATAAACCCAGGATAGCCCCTACAAAAAAGAGTACTACGATAGCATACAAATATAATAATCCAATCCGCTTATGATCAAGTGTAAAAATCCATGAAAAAATCCCTTTATATTTTCCGGGTTCATCCAGGTAACTTACATATTCTTTTTTTTCAGTTTCAACACTCATGGTTTGATATTTTTGATTTTCTTTTTAGGTTTTATCAGATAGACAACAATGAAAACGAGAATAAAGAATACAACCAGTATTCCTGAAATCTTTAAAATATCCAGTGTGTAGCGTTGACCCTGCGGATCGTAACTAAAGCACAGCAACAATGCTTTCTGGATCGTTGGACGGGGTTGCTCCTTATTGGCTTCTGCCAGTGCCATTTTAAAATCAATAGGCTGGAAGGTAATGCCATACAGATAACGGGTGATCTTGCCCGTTGGACTTATAGCAAGAATGGCCGATGGATGTACAAAATCCAGACCGACTGCCTTCGTTATAAATCCGGTAGCATGGGTAATATCGAAAATGGTGGCACTATCCGTCGTCAGAAAGATCCATCCTTCACTTTTTCCTTTTGCATAGCGTTCGGTAAAGCGTTTCTTTTTGATTTTTGCTTTTTCAGGCGTATCCCTGTAATTAAAACTTATCGTGATTACCTGATAGTCTTTCCCCAACACCAGGTCTGTTTTCTGAATCACATCCCCTACTCCTTCAAGAAGCGGGCTGCAAAGTCCAGGACAATCGAAATAGACAAATGACAGAATGGTGGGTTTGTTGATCAGCTGACGCAGAGTCACCGATTCAAACTTATCATTTACAAATTTCAAATCCAGCGGAAGAGTGTTGCCTAAATGCTCTACAATACCTACTTCAGGCGATTGATCAACCTGGGCAAAAGCTTTCGACGTGTAACAGAAAACACCTATTAAAGCCAGAAAGAGAATCTTTTTCATGATTATTTATTTACGTTTATCTTTTTTTAAACTCAATTCTTTGAGTGCATCCGAATAGAGTGCAATCATGATGGCACCACCCGTTAATGCAGTATCTTTCAGAAGTTCTATCAATGCAATCTGCCAGTTTGAGGTTGACAGTCCCGGTATATGAATGGTAATTATAAAAATCAACAGTATCCCTGCCAGGCTGTAACATACTGTTTTTATAAATTTATTCATGATAATTAGTATACATGCAAGAATTAATAATACTCCTGTCAGAAGGATAGTATAGGCACCTCCGGGAATAAATGAAGTCATCATTCCAAGAAAATAATCCTGCATCAAAAAATGGTTTAACCCCATAACACCAAAAGGTAACGCAAAAAGAACCCGTCCGATTACTGCTAGATTTTTCATGATTTTAAATTTTAGTTATACCTGCTTTTTTAAATTTCCACAAACTATACAAGATAAAGAGTAAGAATAATCCAAAGAACAGAACACACGAGGTATACGTTACTATCAGCCATACCGGTGATTTTTCCACCACATTCCAGATAGCCCGCTTTTGAGTTAATCCAGGTAGGTTGGTTGGGATTCCTATGTTTAGTTTTTTCTGATATTCCACTTCTCCGTAATTGTCATCGCTGATCTTGGCAATTAATTCTATAATCCCGCTTTTATCTCCGGGAAGGTCTTTCGGAAAATTGAAATATGCACTGCCTTCATTATCTGTCTGGAGGGACTTGCCAATCTGCAATCTACCAAAATAACGGCTTGCAAACAATTCAACTTCATCACCCTTTAGAATAACAGTGCCTGATTTTTCTTTAGCTGTTGCCAGCAAACGAATCAAATGTGTCTTTTCATCAAAAGATAATGCTATTTTTACCAGCTTACTTTTACGCGGGTCGAATTTAGAAAGTACCTGTACATAACTTTTGTTGTAGCTTCGGATATACGATATCAGTTCCCAACGCTGATCTTCCGATAATACATTTTTAAATGATGGCATAATCAGCCGTCCGGTGGTCAGGATATAGAACAAATCACCATCTGTACGCTTTTGAGTAACAGCTCCCGACAAATCCGGAGGAATGGGCTTCAGGGATTTCAGACTGTTTCCTTTGCCCGGATTCCCGTGGCATGACATGCAATTTTTGGTATACAGAGTCTCCCCTTCCTTTGCCGTCACACCCGTAAACGGGATATAGCTATTCTTGGCTTTCTTATCAGCCGGGATATCCCAGTCCTGTGCAAACAACTGCAGGCAAAATAATGAACCAATAATGATGGTTGAAATTCTAAAACCAATATTATTTTTAAACATATGCTATTAGATAAATATTTACGATAATATTTTGTACCCTGATTCAGAAAATAACTTCTTACTCCTTACCTCTTACCTCTCATTCTCCAACGTTTCATGCACCGGAATGACAGGAATCACTTTAGAGAGGATCGTAATGATCATCAATACAAGAATAAAAGGGGCGATAGTAATCAGAATTTCAATAAGTGTCGGTGTATATACTTTAAAATTCAACGGGACATTTTGAATGGGAAGGTAAGGGTGTTCCTGGGTAGGGACAACAATGATATAGCGTTTAAACCAAGCTCCCACCAGTACAAAGATACCAATGATCAGCATAGGGAATGGTTTACGCATTCTCTTAAACAACAGTAGAATGATCGGGATCACCAGTCCCAATAACTGGGTAGACCAGAATAACAATGCATGTGCCCCGCTCAGTAATTCGTTAATATGAATGGCTTCAAATTTTTTCATTTTATATCCCGGCACCATGTATTCATTCAGATTGAAATACAGGTAAACCAGCGATACCAATACCAGCAGCTTTCCCATATTGTCGAAATGCGAGTCGGTAATGTAGTCCTTCAATTTATAATTGTACCTGTAGAAATACATGCCAATGATCACAGCCGCACAACCGCATACAAATGCACCGGTTACAAAATAAGGTCCAAAGATAGTTGAATCCCATCCCGCCCTTGAGGTATTGGCAAAAAGCCAGGAAGTAACTGTATGAATGGCCAGGGCAACCGGAATAATAAATATTGCCAGAGCACGGGTTATTTGTTTAATGATCTTTTGTTGTTCGGGAGTGTCGTTCCAGTTAAGCGAAAGTATTTTATAGATATTCCGTGCAAACGGCGGCATTTTGTCAAGTTTGTCATAACAGATTTTCATATCCGGTATAAGTGGTAAATAAAGCAGCAGGGCACTGATTAATACATAAACCGATACCACCGTAATATCCCACACGATGGGGGATTGAATGCGTCCGTGAATAATCACATTCAACAATCTGTCGGGACGTCCCATGTCGGATACAATGACCAGTCCGGCCACAGCAGCAAATGCGAGGGCAATAATCTCAGCAATACGGGCTAAGGGTGATGCCCACTTTACGCCTGTTAATCCGAGCACGGCACTGATTAACATCCCGATTAAACTGGTCGCCACAAAAAACACGAAGTTTGAAATATACATTCCCCACGACACATAATCCCGTATTCCGGCAACACCTAATCCATCCCTCAATTGCAGGGCATATGCGTAAAGGCAGATGACAAGTGAAACTCCTAATACTCCCATCCAGAGAATAAAAGATTTGTTCATTCGGATGGGCCGAAGCAGGTCGGCAGTGATTTTATCGGTTCTGGTTTGATCTGACATAATGAACTTATTAAATAAAACCCCTACCCCCTGAAGGGGAATAAAGATAGTTTAGTTTTGTTTAAATTAATAACCACAAACCCCTAAAGGGGAATAAAGATAATTATGTATTGTTTAAATTAACAACCCCCAACCCCTAAAGGGGAGTAAAGATAGTTTTTATTATTTTTTTTAAATCTACAACTTAAAGTATTTCATATGGATCTTTTGTTCTTTGATCTTTGACTAAACTACCAACTTCTTACTTCTTACTCATTCCTCGCTCCTCACCTCTTACCTCTATTTTTATCCCTCCAAATGCTTTTCGGCTTCCTTTTTATCTTTCTCCTGAAAAGGATATTCTTTTCCTTTCGGAGGTAAATAATATACCCGGGGTTTAGTTCCCAGTTCCGGCATAAGCTGGTATCCTGCGTTATCTTCCAGCAGTTTTCTGAATCTCACGGTTTCCTTGGTTGTACCGTTGGTAACGGCGTCTTCATTTTCATCCCCAAAGTAAAAAACTCCATTCGGACAGGCGGATACGCAGTACGGTAGTTTACCTTCACGCAACCGGTCGGCACTAAACAGGCACTTTGTAATGGTTCCTTTTCGCTGAGGCACGTTCAATTCGACATTGTATACTTTATCTTTATCTTCGGCATCATGCAAGGGCGTTGTCCAGTTCAGGTAGCGGGCACTGTACGGGCAGGCGGCAATACAAAAACGGCAACCGATGCATCGTTCATTATCAATCAGTACAATTCCATCAGGTCGTTTATAGGTAGCATCTACCGGACATACAGCCACACAGGGAGGATTATCGCAATGCTGGCAGGGTTTAGGCATATAATACGGAGGCGTATTTTTTGACTCCTGCATTTTGAGGGTGTTGATATGCGATTGTTCAGGACGGAGATGATGTGCACCCTGACAGGCCCCCATGCATTTCTGGGCATTCTTGCATTTCGAAAGATCGATGACCATTACCCAACGTTTTCCGGGAATTCCGTCACGACCTTCTTTCTGAAGATAAGTCAGTATTTCTTTTTTTGATTTTACGACAGCAGTTGCATCCTTTTTATTAATTTCTATCAGCTCATTTTCGGCCGTCAATACCTTTATTCTGTCAACTTGTTTCTTTCGCTTATCATAATTTATTCCGGCGAAAATGGCAGAACCTCCTAATAGTGTACCAACACCAACATAACCAAGCTGTTGTAAGAATTCCCTTCTCGTTTTCTTTTTGGGAGTATTATCATTTTCACTCATTCCGCCTTAATTAAAAATTAATAAATTATACTGATTGGATCCAAAAAAAAGAACATATCAGGGTTTTCCTTAAAAAGAATTAATATGTTCGCAAAAGTATACCTAATAGTAACAGGGTTGTTTTAAAAAAGTTTACTATTAGATGCAAATATATAATAAAGATTTTGGTATGCAAACAAAATTCAATATAAAAACAACAATATTTAAAATTATTCCAATTTTAGAACCATTTAAGTATTGAGTGTATTATAATTAGCCTGTTTTTTATTCCCGATCAATCCAAATGAAGCAATTTCCGGAATCCCTGCACCAATCCCCAACGAATCATATATTCCCGGCTTTTTTATAAAACCCAGCAATTTTATAAAATTGCTGCTATTTTATAAAATTGCTGATATGGGTACTCTTAATTAGCAATATTCTTTTTAAGTAATCTACGTAAAATCCATATACTCAAATCAGATTCGTTTAATATTTTTATGCAATTAATGCTCCAACTTTCAAAAGGAACGCAGAACACAGAACCCGAAACAAGGAACAAGGAATAAGGAACGCTGAACGCTTGTTTTCCTTTTCAATACAGTATGTCTTTTAAGTATTTAGCCTGATTTAATCCTCTTTTTCCCTTCCGAAAACGTTCGTTTATTCAATGGGGTTGGTATAGGGTTGGTATAGGGTTGGTATAGGGTTTAGATAGGGTCAGGATAGGTCCGGTTATATAAACCCTATACCAACCCTAAATCAACTCTTATTTAACTCTTATTCAACTCTTTTTAATTTCCTTATATATGGAAAATGTAAACCGGGAATTAGCGGGGCCATTCAATCAATTCTCGTTCCGAATTTTATCGTGGCACCAATTAATATA
>Ga0302286_10003763_pt1 | contig 10158 bp, 7 predicted proteins | sample III_Fen_E2_3_FD_198765 | JGI IMG/M metagenome (GOLD analysis project Ga0302286, IMG submission 198765) | Peat permafrost microbial communities from Stordalen Mire near Abisko, Sweden - III_Fen_E2_3 | ecosystem: Environmental > Terrestrial > Soil > Wetlands > Permafrost | place: Sweden: Abisko...
AAAAATATTAATATTCATCATCATCATCATCATCATCATCATCATCATCATCATCATCATCATCATCATCATCATCATCATCATCATCATCATCATCATCATCATCATCATCATCATCATTATCATCAATATGCCTTATTTATTTAAGTATTTCAATGGAACAACGACACAACATGCTAAACTATTTGCAACAACAATACATATTGTCAGGTTCTTTTCTTATCTTTATTGCAGCCAATTAAGCTGCTTGAGAGGGGATATCGTTGAATTATCGAATTGCATCAAATTCTTATTATTACTGACCGAATTGAAAGCAGTTGATTTCTCTTTTATGTTTGGGTTGATTCATTTGTGTATTCCTGCCATTCCAAAGGCATTTCGAAAATAAGGATCGATTTCCTTCAAAGCAATGTCCCTTCCTGTGCTGCTGATATGCTCCGTTATGATTTGTCTAAGTCTGTTTATTTCAGTGTTATTTCAAAAGCATGACAAACAGGGTTAGTGTGAACAGAATAAGCTCACCTTCCGATGAAGTCTCTGGCAAATCTGGAGAACTCTGGTTCGTAGTTAGCAACTCCCTCGAAGTACAGCTTGGTGATAGATAAGATCAACAGAGTCAGCAGGAGTTAGTTGCAGCTAAAATCAGGGTATTCTCTCTTGGAAAGACTAGTTGATTCTTGGTTGTTTTGAATCAGAATACTCAAATCAGCCTAGCTATTATTATTTGTCTGCTGATTTCTGCTATTCATAGCAGCAGTATTGTGTGTGTTACTGCTTTGCTCTATTTTACTATTTTATGTTTTGTTACTCTTTATTTCGTTAATTTCTTTGATTTTTTTATGAAGGTCTGTTTCTTTTCTTTCTGCTGCAGGACTCTTTTGGATGCATCTTCTTGGAATAGTTATCATCTTTGGCTTTGTAAGTCCGTCTCTGGACTCAAATGCAACATAGGGTAGTATCCTATTGATGTTTTCGTTGAATTTGTCTTGCATTTGAAACTAAGGACGTATGAGGAATTGATCCTGTTGAGGATCATTGATTTGTTTGAGCTCGATTTTAGATCTGTCAATAAAGACACAATGAAAACATCGAATTAAAGGGGGAATAAATTGGAAGTGGTTGTTACTCTATGATTTGATCCAGAATGCTGACCACTTTCTACAGAGAAATGAGGGCCTTATCGTGCATGTTGATGGCTATTGAACTGTATGCGTCAGAGACACACTGGATGACTCTTCTGCCGATGTCAATTTTGTTCTGTCGGAAGTGCCTATAAAAGCTATCCTTGGCAGACTAGGAGGGTGGAAACTACTGAAGATGAAAACTGAGTTTGTTCATCTCATGGAAGGACTCCGGTAGCATGTCTAACTTCTGATAAAGCGCTGCCTTTTGATTCACATTGTTAATCAGCAGCTGCGCGTAGATGGTTGTCTTCTTGAGGAGTTCAACCCATATGGAGTTGCTTCTTTTGCTGAGCTCTAACGCTTCTTCGTTTCTCTCTTGCTTCGAGAACGATGAGCTAATATTGTCCATGGCCATGGCTTGCTCTTCATTCACTGTGACCTAGTTGTTGCTGCTTTTGTTGGCTTAATCACCAAGTGTATTTTGGAGATACAAGTGTCTCAAATGATAAGCTAAGTGTCCAAAGGCACTGGAGGCTTCGTGGTTTTGTAAAGATGAAAACAGAGTGGCTATTCCACTTATTGTAGCGGCTAGCTCCTTAGATGGGAATGGAGGGAGTTGCAGCCAGATTTGGAGTGCTTCTTTGTAGTAGTCAATCGCTTCGTTGAACTTTTTCATTTTCAAGTAGACAGATGCGATATTGTTGTAGGAGATGCAGATCTCCGAATGCACAGGAGTGAATAACTCCCTTTTTATCTTCAGAGCATGCAGATGGTTCCTTTCATTAGAAGAAACAAACAGATGTTATTGATAACTCTACAGTGGAAGAGGTAGAGGAGTATAATAATAATCTGTTACTGCAATGCTCCTTCTTAGTCGCCTGTGCTCCCCGCCAAAAAGGCTATGTTGTTGTAAGCAGTTGCTAGTTCTGCATTGTCAGGACCTGCATGCAACCAAATAGCAATAGAGAGAAGTTAGAGGAGATGATAAGTCAAACTCGAATGAATACCTTTAAGAGCTAGACTGAGGGTGACACCTGCATCTACGTATGTCTTGGAATCTTTGAATTTCTAGAGTTGGAAGAGCACGAATCCTACAGTGTTGATTCCGTAAGTTGTTTCCAGGGAGTCCTTGCCAAAAAGATCGATTTTGAGCTCCAGAGACTTGTTACAGTAGCTCAACGAAGAAACATAGCGTCTCAGACCATTTTCAATAGCAATTCTATCCTCATATTCCTGCACCTTCAGCAGCTAAGAGTGCTCATTTTGTTTCTTAGCCTAATCGTAGAATCTGTCAACCTCAGCAAGTGCTTCTGTGAACTTCTTATCGTTCAGCAATAGTCTCAGCTTCATCCAGGGATCGTAGTCTGTACAGTATTTCAAATACAACTAGCCTAGCTCCATTCGAAGTAGCCATCCAACGTATCTGTTAATCAAGCACTCCTTGGCTTCGCTCTCTTCCAGATTGTTTTACTAGAACCTTTCTGCTTACTGTCAAATAAAAGCAACATCGATGCTGATTGAAATAGCTGTGACAATAATTAGAATATCTTAAATGTTACCACCATCCCTAGAGCTAATTGGTTTGATTTGGTCAATTGTTTGAACTCCCTCACGTGGTTCTCCACAGCATTCAAGTCCTTCAGCTAAATCATTATCTAAAAACAAATTCATTAATTCAAACAAATATTATTTTTCTCAGCATCTCTTCTATAATAATCCTTAAGTTTTTATTGTTCAGTGTACAGCTAGCAAATGGAAGGATGCTGGTTTGAGTAATCGAATGCTAGGAGTCCTCATGCTATGCTGTTCGCTAATACTGTTTGCAATACTGTCAAGCATGTTTCTAACTAAGGGATGTGTTTCTGCGTTGGGAGTAACAACAACAGTCGCTGGCAATGCTGATTTCTAGACATGCTAGGCAGTCAGGTAGTAGAACAAAGTTCTATTTGCTATGTTCCTCGGCTGGTTGAGATCTTGTATGACTTAGTTAAAGTACCTGAATTGGATGCTCTTGATCGCTCTTACTTTCGCTTCTGATGAGATGATTGATATCGATTTGGGTTCTTTCTTGCTGCAGTCTAAGAGAACCGTTTTGATTCTATTCTAAACATTCATGAGGTCCTTCATTGCATTCTCGCCGTTTTATTCCAGCAACTGTCTTATGAGTTCAGTGCAAATGGGATATCTCTATGAAACTGACTAGCGTGTCAATAAACTCTTAGCTTCGTAGTTGCATACATCGGTTGGCTTATCTGTGATGATCTGTAAGAATGCCATCCCAAGAGAATAAGTAGTTATCAACTGCTAGTCATCAATGCAATACGGCAGGAGTTTAGGAAGTATTTTGGCTACGAACCTACTACTCGTTGCTGAGTAACACTCGCTGGATATCAATAACTCAACGGAATATTTCTAGATTGAGTTGCACTTAATATGGAGCATCAGAGTATCTCCACTCAGCGAAGGAAACACTAATGTTTTCTCGAATAGCTCTTGGACCTTGCAGCATGCTTTTTGAAGAACTTCAACGAGCTCTAAGTCCTTCAGCCTTAACTTCCTTAAATCCTTGAGCCTCAACTAGTAGTAGTTCTACGTCAGCGTCAGTTGCTCCATATTCACCTAATACTAATCACAAAATGCTCAATTAAAACAATACTTCAAATCTAACTTTATCTTACTTTCGTCTGTCCTTTGAGCTAGAATAGCGCATCCTTGTGGCTGGAGAAGTGCAGTGTGTCTTCCTTTGAATAGATGCTCATTACTTTTAGTCTCATATTCGCAATACTTTTTGGATTGTCCGCAAGAGCATTACTATTCCTGATATTGTCAATGACCAGCCACTTTCTCTCCACTGAGGAGCTCTCCATTTCATGAACGGGTATGTATTAGGACTACTCTAGCAAGTGCTTTGGGCTGCACTTCATTGACCTACAACTTTCCTGGATAAGTTCTTTGATGATCTTGCTCTCTTCGTATGAGAAAAACCCTTCGCATTTGCCTTAAAGAAGATTATCCTACTGTTTCTAACTATCTTTCTTCTGTTAAGTTAACTATTATGAGCTGTTTTAGAGCAGTCCAGCTAATCGGATAGTCAGAAGCAGTGTCTACCTATCGCTAGAGCCAAAAATGCCATCTACACAATTCTTAAATGTTTAGTTGTTCTTGAGTAACTTGACTATTTCTTTGGAGCCTGAGCATTGGCTCAACTGAATAGTTAAGTAATCAATTAATGTTGTATTATTGCTGCTATTATCCAAAGCAGCAGCAGTAGCTAAAATATTCTTTATTGATTCGTTTTCAAAGAGCCACTTATATTCTAATCGTCCCAAAGTTTCCCGAATAACTTGCCACTGATCGTTCTTCGAACTGGAGCGGAGACGAGCCTGTATCTAAGACAAGTAATTTACAATCATATCCTTGATTTGAATAAGTTCTTTGTATCTTTGAGACAGTCTTTGATAGCTATCTTCCGTAGATTCAGTTTGGCTGAGAGCAGCAACAGCTGACTGTCCTATTGACTACTGCTGTTCTTCTATCAACCATTGATCGGCTGATATGTTTTTAGTCTGCATGTTCTTTTCCCAATCTTCATAGAATCTTTGATTTATCTTCTATTTGATGTCTAAATAACTACAACTCATTGCTTGATGATTGCTATTTGATTCTAATAGCAGCTGAATAGACTCATAGATCTGATGCTTACTCACAGCTTGGTCTGCAGCACTCCTTGAAAGCTAAGATCTCTCAACGAACTTAATTTCAGGCACACACAAGCTAAAGCTACAAGGGCTAGTCGCTGACTAATCATAGACACTGCCATTCAAAGCATCCAAGCTGAATCCTAACTTATTAGGATTCGTAATCTTAATCTTGCCATTATGTGCATAAGTATCGTATTCGCTTGCACTTTTCAACACTCTCAAGTCAATTGGAATGCGTTTCGTTTGATGGAATCCTTATTCGACTGCTTTGGCGAGGAGTTGGTCAAGAGGAACACAGAAACTTAGCCTTGCATTAATTTGTCTTCCTCCTTTATTCTTAATTGTTTTTACGTTGTTCTCTTTTTTGGCAATATCGCCTGGATTCCTTTCTTTATGTTGAATATCTGTTTCTAGAGCTGTAATATTAGTGCTGGGTTAGCTGTTAGTCATAGTGTTATTAATGCTGCTTTGATGATAGGTTGCTTGATGAGTATCCTCTAAATCAGTTTCTAGAGAGCATTCTGACACATCAATAAGCTCTCCTCTAATCATTATCTTAGAATATACCTTATTCATCTTATAACTAATATTCTCTAAGCTGTCAATACTAAGGTTCCTGTCAAGGTTAGGAGCTGCTATCATGATACCTTAAGTAGCATTTCCATTGGGGTCTTATGCGCTTTGATAGCTTAGATGTGATTACTAATCCTATTCAATTGATAATTACGATTTTTTGGTTAGAGCAGACAGCTCAGCGTATGCCTCATCCAACTTAGTCTTCTGTTCCTTTAACTCTTCCATCGTTAAAACAGGCAAGGATTTCTCTGTTTCTCTGTCTGTTTTTCTATCTGTTTATCTCTCTTCTTCCAATTACTGATGCTCCTAAGCCTCATCAGAACATTAACCAATTGTATTTTCTCCACTCTGATTAATCTCACCTTCAAATATTGCATATGCATTAACATTAGCATCACCTCAATTCGAAGATAATTATGCAGAATAATATGAACTCTTTCTGAATTAGTTCTCTTTCCTGTATTGTTATCATCCCTACCTAATATTCTATCTTTCTTTATTGAAGTGGTATTACTTCGTTCTTCAGATATGTCTTGTGCATAAAGTCCAGCCTCCTTTTAGATTCCTTTCCAGCCATCAAAACATAATCATGTGTATTTTCTAACAAGGGTGACTGAAAGCAATATTTACCAAAAGGATAGTCTTCATCAAGGCATTTCTTTTCAAACAGTGGAAAGGCTGCTTAAAATAAGCTGATAATAGCTTCTCGTGTAAGAATTTGTTGATTACTGTCTTTCGAGATATATCCTTTAGATGCAGCCAGCCTTTCTACATGAAGATTAAGATAAATTCCTGATTGTTGTTGTTGGGTTGAAAAGCTTACAGCTTATGGAGATGTTTGAGTTGCTCTAGGAGATACCAATCAATTTGCAGGTCTGTGCTTCTTCATCTGCAATCAAATGAAGCACTTATTTTGTTAGCAACAGCAATTTGAGTTTATTCCATTTCAACCAGTAATGTACTATTAAAATATGGTTATTTCTAGCCATTCACCTTACCTAGCATTAGGATGAGTGTATGCAATAGCTCCTCACATGATGTCTCATTCAAGTCTATTCCATTTAATGCTCTGCCTTCTTGATTATCTAATTACCTGTCTGCTTCCTAGAGTACTACTCTCATCCTGAGTTGAATAATAGGAAATATCATGCAAATGTATCCAAACTCAGCAATACTATATTTTGAGTATGTATCGAGAGTTACCTCAGCAATGGAAGAGTATCTATTGTCTAGCAACTAAGTGCTATTGTGCCTTGATGCTGTTTCTGCTCTTGTTCTTTGGAAGCACTGTTTCTTCTTGTTCTTGTTCTTATTCTCCTTCTTCTTTTTTGATGTTTGTTTGTTTATTTTTGTTGTTCTGCGTTCTTGTTTCTATGATTTTAGAGACGCACTACTTTCCGTCTATAATTGGCTGCTTTGAAAAATTGCTGTTTATGATGTGAATTATTTCTCTTTATTTAGAGTTATTGAGAACATACAGGAGCAATTCAACTACTTATTATATCATTCACAATTACTCACAATCTTAACAAAATAATAATAATAATATACATCGCACAAAACACTGCGCGCTACAAAAGGAAAAATATTGAGAACACAACTTCAAAATACTAGAGTGTGTCTTGTTGGTGATACTGCTGCTGCTTCATACCTGATCTTGATAGTTATCATAGTCGCTTGGTACATATTCTGTTTAGCTAACACCATTCTGAGGCTTCATGAGTCTCTTTCTCAGCGGAGATACTTGCAGCAATTGCTACCGAGATGACTAGTTTCCGCCTTTGGAGTTGATGGTTTTTGTGTTTAGCTTCAGCATTTAGTGGATTTGTTGCTTCTGCTACTAGGGCTAGTTGCACTACTTGAGCTGTTGCTAGCTCTTGCCATCATCAACCAAGTGCTGCGACTAAGACTTACCAAACAGCTTAGTTTACAGATCAGCTATGCCGATCTTAGATGCATAAGCTTATTAATTCATAGGGTGCTAGAGTAATACAGTCTTAGCTGGAGGATTATTAGTGTTGTTATTGAGGCAGGCATAGATGCTCTTGCTGAAGTTGCCTTCTGTCTGCAAGTTGGCTTTGCTACTGCTGTTGATGATGAGTGCTCCATTTGCTAAATTAGGAACAAGTTGCTTGAATGCATTCGGCAAGTGTTTAGAATGCGAGAGCTAGGCAGATGAGGTATTTGTCTGCTGTATTGACTATTATTGTTATTGAGTAGAGCTTGATTGCCGCACTGGCAGATAAGGAACAGACTCATAGTTTTCTCCTGCGACTTCGCCATAAGGGAAAGCACTTAGTTGATTAATACTCTATGTAATTGACTGTGCTTGCTGTAAGAGAGGGTAAATCACCTTTTTCTTTGTGTTCAGCTATTGATTATTGCTATCAGCATTGGATAGTTATGGCTGTTGCTGTTGTAACTGTTAGACAGTCTAATGCAAGCTACTCCTGCTGCTGCTGCTTTAGCTGTGCTGTGATGAGTTTCTATGAGTAGGTTAGTATGAGAATAGTTATTGCTGCTATTTAGAAGTTGAGAAAGAGCCGGGTGCTTGAACTAGCGAAGGCTGCGAGCGTCTCTTCTGCTAGCCATTGCGAACCTTAAAATGGCTGTTGGAGTAAAGGATATTGGAGTCAGCAGAAGAGTTGTTGTTGTTGTTGTTATTGCTGGTGTTTCTAGCGATTTGTTAAGATTGTTAGGATTCACTTGGGTTGTTGTTGTTGTTAGCATTCGAGGAGGATTGGCGCTTGGATGCATTGGGATTGTTGTAACAGAAGAAGTATTTCTTGGTGGATTCCCTCTTCAGCCTTGAGTTTAGATTATTCCCATTGTCAACAACCTATGCAGTTGCTCTGAGTTCTTCTTAGGTTGTTTTCTTAGAACTGTCTCTGTTATCAGAGCTGTCTATTATTTCCCTTCTCGAAGGTGGCTTAATAACCTTACTGAGTCTCCTGAAATTAAGAGGCTGAATAGCAGCAACAGCGCATGCATTGCTGTGGATGTTAGAAGCATTATTGTTGTTGTTGTTCTTGTTTCCTGAATAGCAGCGACTTAAGGCATGCTCTGAGTTGTTGTAATGGTCGTGGTGAGACTATGCTCTAGATACAGAGGTGCTTACTTGCTTGGACAAATAGTCATTTTGGATTTACGACGACTAATACTATTGATGCTACGTATCTAGTCCAAAGTATTCTCTTGATTCCATTGACCCATAGCCTCCACAATATTTCCTGCTTCCAGAGGGATTCTTCTAGACAAGTCCACATTTAAAGTAATGAGAACTCTTCTGGCTGTTATTGTTATTGTTAATCGCAGTGTTGCTGGTAATAATACTTCCTTTTGTTTTAAGGTGATTAGTAGTATTCACGTTATTGTTTGAAGTTGGTGCTTCAATTAGCTCCGGCATGCTCTGACTTCTCTTGGAGAAAAGATTAGCTGATGTTGATGATGATGGTTGTTGCTTGATTTAGCTCTACATCAGTTACTGCTCCTGTTCTTGTAACTATGACATTCCAGGCAGCAGCTATTCATTCATAACAGTCTAATTGGGCTATTAGTCTAATCGACTATTCAAACTGCTGGTTGATTATGAGGATGCTTAGCTATGAAGCCTGTCGTGTCTTTTAAGAGCTAGTCTCTCTGATGAGCGTGTTACTTAGCCAACTTGTTATTAGGGTAATATTATTAAGTCCTATTCCACTTTCAAAAACTACTATTATCCCCCAGCATTAAGAAGCGAGAAGAACTCATCATTCGTATTGTGATTATTCTTGTGTTGATCGATGTTAATATTGTTGTTGTCTAGGCTTGGAAACTCTCCAGGGAGACAGACTGAGACATATTCAGGGTTAAATTAGCTGCTCACTGGTCTTTTCTTGGGTCTCTTGACTCTTGCAATGCTTGTTATCTTATTATCTCTCTAGATCTACTCGCTCCATTCATAGTGCTCGCTAGGATTACTGCTTTGTATGTTAAAGTTATTGCTACTGAGTATCGTATGCAGAGGAGGCTGATTGTTTTGATTGTCATTGCTTCTGCTGTTCAACAGTTAGAACTATGGCTGAAAGCAGCTATGAATCTGATTTGGATTGCCTTTTTCAGAGCCTTCTGTGTTATTATTATTCTCGCTGTTGTTTCTCTTGAAAGCTAATGAGAGTTGCTCAGAGCGAGATGAGTCTTTTTTGTGTTTCTCAAGATTGATTTCTTAATTGTATTAAGCCATCAGATCGCTTTCGCTGTGCTATCTGTGTTTACTTTGGGAGTTGAGGTTTTAATCGTAGCAACTGAGGTTAGTCTGATGATTTGCAGGAAGGATGATAATACCATTAGAGTTGAGTTTGTGGTTATTTTTTGATTGGGAGTCTGTCTGAGGATGCAACAAACAATTGTTGGAAGCAATTTAATTAAATTCATTAGATTTTTTGTTGCTGCTTTCCCTGGTCTGTAAGCTATTCCTGTTAGGATTGAGGTTATCGCTAGCAAGATATCCTTAAATACTAGATATTAGCGGTGGAGGTGGTGGTGGAATTAGACTATTATTATTATTATTGTTGATTGTATTCACCACGAATCTTCGATTGTCTCCCAAATTATTATTAATTTTAAAGTCTTATCTCATTTCTTTATTGAATGGCTATTGATGCAGCAGCTGCATCCTTGGAGGCTGAATCAATTAAACTAGATCTTCATGTCTTAAGATATCCTAGCAATCTAAGGCATAATCTTTTGTCTGTTCAAGTTAAATTGTCTATGAAAGA
>Ga0302286_10003764_pt1 | contig 10157 bp, 10 predicted proteins | sample III_Fen_E2_3_FD_198765 | JGI IMG/M metagenome (GOLD analysis project Ga0302286, IMG submission 198765) | Peat permafrost microbial communities from Stordalen Mire near Abisko, Sweden - III_Fen_E2_3 | ecosystem: Environmental > Terrestrial > Soil > Wetlands > Permafrost | place: Sweden: Abisko...
CCAAACCAGGCATGTTCATCCTTTGGGATCTCCGGGATCACAGCAAATGTCCAGCCTCCTTTCCCAGAGTATTTTCTGAGAAGGTATTGATTGTCGACCCACGGGGTTTCAAGAGTAAGTTCCGGTTTCATAGTCGATTGACTGTTTTCGGGTGAGAGTTGAAGACCTGGTATCCATAGATAGAGATAAAATAATCAGTTTATTTGGAAGCTAATGAGGTGATCCTGTCTAATGTTTTGGTAATCCGTTCGGATGTTATTTCTTTTGTTTTAGCAGAATAAATCCAATCGATGACCCCAAAGCGCAGGCTATCAGTCAGGCTCTGAAAGGACTGATAGGCTGTCGGATTATCCTTAAGTGCAATCAATAATTCTTCAGGGATTTCGGAAGGAGTTTGATCTGCAAAAAGGATAATGTGAACAGTATCGCCCACTTTTTTACCTATTGTTTTACAAATTTCATTCTTAACAGGGAAATAGAGTGTCCCATTCGGCAAGGGCATCAAATGTATATTTTTAATTTCATATCCATCTATACTCCCGTTTACTTTCACCCAACTAAAAACAGCACGCCTCTCGGGCATAATATCAGGTAAAGCTACATATATCCACCAATTCTTATCGGGATATTTATCAAGTTTATATAGTTGATTAACTATAGGAGTTTCCAAAAAATTGTTTGTTTCCATAAGCAAACATAAATAGTGATTTGAATCAGCATATCGTATCAGTCAAAACATGCTGAAAGAATTATATTTTAAGTTACATAAAACAGGGAGTGTATGTCACAAGTAAAGTTATATATTAAATTCTACGACATCTTTAGTATCATTGGTTACCCGAAAACGATTATCCAGTCGTAGTCCTACAATCCAGACCACCTCCTTGCCGGATACCAATAACCAGCTATGTTCCTTTTCGAGCAAGCTGAGTTTATTATTAATGAAAAAATCGCTTATTTTCTTTGATTGTTTCATTCCAAAGGGAAAAAACAGATCCCCTTCCTTCCAGCGGCGGAGCACCAATGGAAAGGTCAGTTTAGAGGCATCCACATGAATCCGGTTTGGGAGCCTGGAAACTTTAAAATCCGGGGTAATGGATAGCCTGCTCATTTTCATGGGAAAAGGTAATTCAATGACCGGATCCTCTTCGGCAATCAGGAATTCATCCGCAGAAAACTCTTCAATTTTACTTATCAACAGGTATTTCCTGTCTTTCAGCAAACGGTGGGTTTCAGAAAAGAATATTTTACCCGACTCACCATTCAGTTGTCCGGTGATCTGTTCAATCAGGGAGGAACCAAAGCCATAGGGGTGGAGCAGTTCGTACATCAGGGTCGGGATGTGTTCCTGTTTTTGAATGCAATCTATATCCATTTTCACCACTCCAGGTTCATTGTGAACAATGAGGGCTTTCATTTTATCAATAGCCTGTTGAAAAACAGCCCAGGTGCCTTCAAAACGGACCAGAGAGCTGTACAAAGTCTGGCGGACAGACGGATTAATCTCTGTCAACAGGGGCAATACTTCATTTCTGAATTTATTACGTTGGTAATCGAGGGTAGCGTTGGTGGAATCTTCAATATGATCCAGATCGTACCTCACCAGATAGTCTTCGAGTTCCAGCCTTGTACAGCAAAGCAGGGGGCGAACTACTTTATGGTTGCGGGGTTGTATGCCGGTAAGTCCTTTCAATCCGGTGCCCCGTACTAAATTCATAAGCATGGTTTCAATGCTGTCATCGGCATGATGGGCAACCGCAATAGCTTGAGCGTCGTGGTTATAGAGCAATTCGTAGAACCAGGCATAACGCAGGTCGCGGGCAGCCATTTCAATGGATATTCTATGCTTTTCGGCATATTTAGTTGTCTCAAAATCAACAGAATAATACGGAACTTTCAGTTCCAGGGCCATGGTGCGAACAAATAACTCATCCCTGTCGGACTCATCCATTCTCAAATGGAAATTGCAATGTGCTATCAGACAGTCATATCCCAGAGCCAACAACACATGCAACAGTACTACAGAATCCGTTCCACCACTTACCCCGACAATAATCCTGCCCTGGGGAAACAGTAATTGGTGATTTTGAATGTAAGTTTGGACTTTTTGTTGCATATTATATCTGTTTTGACGTATCTTTGTACTTATTAAACGTATCAACAAAGATATTGTTTTTTGTTTAATATTTTTTCCAAAGTTGAAAAATTAAAGACATGCACTCATTTTTAGAATTAGTACACCATCGTCAAAGCGACCGGGCCTATCTGGATAAAGCGGTAGAAGCTGAAAAGCTCGAGCGGATATTGGAATCAGCCCGGCTGGCACCTTCGGCATGTAACTCGCAGCCGTGGAAATTTATTGTGGTGACTGATCCTGAGAAACGCCTGCAGGTAGCCGATGCAACTTCCAGCAAATTGCTCTCGATGAATCATTTCACCAAACAGGCTCCTGTTATGTTGGTAGTTATCGAAGAAAGCGGGAATTTCACTTCAAGTATCGGAGGGTGGATGACCGGTAAACACTATCCGCATATCGACCTGGGAATCGCAGCAGCCCATATCACCCTGGCAGCAGCCGATGAGGGCCTGGGATCATGCATTATTGGTTGGTGTGATGAAAAGAAAGTACAAGGTGCGCTAGATATACCTAAAAATAAAAGGGTGATGCTTGTCATCCTATTGGGGTACTCATCACAGCCACTCAGGGAGAAGAAAAGAAAGACAAAAGAAGAAATAGTGTCGTACGATAAGTATTAAGAACCCCCAGCCCCTAAAGGGGGAGGAAAGAAAGATAAGAAGAGTGTTCTTGTATAAGAATGGGTTATAAAAAGAATTAGGAGACAAAACTAACTTAATCCCCCTTTAGTGGTTAGGGGTAATTTTTTAATTATGATAAAAGACACAAATAATAGGAACTTACTTTCCCCTTTAGGGGTTGGGGGGTCGTCATACGATCAAACCATGGAGTATCTATACGCCCGTCTTCCTGTTTTCCACCACATTGGAAGTGCTGCTTATAAGCCGGGACTTCAAAATACCATCCGCCTTATGGATGCGCTAAACAATCCACAGAACAACTACCGCACCATACACATTGCCGGGACTAACGGGAAAGGCTCTGTATCGCATTTACTGGCAGCTGTACTGCAGGAATCGGGATATAAAGTAGGTTTATATACTTCACCCCATCTGGTTGATTTCAGGGAACGTATACGCGTAAACGGATCCATGGTGGAACAGGAGTATGTGGTTGATTTTGTGGAGAAGCATAAGAGTTTGTTTGATGTTGTTGAACCTTCCTTTTTTGAAGCAACGATGGCTATGGCATTCAATTATTTCAATGATTGCAACGTAGATATAGCTGTTATAGAAGTAGGGCTGGGAGGGAAGTTGGATAGCACGAATATAATTATACCTGAACTCTCGGTGATCACGAACATTAGCTTCGATCACATGGCATTCCTGGGGGATACACTTGAAAAGATAGCCCATGAGAAAGCAGGTATTATTAAACAGAATATTCCTGTTGTTATTGGAGAGGCATTGCCTGAAACCATACCGGTTTTTGAACTGAGGTGATGAAAGAAGATGCGCCTATCTATTATGCTGAAGAATTTGTGCAGGTTACTTTTAAAGGCTACGATAATAACTGTATGATTGTGGAAACATCAGAACAGAAAACCTATCAGGTGGGATTATGCGGAAACTACCAGTTGAAAAATATAGCTACCACACTGACAGCCATAGACCAGTTAAATGAACTGGATTATAAAATATCGAATTCTTCCATAAAAAGAGGATTTGAAAAGGTAACCGAGATTACCGGCTTCAAGGGCAGATGGCAGGAATTGCAACGGGCCCCGACAGTAGTCACCGACACAGGCCATAATGTCGGGGGATTCAGGTATATTGTAGAACAACTTCAGGCACAAACCTATAAAACCCTGCGAATAGTCATCGGCATGGTGAACGATAAGGATATTTCGGCTGTACTGGCATTACTGCCATCCGATGCGCGGTATTACTTTACACAGGCTAATATTATACGGGCACTACCTGCAAAAGAATTAAAGAAACAGGCTGAAAGTTTTGGTTTAACAGGGGAGGCTTATGTATCAGTTAAAGAAGCAGTCCGGGGAGCATTGGAAGAAGCCGATCAGGATGATTTCGTGTTTATTGGAGGAAGCAATTTTATAGTCGGGGAAGCAATACCCATTTTCTAATCGCATCAGGATACTGCCAGGACCTGGCAGAGAACATATAAAAAATTAAACAGTTATAAAATGAAAGTTACAAAACCGGAAATCAAGTATTTAGGCCAGCTAATTTTTACATGGACATTTTTAAACCTGTCACTGAACATGATCGGGTTGTTTATTACCAAACTACTCAATGGAGCTGAATTTAGTTATATTGACAGTGTCAGGAATGAATTTGTCATTCCTTTAATTATTCAGACACTATTGTTTGGTATTTGTCTGACAGCAGGCTATTTGCTTCTGAAAAGAAAAAAGTATACTGCCTACATCTTTGTTGCTTTTCAATTTATAGTATTCCATATTATCTTTTTCCTGAATTTAAAGATACACCATGGAATGCATTTCGAGACCACATTTAATAATATTGGACTGAAATACTTAAGCAACACAGGGCAATACCTGATTGATATTCTATACCTTTATTTTCCAATCAATGGGAATTTTGAAAACGGGCTGTTTCAGCCTGATAATTTAGGTACATTTTATATCCATTGGATTCTGCTGAATATAGTATATTATTTGGGGCTGACCTGGATCTCAATACAGGTTGCCAGGTTCTTTTTCGAGAACAAACCGGATATACTCCCTGCCACCCAGGATGATGAACCAACGGAAACAGAATCGGAACTTCCATTGAACAAATAAAAGGGAACCCACCCTACGGATATAAACAGAACAGGCTGTACTTCATGGAAGTACAGCCTGTTCTGTAAGAGATTAGTTATGGCCTTAGGCAGCCTTAATTTTATAGCTGCAGGAAGTTTTTCCTTTTACAATACTTGTCAACCTTGACTTCAACAATTGACGGCGGATAGGAGTCACCCGGTCAGTAAATAAATTACCTTCTAAATGGTCATATTCGTGTTGAATTACACGCGCTTTAAAACCGTCAAATTCATCAATATGTTCGTTGAAGTCAACATCAAAGTATTTTATTTTGATCTTTTCAGCACGTACAACCATTTCATGGATACCGGGAATGCTCAGGCAGCCTTCTTCAGCGGAAGCTTCCTCAGCACTACGTTCCACTATGGATGGATTGATCATTGTTATTTTAAACTCTCCTAAAACAGGATCATCTTCTTTGAAGGGTGCTAAGTCAATCACCAACAACCGTATTGACAAACCAACCTGTGGTGCCGCCAGTCCAACGCCTTCGGCATGATACATGGTTTCGTACATGTTGGGTATCAAGGTTTTTAATTCAGGATAATCTACTGTAATGTTTTCGGTTTGTTTTCGTAAAACGGCGTTGCCGTAAGTATAAATAGGTAATATCATCGTCAATAAGCAAGTATTTAATAAACACGTAATCAGAGATTAAAACAAAACAACTGAAAGTTTAGAAAGTTCAACATTTAAACTGAACAGATTCCAAATAACTTTGAAGGATAATAGTTGCTGCAATTTTATCCACCAATTCCTTATTTTGTCTGTCCTTTTTCTTTAACCCGCCATCGAGCATAGCCTTATGGGCTAAAACTGAAGTAAAACGTTCATCGACATAAACAAGTTCAATATCCGGAAACCTGCGTTGCAATCCTACCACAAAAGGGCGAATATATTGCATGGAATCCGATTCCTGTCCATTCAGTTGTTTGGGCAATCCGATTACAAATTTCTCAACAGGTTCTTTGTCAATATATTTTTGCAAATAATCGAGCACATCATGTACCAGCACAGTATCCAATCCATTTGCGGTTATATGAAGCATATCCGTAACAGCAAGACCTACGCGCTTTTGTCCATAATCAATTGCAAGAATTCTTCCCATATTTTTTTAGTTGCGTGTACAAAGGTACAACTTTTAGTCAAATTAAAAGATTAAACGATCATTTGCATTATAACTTTCAGGATAATACTCAATTTTTAAATCCATAAAACATATTCTGAATTTCTACTTTTTCATACTTTCTTTATGATATAAACTTTAAAAATATTCCCGAAAACTAAATTTCGAATCAGCACTCTTTAATAATTATACGTACAATATACATTATTTGTAAAATTAGTATTAAACGAGAGCCAAAGAATGGTTTGAAAGAGAAAAACGACACATATTTATGCTTTTAAACATAAATATGACTAATTATTTTATATTAAAAAAAATTGTAAAACAAAAATGTTTTATTAATTTTGGGAGAATTTTTTTTTATTTTTTCACAGTTAATTTTTCTGGATTTTTAATTTATAACAGTATTTTATGAAACAAATCAAAAGGATTGTGTTGCTGTTTATTGCAGCAATGCTTACATCAGTCAAGATGTTTGCCAGCGAAGCTGACATTGCAATTCCGGACTTACATGCCGGAGAATTTCACATTTTCGGACAGGTTATTTCATCCTGGAACTTCTTATTCTACGGTGCACTGGTTATCTGCATTACGCTGAGCATCAGTTTGTGGCTTTTTTCGCAAGTTAAAAAGCAAAAGGCCCACAATTCCATGTTGAAAGTATCTGAAATAATTTTTCAAACCTGCAGGACGTATTTATTGCAACAAGGAAAATTCCTGCTGTTGTTATTTGCCTTCGTTGCTGTCATCATGTCGTATTACTTTTTGGCACTTCAGGGAAAATCGGTTGGTACATTATTGTATGTACTTTTTTATTCCATTTTAGGAATGGGTGGTTCGTATGCAGTAGCCTGGTATGGTATTCGTATTAATACATATGCCAATTCACGTACAGCTTTTGCTTCACTTCGTGGAAAACCCTGGGATGTGGTAGATATCCCGTTGCGTGCCGGAATGAGTGTGGGGCTTTTCCTCATTTCTCTTGAGTTGGTCATGATGGTGATCATCCTTTTATTTGTACCCCGTGATATAGTAGGGATCTGCTTCCTGGGATTTGCCATCGGTGAATCATTAGGAGCCAGTGTTCTGCGTATTGCTGGTGGTATCTTTACCAAGATTGCCGATATCGGATCGGACTTAATGAAGATTGTTTTCAATGTAAAAGAAGACGATCCCCGCAATCCGGGTGTAATTGCCGATTGTACAGGCGACAATGCCGGTGACAGTGTTGGGCCAACAGCCGATGGGTTTGAAACCTACGGCGTAACAGGCGTTGCATTAATTACATTTATCACCCTGGCAGTTCCTTTTGCATTTCCAGGAAAACCTGAAATGATTGGAGAAATTCAGGCAAAACTAATAGTTTGGATTTTCGGAATGCGCTTTCTGATGGATCTTATGTCAGGTGTTTCCTACTTTATAAACCAGGCAATCTCAAAACGCAAATACAAAGGGCTTAAAATGTTTGATTTTGAAGAACCGTTGATGCGTTTAATCTGGATTGCAGCCATTTTAAGTATTTCTACTTCATTCTTTATGAGTCATTTGCTGGTAGGCGATTTAGCCCAAATTACAGGCAATGCTGCCGATGCTTCCCTATGGTGGAAACTGGCAGGAATTATCAGTTGTGGTACTTTAGCCGCGGTATTGATTCCTGAATTTACAAAACTGTTTACCAGTTCAAAATCAGCTCACGTAAATGAGATCGTCACAGCTTCCCGCGAAGGTGGCCCTTCATTGAATATCCTGTCAGGAATTGTTTCAGGTAACTTCGGGGCTTTCTGGACGGGGATTTTAATTGTAGGATTGATGACTATTGCCTATTTTATCAGTCAACTTGGACTGACTTCGATACTTGGACCCCACGCTTCCATCTTTGCTTTTGGGTTAGTTGCCTTTGGCTTCCTGTGCATGGGGCCGGTTACCATTGCTGTTGACAGCTATGGTCCCGTAACTGATAATGCCCAATCAATATTTGAGTTATCCCAAATTGATCAAATTCCAAATATCAAACAAGAGATTGAAAAAGATTTTGGCTTTACTCCTGATTTTGAATTGGGGAAACATTATCTTGAAGCGAACGATTCTGCCGGTAATACGTTTAAAGCGACTGCTAAACCGGTATTAATCGGAACAGCGGTAGTAGGAGCAACCACCATGATTTTTTCCATCATATTGCTTCTGGAAAGCAAGGGCCTGTTAAGTGTTTCGTTAACCTCTGCACCAATCCTCCTAGGTTTGATTTGTGGCGGGGCCGTTGTGTTCTGGTTCAGTGGCGCTTCCATGCAAGCTGTTACCACCGGGGCCTATCGTGCAGTTGAATTCATTAAAAGCACATTTGATTTAAATACAAAAGAAGCCAATATTGAGGATTCTAAAGAAGTAGTCAAAATTTGTACCCAATATGCACAAACCGGTATGTGGAATATTTTTGTTGCATTGATTTGCTTTACACTGGGTTTTGCATTCTTTGACAGTAATTTCTTTGTGGCTTATCTGATCTCAATAGCTACTTTCGGTTTATTCCAGGCCATTTATATGGCTGATGCGGGCGGTTCCTGGGATAATGCCAAGAAAGTAATCGAAGTAGACCTGAAAGAAAAGGGTACCCCATTACACGAAGCTGCCGTTATTGGCGATACCGTAGGTGATCCTTTTAAAGATACTTCCTCCGTATCCTTGAATCCGATTATTAAGTTTTCAACCTTGTTCGGTTTACTGGCAACAGAAATAGCACTGAAAATGAGATTGGATGCTACTGCCAGCAATGGTTTTGACTACAGTGGTATCATTGGAGCAGGATTCCTGGTTATTGCATTGGTATTCGTTTGGCGTTCATTCTACAAAATGAGAATTCCACTTCGTTTGGAAGATAAGGTGAAGGCATAAATTAATCAAAGGTATAACCTTTTAATTAACACCATATAAGTCTAAATCTAACAGACTTATATGGTGTTTTTGTTTGGAAACAGGGTGCTGTTTTGAAAGAATTTCTTATCTTTGTACTCCTGAAAAACAATAGGAATATATAATAAACAACTGATTTTAAAAACTATAATTCATTATGCTGAACTGGTTCGAGTGCAAGATTAAATATGAAAAGACTGCCGAAGAAGGCAAGATCGTTAAAGTGAATGAGGCTTATCTGGTAGATGCTTTGTCGTTTACGGAAGCAGAAGCACGTATAAATGAAGAAATGAAACCGTTCATCAGCGGTGAATTTATAGTATCCAACATCAGCAGGGCACGCATTAATGAACTCTTTGCAAACGAGAACGGAGACAAATGGTATCGTTGCAAAGTATATTTCATATCCCTTGATGAAGAAAAAGGTATTGAAAAACGAACTGCCACTACCATGATGGTACAGGCAAATGACCTTAAAGAAGCATGGGATGGTTTAAAAGAAGGAATGAAAGGTTCTATGGCCGACTATCAGGTTGCTGCCATTGTTGAAACCGCCATTATGGATGTATTTCCTTTTGCAGCCCCGCAAAACTAATACGTAGCAGCTTCACAGGTACACATTGGTACTTGTGAAGCTGCTATTACTACCAACTTCTTTCTACCAACTACCTACTAAAGATGTCTATTCCACAAAACATACAAGAGATCAGAAATCACATACCTCCCCATGTGAAGCTGGTCTGTGTTTCCAAGTTTCATCCCAATGAGACTGTGCTGGAAGCATACCGTTGTGGGGAACGTGTTTTTGGTGAAAGCAAGGTACAGGAACTTTGTGGTAAATTTGAAACACTTCCCGCCGATATCTCCTGGCATTTCATCGGTCATTTGCAATCGAACAAAATTAAATTCATTGTTCCTTTTGTCGAATTAATTCATGGGGTTGATTCCTACAAATTACTAGAGGAAATAAACAAACAAGCCTTGAAAGCTGGAAAGAAAGTAAACTGCCTGCTCCAGATTCATATAGCAAAAGAAGAAACCAAGTTTGGCTTTTCAGAGAAAGAACTCCTCCAAACATTGTCGGAAGGGAAATGGAAAGAACTTTCTGGAGTTACTATCTGCGGGTTGATGGGAATGGCAACCTATACCGATAACCGTGATCAGATACGGTATGAATTTAAAGGCCTGAAAGGATTGCT
>Ga0302286_10003765_pt1 | contig 10157 bp, 9 predicted proteins | sample III_Fen_E2_3_FD_198765 | JGI IMG/M metagenome (GOLD analysis project Ga0302286, IMG submission 198765) | Peat permafrost microbial communities from Stordalen Mire near Abisko, Sweden - III_Fen_E2_3 | ecosystem: Environmental > Terrestrial > Soil > Wetlands > Permafrost | place: Sweden: Abisko...
TAAATATATAAAGTATATATTTAGCTATAAAACATATCATAATCAGTTATATAAATGATATAATGTGACTATTATACAATTAATAGATCAATATTGTACTATTGTAAATATTTATATAAACAAATATATCATATATATATACTATTTATCTGATTATAAAATAATTATATATATCATCACTACATAGTAGAACAGATTCACAATGTTGTTATTCCAATTGTAAATTATTATACATGTGTATATTCAAGGCTGATACATATGTGACTTCATATCAAAAAAATTAGAAATACTTTTGTAAAATTGACAATTATTTTTGTGAATAATCTAAATTATCACATATGTGAATCAGTATATTTGTAATGTTGGTATATTAGGGATGGAATTTACAAACCTATCACTATTCAAAATATCCGGATGTTTATTACACCCTATGATTTTTAAAACTCAATCATGATTCTCTGAATGAACACTATATTTTAGGAGAATTTGAGTGTTCAGCCCTGTCAAATGGTACTTTTAGGACTTAAAACTTATATGAAGAGGAAAACAGAATATAAAAAATGATCTTATACAAATATTAATCAATACGTTACATTAAATTGTAGTCTCTGAGAATTTGATATTTAAACTTGTTCCGGGATATGGATAGGTATAGCTCATTTTGAAGCAAAAAAAAAGAGCCCGAAATATATTCGAACTCTTTTTATATAAAAAAAAATAAATGTCTTACTCTTCTGTTGCCGGAGCTACTCCTGCCAACTCCTGATCGACTAATATACGTCCACAATATTCGCAAACAATAATTTTCTTACGAAGACGAATGTCTAACTGACGTTGTGCCGGAATTTTATTAAAGCAACCACCGCAAGCATCACGTTGAACGTAAACCACAGCTAACCCATTGCGGGCATTCTTGCGGATACGTTTAAATGCTGTTACCAATCTAGGCTCAATAAGCGATTCGATTTCTTTTGCATGCTCACGGAGTTTTTCTTCTTCTTGTTTCGTTTCAGAAACGATCTCGTTTAACTCACCTTTCTTAAGATCCAGGTCTAGTTTACGTTCAGTCAATTGACCAGCTGTTGATTTTTGATCAACTTGTTTCGTTTCAAGAGAAGCTGTAAACTCACGAATACGTTTTTCGCAAAGTTCAATCTCCAGGGTTTGAAATTCAATTTCTTTTGAAAGATTGTCGTATTCACGGTTATTGCGAACATTATCTTGTTGCTCCTTGTATTTTGCAATCTTAATTTTTGATTCTTCAATCTCAACTTTCTTGCTTGCAATGGTAGCCACTATATCAGCAATTTCTGTTTCGAAATTTTCCAAACGGGTATTTAAGCCGATAATTTCATCTTCTAAATCCTGCACTTCCAAAGGAAGTTCACCACGTAAAATTTTTATTTCGTCTATTTTAGAAACCGCTTTTTGAAGCTCATAGAGTGCCTTTAGCTTTTCCTCTACTGTGATTTCTTTTTCTGCTTTTAATTCTGTAGCCATATTGATTACAAATAGTTTATGGGGTTGGTTTTACTGTCTGAAATTTGGACTGCAAATGTAGGCATTTTTTTTGTAATTATCTCAAAAAAAATCTCTTTTGTGAACTGTTCACTTTCAAAATGACCTATATCGGCTATCATTATACGCTTTTCAGCGTTAAAGAACTCATGATACTTAAAATCGCCTGAAATATAAACATCTGCCTTTACTTTAATGGCATCGGTCAAGAATTCGCTTCCTGAGCCGCCACATAATGCAACGCGTTTAATTTTTTTTCCTAATAAGGTGGTATGCCTAATAGTTGGAATATTGAAAATAGCCTTGATCCTGGTAAGAAACTTCACTTCTTCTTCCGGTTCTTCCAATTCTCCTACTACCCCTGCTCCCACCTGATTCCAGGTATTTTGCAATGGAATAAAATCATAAGCCGGTTCTTCGTATGGATGTACTCTAAGCATTGCTTCCAGCACTTTATATTTCAGGTAATCAGGGAGAACAACTTCAATCCTCACTTCGGGTTCCGAATGCAATTCATCAATATTCCCAACAAAAGGCCTGGCATTCTCATTAGCCCTGAAAGTACCGGTACCTTCGGCATTAAAGCTGCACGAATCGTAATTTCCAATCTGCCCTGCTCCTGCTTCGAATAATGCCTGACGAATACCATACGAATACAGTTGAGGCACATAGGTCACCAGTTTAAGCAGCACATTTTGTTTAGGCTGAAGGATTTGAATGTTTTTCAATCCAATTTTCGCTGCCATCTTTCCGCTTACTCCTGTCAGAACATTGTCTAAATTAGTATGTGCCGAATAAATAGCGATTTTATGCTGAATAGCTTTAACCACGCAACGTTGTACTTCATTTTGACCAGTCAACCGCTTTAATCCTGTGAAAATAAGTGGATGATGAGAAACAATCAAATTACAATTTTTTCGAACAGCCTCTTCAAGAACTTCTTCAGTAATATCAATGCTAATCAGTATTGAATTAATTTCCATTTGTGAGTCTCCAACAAGAAGTCCTGCATTGTCATAGCTTTCCTGCAACGACAACGGAGCCACTTCCTCAATAAGTTCACAAATCGATTTTACATTCATACTTATTTGACATTCAAAACATTATATTACTTTTAAGCAACCACTTCTGGAGTAGATTCTTCTTTTGCCTCTTCAACAAAATCTGTAATTTTTGCATTGATCAACAGGTTATACCAGGCAATCATTTTGCGGATATCACTTGGGTAAACCCGGTCACGATCGTATTCAGGGAGTACTTCGGACATGTATTTGCGGAGTTTGTCATTATCTGCTTTTTGGTCAATAGAACAACTACCCCCGTTTTCTTTTGTTTTTACACTTTCCAGTACCTGACTTAGCGGAACTTCAGCATTTTCAGTAAAAATAGCAATATCACCCAGTGACACGACTTTATCTTTTGTATAAGCCGGGATTCTTTTCCCATCGATTAATGACTCAACAATCAACATATTTTTTCCTTGTGAAACAAGTTTGAAAAGACCGGGCTTTCCGGTAACGGATAAAATTTCTTTAAGCATAATAACTTTCGTATTTTAAATTCTAAGTGATAAATATATTTGTTACAAAATATCGAATATCGATTTTTTATTTTTAATTATTTAGAATTAATCGGGTTAATTCATTTAGTTTTATTCTTCCTTCGTAAATTGCTTTTCCAATAATTACTGCAGGAATGGAAGCATCGTGTAAAAGTTCAACATCGTTCATTGAACTCACTCCTCCACTGGCAATGAGATACAAATTAGGTTGAGAAGCCAGCATTTTTTTATAAAGATCAATTGCCGCTCCCTGGAGCATGCCATCCCTGCTGATATCCGTACAAATTACTTTACTGATACCCAGGTTCATGTAATTTTCAATAAATGGCATTAAGTCAAGTTTAGTTGTTTCCAACCAACCTCCAACAGCAATTTTCTCATCTTTCACATCCGCTCCAAGTATTATTTTTTCTCCCCCGAATTTAGTTATCCAGGAAGAGAAAATCTCAGGGTCTCTCACAGCTATGCTTCCGCCTGTAACCATGCTCGCCCCACACTCAAAGGCAATACGCAGATCGTCATCAGATTTTAATCCTCCACCAAAATCAACTGTCAAATCAGTAGAACCTGTTATTTTTTCCAAGACTTTATGATTCACAATATGGTGCGCCTTAGCTCCATCCAGATCGACTAAATGTAAACGACGAATGCCTGCATCTGCAAACATTTTCGCTACTTCAAGCGGATTTTCATTATAGACTATTTTCTGTGCATAATCACCCTGTGACAAGCGAACACATTTACCATCAATTAAATCAATAGCTGGAATAATTTCTATCACGTTAATAATTCAAGTTACAGGTTATATTACAATTCATAAGTCTGATACTTCTGAATAGAAAGACAAAAGTACTAAAAATACAAGGATTCGACAAATAGAGTTCATGATATTAAATTGATTCAACCGGATATGTTGTAGAAAGCCTGTTATTATACCCGGTAACACTGATTCGCTATTCACGGCTGGCAACTAATGATTAATTATTAACAATTTAAAATAATTCAGGGTATCTTTTTTTCTGCATTATCTGATCATAGTTCAGAGGGGGTTGCCTTTTGTCAGCCATAGGGTTACCTTAGGGTTGCCTTAGGTCAGCCCCTCCGAACCCCCTATCAACCCTAAGGTAACCCTCAGTCAACCCCCTTTAACTAAAAAACAGATGTATTTTGTTTTTTAGTTGGGAATATCAAAACTAAGATAATTATTCTTTCCATCAACACCTTTCACGAATTAACATGAATGCTCTTTCAGTACGTTCATTTAAAATTAAAAGTTTCTCCAAACAAACCCGGTCGAACCATTAAATTCAAATCCGAATAAAAACAAAGACTATGTTCTTTGTTTTTATTACTTCTACTTTACCAGAATAAAGAACTAACCATCCCGATAGCTATCGGGAACACAATAATTCACAATAGAAATGGTATTTTCAGTCAATTATCTGTTAAAATACCGTTAGGTATTTTACTATTGTGTTCTTTTTTTATTTTTGTTTTTCAACAGTATTGTATCCTATTGTGATCCCGATAGCTATCGGGATGGTTTAGTTATTTGTCTTATTTTAATTTAGTAAAGTAGAATTACTCACTCTTTCAAAATGAATAACTAAGATACTTACTTAGAAACAAAAATAATGTGCAATAAAATTGAAGGAAATGTATACCAGGTATTTGCACGAAAAATGGTTCAGCTTGCATACAGATAATGCAGCATGGTACCTGTTTACAAAAAAAACAGTAAATTTGCAGAAAATTATCACGAATGAAAATCCTGCTGGTCACTCCACCACTTACTCAGCTTAATACACCCTATCCTGCGACTTGTCAATTGTTGGGCTTTTTACGTACACAGGGAATTGAAGCAGAGCAAATGGATTTAAGCATAGAGCTCATTCAAAAGTTGTTCACCTCCACACAACTCGAAGAAATATTTAATATAGTTTCGCCAACCATTAAGCTTACCAAAGCAAATAAGATCACCCTTCAACAATCAGATTTCTATATTAAAACCATAGAACCGGTCATGCGATTTCTAAGTGGAAAAGACAACAGCCTGGCACAACGTTTCAGTGATCGTTCTTTCTGGCCACAAAGCAAACGGGTTCCAACGGACGATGATTTAGAATGGGCCTTCGGAACGATTGGCAATCATGACCGGGCAACTCATTTGTGTACTATTTTTTTAAAAGATCTGTGTGACTTTATTCAGCAGGCTATCGATCCTCACTTTGAGTTAATTCGTTATGCTGAATCACTATGCCTGCGCTTGCCTGAATATGATCCTCTCAAAGAAGAATTAAATAAGCCTTTATCACTGATTGATAAACTAATGCTGGATATTTTTGAGGAAAGAATCAGAAACTGTAACCCCGATATGGTCGGATTTACAATCCCCTTTCCCGGAAATCTTTATAGTGCCCTGCGTTGTGCCAAATGGCTTAAAGAAGAACATCCTACGATTAAAATCTGCATGGGTGGAGGATATGTTAATACTGAACTTAGAAGCCTGTCGGATCCTGCAATTTTTGATATTATCGATTATATCCTGTTTGATGATGGGGAATTACCTTTATTAAGATTACTTACCGGCGGAGAACTTATTCGTACTTTATCACTTTCTTTCAACAGGGAAATTATTCGTTCGAACTTTGACAGCAAAGAGAATATCCCTTTTTCTGAAATTGGAGTCCTTGATTATGACGGTCTTTGTGAAAACAATTATATCAATTTGATTGAATTGACAAATCCAATGCATGCATTATGGAGCAACGGACGCTGGAATAAAATGATGCTGGCCCATGGATGTTATTGGGGGAAATGCACTTTTTGTGATGGTGGATTGGATTATATTAAACGGTACGAAACAACCTCCATCGATATGATTGTCAATCGCATGGAAGCCATAATGAAACAAACCGGCCAGTCAGGTTTTCATTTTGTGGATGAAGCTGCACCTCCTGCTCTGTTACGTAAATTGGCGGAAGAAATAATAAAGCGCAAACTTATAGTAAGTTACTGGACTAACGTACGGTTTGAAAAATCATTTACTTCCGAACTTTGTTACTTAATGGCCCAGTCAGGGTGTATCGCCATTTCAGGAGGATTAGAAGTAGCATCACCCAGGATTTTAAAGCTAATCAATAAAGGGATCACTATCGAAACAGCCCGTGATAGTATGAAGAACTTTGAAGATGCAGGGATAATGACACATGCTTACCTCATGTATGGCTTTCCCAGCGAAACTGCGCAGGAAACAATTGATTCCCTGGAAGTAGTACGAGATTTATTTTCTGATGGCCTTATACAATCAGCATTCTGGCACCGCTATGCCATGACTGTTCATAGTCCTTCCGGACAACATCCGGAAAGTGTATGTGCTGTACGAATCAATCAGCCCCTTGGAAGGTTTGCCAACAATGAAATACCTTTTACTACTGAACATGAAATTGACCTGGAGTATTATGGAAAGGGGCTCAATCTGGCAACTTTTAATTATATGCAAGGAGCTGGTTATGAATTGCCCTTGATAAATTGGTTCAAAAAATAATGACAATACGAACTCATAAAAATCATTTTAAAAGGAATAAACTAATAGCTCACTTTACTAAACTATCAAAATACTAAAATTAGAAGCAAACTGTTTATAGATTAAATTGTTTGATTCCTAAATAGATTAACATGGCACATGAACATCATCACCAGGATGTAAAAAATATAAAAGTTGCTTTCTTTTTAAATTTATTTTTTACCTTATTTGAAATAGCCGGCGGTTTTTTCACCAACAGTATGGCTATCCTTTCGGATGCAGTCCACGATTTAGGTGATTGTCTCTCACTCGGACTGGCCTGGTACTTTCAAAAAATAGCTAATAAAGGCAGCGATAGTTCTTATTCGTATGGATATAAACGTTTTTCACTACTGGGTGCCATCATCAATTCTATCGTGTTGACTGTCGGGAGTATATTTATTCTTACAGAAGCAATTCCACGGATTTTTCATCCTGAGAAGACACAGGCTGCAGGTATGTTTTTCCTCGCCATTGTAGGTATTTTAGTAAATGGATTAGCCTTTTTCAGGCTAAAAAAAGGAAGTTCACTCAATGAAAGAGTAGTATCTTTGCACTTTCTGGAAGATGTGTTAGGATGGGTTGCCATTTTAGTAGGTGCTATCATCATGTATTTTTTTAATGTGCCCTTCATAGATCCTCTATTATCTGTAGGAATTGCATTTTTTATCCTCTTTAATGTTTACAAAAACATACGTCAGACTCTGCACATAATTTTACAGGGGATTCCTGCTGAAATAAATATAGATGAAATAACAGAACAGCTTCAACAATTTAAGGATATTGAAGACATCCATGACTTACATGTATGGTCAGTGGATGGGAATTATAATATTCTTACCGTCCATGTGGTTATGAATAAGCTCCTGGAAATAGAAAAAATAGCAGAATTAAAAAGGAAAATACGTGAATCTCTAAAACAAAAAGGAATACAGCATGCCACCATTGAATTTGAGACTTCGGATGAGCGGTGTGATTTCGAAAAAGGTTGTGATTGAAGGAAATTCTACTTTCAGTAGAACTGCTTATATAAAGCTCTATTATTAAGTAAAAAAGAGTTTCTTGGTATACAAGAAACTCTTTTTCTGTTGGAGTAATTATTTGCAATAATATGCATTGTTACTGATCTTTAGTCCTGAAAGTCCATGTTGGGCTAAATGCAACTTTATTTCCATCATACTTTGCTACCACATACCAATAATACGTAGTCGAAAATTTTAAACCGCTTGTTGTTACTTGCTGAAGTACAACATTTTCGCCCAACAATTTCTGAACAGTTGAATTTGACTCAAAAATGTATATATCATAAGTCAATACAGTACTCGCTTTGTTGCCTTCCGTTTTCCAAATTAAAGTCATTGCTAACAATTGATCGACTGCACCATTCCCTGGGACAGGATCATAAATGGATATAGTCCCAATATTGGTGTTATCTTTAAAGATCAAAAAATCCATTAGAGTGCTTTCGTTATTGAAAATAGCGACAGTGAGAGAATTACTCAGATAATCCTTTCTTTTAATATTCACGGCTACATCTCCCTCTTTTACTTTTGGAATTGAAAATTTACCATTCGCATCAGTCAATACAGCAATACTTGCCGGTGTAGTTGTGATCAGTGCTCCCTGAATAGGTAAATATGTTTCGGAGTCTAACACGGTGCCAGCTATTGATCCGTAAAAAAGGATATCAACTTTTTCCGATTCGCATGAAATAAATGTTGCTGAAAAAAGCAGGCTGAAAATATAAATGTATTTCTTCATGATTTGTATATTATTTATGTTTCGTTTTAATCAAATAGTATTTAACTCCCAGGGAAATACCCCAACTCAAATCGTTGTGCTTACCAGCCTTGGTTCCATCAAAGTTGTCATTTAAATAATAATTTAATCCCGAAGAAACCGACAATCCCAGTTTGGTGTTCATCATGTATTCAAGTCCGAATGTCCCGTTTATTTTAGGAAGAAATTTTGCTTCAGACAAACCGACTCCAGATGAATTAAAATCATATCCTCCTCCTGCACTACAAAAAGGAGTAAACTTTTCATAAGGTAAAAAAACATATCGTAATGAAAGGTCACCTGAAAAGGAGTAATCATCTACTTTTAACGGTACATTTAGTCCGCGATATCCCAATTCACAATCAATATTAAAATGGGGAGTAATGGCAGCACCAATAAGAAATGAAGATTTATACCTTAGCTCACTGCCTGAAAAATCCCCTGAATACTTATTTGTACCCACATTTAAGCCAATCATTACTCTTCCCCGGTTATTTGTATCCAATCGTCTTCCCAATGCGTTATCCGAGTCGTAATTAATCAGCTTTTCATCCTGATATTTTTTAAATGCCACGGATGCTGTATCCTTTGGATTCTGGAGGGACCACAGTTTATCTTTCACACCTTCGATAATCAAACTTTCGACGGCTTTTTCTATTGCCTCAGTCACACAAATTTCCGTAGGTTCATTATACGTAAAACCGGTTTCTGCTTCCAGGATCTTCTGTGGTTGGACATACCTGAATAATCCGGCAGATACTTCCTGTGAAAGAATGGATTTTGTGGTGTAAACAGTTTTTAAAACTTTACCATTTGCTGTGGATACCGCACGGATATAGATACTGATACGATCTTCCCGGTATTGACCGGATAAATCTGCTCCAAAGTACCTGACACCGGCACCACCTGTCAATAGATTTGATTCATAAGAAATTATACCCCCTTCAAGGATAACCCCTGCAAATAATAACGGTGGCAACATGGATTCCGTGTTTTGATCCTTGCCTTCATACTGTGAGCGGCTTGTACGGATAATCTTTCGTTCATTCAACAAATTAGCCATATTTTCGCGTTCTATAGGAATAAACCAACCCGATTCTTCAAGCACACGAATTAAAATTGTGGTTGCTCCTTGCGTTACTGCTGTTGACCAGCTGGCACCCGTATCCGATGGTTTATATTGTCCTGTCTGGTCACGAAATTTGTAAACTGCAGTAACAATTTTTTCGAACAGCCTCTTCAAGAACTTCTTCAGTAATATCAATGCTTATCAGTATTGAATTAATTTCCATTTGTGAGTCACCAACCAGAAGTCCTGCATTGTCATAGCTTTCCTGCAACGACAACGGAGCCACTTCCTCAATAAGTTCACAAATCGATTTTACATTCATACCCATTTGATATTCAAAGCGTTTTATTATTCAGCAACGACTGTTTCCTGTGTTGTTTCTACTTTTGCCTCTTCAACAAAATCTGTAATTTTTGCATTGATCAACAGGTTATACCAGGCAATCATTTTGCGGATATCACTTGGGTAAACCCGATCACGATCGTATTCAGGGAGTACTTCGGACATGTATTTGCGGAGTTTGTCATTATCTGCTTTTGGGTCAACAGAACAACTACCCCCGTTTTCTTTTGTTTTTACACTTTCCAGTACCTGACTTAGCGGAACTTCAGCATTTTCAGTAAAAATAGCAATATCACCCAGTGACACGACTTTATCTTTTGTAT
>Ga0302286_10003766_pt1 | contig 10156 bp, 8 predicted proteins | sample III_Fen_E2_3_FD_198765 | JGI IMG/M metagenome (GOLD analysis project Ga0302286, IMG submission 198765) | Peat permafrost microbial communities from Stordalen Mire near Abisko, Sweden - III_Fen_E2_3 | ecosystem: Environmental > Terrestrial > Soil > Wetlands > Permafrost | place: Sweden: Abisko...
AAATTGCGTTTTTTTTTTTCATTAATAAAAGCGTTTTGATCAAAAAGATTTGAACATTGACAGTTATTGTTTCAATTTTCATTAAAACACAAACGAATTAACCTTATGACAGGATACATTGCTTTACAGAATACCATTTGGCAATCAATTGGTTAATTTAACATGAAATTTCATTCTCCATACAGGAAAATAATCATTTATCTTTCATATTTACGATCGTTCTACCTGTTAATTTGCCTGCTAAAATCATATCAATGTATTCTTTCACATCATCAAGTTCAATTTCAGTGTACAAATCAAGCAGGTTGCCGGGTTTCCATTCATTTGCCAGTTTATTCCACAAAACAGCTCGTTCTGATGATGGATAGTTTTGCGCTGATATGCCTATCAATGTATTTCCCCTTAAAATAAAAGGAAATACGGTGGTATTGAGTTGGATAGACGCTACACTACCGCAGGTGGTTACCGCTCCTGAAGGTTTCAGCACCTTTAGTATGTTCTCGAGCACTGCTCCGCCAACCGTATCGATTGCACCTGCGTATTGTGCTGAAAGCAACGGTCGCTTGTCAGGTGCAAGGAATATATCCCTTGATATTATCGCTGTTGATCCGAGACTACGTAAGAAATCATATTCATTCTCTTTCCCGGTAATTGACACTGTCTCATATCCAAGTTTTACCAATAAAGCCAGAGAAACAGAACCTACCCCACCGGTTGCTCCCGAAACCAGGATCTTACCATCTTTGGGCTTAACCAACTCACTCAGTCGTGTCACAGAAATTCCGGCTGTAAAACCGGCTGTTCCTATTATCATAGACTCCTTCAGAGTAAGACCTGCAGGTAGTTTTACAGCCCAATGTGCCGGAACACGGATATATTGCCCGAACCCTCCGGCTGTATTCATACCAAGGTCATAACCGGTAACAATAACCTGATCTCCCGGCCGATAATCATCATTCTCCGATTGCACGATAATCCCTGCAGCATCTATTCCCGGAGTATGGGGATAATTCTTCGTCACCCCTTTATTCCCGGTAGCTGAGAGTGCATCTTTATAATTTAATGATGAATAGTGAACCTGTATCAAAATATCCCCGGCAGGTAAATTGTCAGTCGAAAGTGTCCGGATCGCCTGGTGGTATGCCCCATCTTTTTCGGTAACAACAAGTCCTTTGTATTCAATATTCTCCATACGATGTTTATTAAAAATAAAACTAAAAACGTTGAAGTAAAAAATACTTCAACGTTAGATATGATTAAAACAGTATTTGCGCTTAATTGTTTGCTTTTTTGAAATTATTCTACAGCAACTGTTACCGTCGAATCTTTCATGGAACATGTGCCATCAAAAACTGCATTTGGTTCCACCATTAGAATCCGGGTTTTTACATCTCCTTTAATAACCGCTGTACCCCTTAATGACAATGTTTCAGTAACCACAATATCTCCTTCGACAGTTCCTATTATTTCTGCATTTACACATGAAATAGATCCTTTCAAATACCCCTTTTGACCTATTACGACTTTCCCGTTGCAGGTAATCGTTCCTTCCACATCTCCATCAATACGAAAGTCAGAATCAGCAAAAATTTCACCTACAATTTTACTTCCGTTAGTAAGTGCATTATACATTGCACCGGTATTCGCTACTACTTCTTTAGCCATATTCATTGAGTTAACTTTGTTTTCAAAGCTCAAAATTACAGATTTCTTCTTGAATAAAAAAATAATATCTTAAAACGTTTTGACAGATCCTCCTTTCAACCGGTATTTTTTTAACGGTTAAAAGTGAATTAACAGCTTATTCATGGTGATTTGAAGTAAAAATCTATTACTTTTGTTTTGATATTTGTTAAACCGTCACAATGCAGATCATTCATCTACGAAACAAAACAATTGATTATATACGTTGGGACGAGTGTATTGCCCGATCGAACAATCACTTGACGTACGGGTATTCGTGGTTTCTCGACATAGTATCTCCCGGCTGGGAAGCCCTGGTAAGCAATGACTACGAATATGTCATGCCTTTGCCGGTGAAGAGTCGCTACGGGATTCCTTATCTGGTTCAACCGGTTCTCACCCAGCAGTTAGGCATTTTCTCACAAAAGGATATCGATGAACAAGTCGTGGATAAATTTGTCAAACAAATACCCTATTTCAGTTATGAACTGAACCTGAATGAGGATAACTTTTACACTAAAGCGCTTATTTCTCCTAATTTTATACTGAATCTCAATCTTACGTATGACCAACTGAAAGCCAGGTATTCAAAAAACACCAAAAGAAATCTTGACAAAGCGGTTAAACGAAAACTTACTGTAGGTTCCGGACTTTCTGCTGATACATTCTTGTCTTTCTATTTTTCCGTTGAAAAGAATTTCTTATCCCCAAAGGAAACCATCCTGCAAAGACTTATTGTAAAAGGAATTTTAGAAAATGCACTTTCTTTATTCGGAGTATATACTGAGAAAAAAGAACTGATAGCCGCCCTTTGCATACTCGAATCTGCCGATCACATCACATACCTGCTACCGGTTTCCAACCAGGAAGGGAAAGTGTCTTCTGCCATGTTTCTGTTGATTGACGAAATAATTAAAAATGAAGCTGGTTCAAAAAAAGTCCTTGATTTCGAAGGTTCCCGCATTGAAGGTATTGCCCGGTTATACCGTGGATTTGGGGCAAAATATCATCCTTACTACATACTCAAAAGATTCCGTCCTTCCTTTTTAATTGGTAAACTACCCCGTTAAACATGTCCGAAAGAATAGTCCTTTTAAATACCTGGCATAATTCACTGGATGATAGAGTTTATTATCATCAAGCTAAAAGTTTGTCTAAATTCGGGTATGATGTTCAGATTATATCCACCAAAGACAATACGACTGAAGAGCTTGACTCAATATCAATCCGGTCATTTTATGGCAATAGGTTAACAAGGAGTGACAAAATCAAACGAATAGTTGAGAATCTTTCACTCTTTTCGCCGGACTTAATTATCTGTGATTCCCCGGCAGCTGTATTTGCTTCGGCGGAATACAAGAAAATACATCCTGTAAAAATCATCTACGACATTACAGAATGGTATCCTTCCAAGGTTCATTTGCAACATTACAAAGGATTTATGAAAGGATTCAGGTTTCTGGTATTGTTATTGGGAAACTTCACTGCCGGCATTAAATCGGATAGTTTTATTTTTGGAGAGTACTACAAATCGGTTATCTTTAGGATGATTTTCTTTTGGAAGAAACACATTCAATTACCCTATTATCCCGATACAAACTTTATCCGGTATTATCCGTACGAGAAAATCACGTCTGATATAAATCTGCTATATACAGGCAAAATAAATACGGATAAAGGCATTGATGCTGTTGTAGGGGCAGTTCGGGAAGCAAGCCTCCTGTGTCATGGAATTCAATTTAGGTTAAAGATTATCGGTAATTTTCCTACCCAGGATGATCGGCTTCATTTCAACCGCCTGGTATCAGGGCTGCCCGAGAATGTTGTTGTCACGGTAGTTGACTTCTTACCATACCCCGAATTTTGCAATACAATCGGTGACACGCATCTTTTTTTTGATTTGCGTAAAATTGATGTTGAAAATACCCATTGCCTGCCTATCAAGCTCTTTTATTACCTGGCCTGCGGACGGCCTGTTATTTATTCCAACCTGAAATCTATCCGGAAGGAAATAAAGAATATAAACTTCGGACATTTGTGCGATCCGGACGATATTCATACTATTGCTTCAAACATAGTGCAATACATTACACAACCGGACATATACCGGATTCACGCTGCAAATGCATTAAATATATCCGGATCACAGTATAACTGGAAAAACATAGAAAATGAATTTATTACATTCATTCAGACCTCTTTCGAATGATTAAAATCATTAATCCGATAATATCCTGGTAGTAAATGATAACGAAGTACAATAAAATAAGAATGTCGATTACCAACAATACGAAAGTAATTGAAAATTATTTTTTTATGACTGCGCTCCAAATAATCAACGCATTATTTGGCATCCTTATTTACCCCTACCTTATTCGTATTTTAGGGGCAGGCAGTTATGGGTTGTATGTTTTTGCATTTTCGGTGACCACATATTTTGTGAGCTTTATTTCATTTGGTTTCAATATGCCTGCAATTAAAATTACAGTTCAGAATATCGATAATCTTCAAAAGAAAAATGAAATCATATCAAGCATTTTTACTGCCAAGTTCTTATTAGGTATCCTGTCGCTTCTGGTTTTTTTAGTGTTGCTGTTCACTGTCCCCTTCTTGCAAACACACAAACTGGTTTTTTCCATTTGTTTTGTCCAGATCATTGCGGAAGTGTTATTCCCGGTTTGGTATTTCCAGGCAATTCAAAAAATGCGAATCGTGACTTTTATTCAGCTCGGTTTCCGGATTCTATCCTTGCCTTTTATCTTTATATTCATAAAAAAACCCGAAGATTATTGGATGTATGCACTTATTGCTACTCTTTCAGTAGTCCTGTCAGGCTTTACATCGGTTCTGTACTTAAACCTGAAAGAACATATCCGGTATTACTTTGTTTCTTTCAACATGTTGAAAAGCTATTTCCGGGATGCTATGCCTTTCTTTTGGATGAATTCCACCAGCACCATTAAGCAAGAAAGTGTCACCATTATTATCGGCGCTTTTTTTGGCATGAAGGATGTGGCACTTTATGATTTAGCCAATAAGTTAATCTTGCTACCCCGCATGCTTACCACCAGCATAAACGGAGCACTTTTTCCTAAATTGATTGAGAACATACAAAAAGAAGTGGTAAAAAAGATCATACGTTACGAAACAATTCTCGGGCTGGGAGTCATTACCGGGGTCGTTGTTTTCGGTCGCTGGATCATCCTTATCTTAGGGGGGACAGCTATGCTAGGTTCTTATCCATTGGCCATCATCCTGAGTGCAACAGTGTTGGTGTGGCTGGTAGTTGGATGTTATATCAGTTTCATTTTCGTTCCTAACAACCGGTACTATTTTGTGACCTGGAATCAATTTGTAGCATTTGGCACATTCTTTATTTTTTGCTTGGCAGGGTTGCTACTTTACCATAATATCATGATGGTAGTGATTGCCCTGTCACTTTCCGGATTGTGCGAGATAGTCTACTGCAACTACCTGATAAAAAAGCATAACCTGCAATGAATCCAAAAGTATCCATATTGGTGCCCGTTTATAACGTTTCAGGTTATATCGGGCGATGTGCCGAAAGTCTGTTTAAACAAACTTTTTCAGATATAGAATATATATTTGTAAATGATGCCACTCCCGACGATAGCATAAAGCAACTCGAAAAAATCATTGCCTTATATCCCGATCGTAAAAACCAGGTTAAGATACTGCATCACACCCGGAACATGGGTCTTGCATATACGCGCAATACGGCCATAGATGCCTCATCAGGTGATTATCTCTGTGTCGTTGATAGTGACGATTATATTGAGCCTGATATGGTAGAAACGCTTTATAACAAGGCGATCCTTGAACATGCCGACATTGTAGTCTCAAATGTTTTCATGGAATATGGAGACCGGACTGTGGTTATTGGCGATTACGTCGACCCGGATAGGAAGGAAAACTTTAAAAACATCATTATCTATGATATAACCTGTCCTTCCCTCTGGAATAAAATGGTGCGCAGGTCATTGTATAAGAGGCAGGATTGTCGCGTACCGGAAGGATTGAACTACTATGAAGACCGTCATGTAATGACACGGCTTTATTTTTTTGCAACCAAAATTGTAAAGGTTGAACAGGCTTTCTATCACTATGTCCAGTATAATACCAATGCTATCACTAAAACCAAAAACAGGATGCACTTTGAGAATGTAGTCCGTTTTTGGGAGTTATTTGATGCATTCTTAAAGGAGCAGAACCTGTATGAAAAGTACAGACCCATCATTGCGTATGCTAAAATACAGGGCAAAGTACGTATAATGATTGACACTCATACTTCTTGTTTACGAAAAGAGTATGCTGATATATTCAGCGAAGAAGAAAAAGAATGCATATCTCAATTTACACCGGGTGAAAGGCTTATGTTGAACCTGGTGCGTCACAGGCTGTTCTTTACAGCCCAATTGTTTCACAATTTTCTGGTTCTAAAAAATGCACTAAAATTTTAAACCCCAATTAGTGATTCATCTTCTTGACGTTGTCCTTCGTCACCAGCAAATATGTTACCGATAATCCGGGGCATTCAAGTTTAATTTCTCCTGTTACAGGTGTTCCCCAAGCCTTGAGGCTTGCATAGGTATCCGGTCCTCCACCTGTACCTGTCGGGCCAATGCCGTTCACATAGACTTTCCGTGAGAAATCACCATTGTCGGTGCCACCTGACAGTACATACCGGTAATAGCTGTTCGCTTTAGTAGAGTTTTTCAGCCGGACACTGACTGCCTGCCTGCCTGTGCCTTTATTTACAATAACAACACCGCATTGCCCTGATGAGAAAGAAGAAGCATACGTGATGATTGTGTTGCTTTTCGTTCCGGTGACGGTTGAACCAACCATGTGATCGCCAAAGAATTTTTGGAAATAATACATGTAATAAAACGGTGCATGGGGTGCCCTGAGCTTTATACCCGGTTCATCACCGCTTGCAAACAGGCCTATGTCATCACCCTTGTTCCACCCGTTCATCAAATCCCAGCGGGTGGCTTCAGCATAAAGGTTTTTTATCAGTTCACCCAACACCATGGCAGCATGCATGCCGCTGATATAAGATGTCGTTTGCTTGCTGCCCTCGGCAAAAAGGTTCCATTCGGTCAGTGCAACCGGCAGTGTTTCCATGTTGGCATAGGTTTTTAAATCCTTCAGCACATACTCCTTATACCCTTTTGTATTCGATGCTGAATTCAGGATTGTTGCAACGGGTGAATTCTCCTTATAGGGGGTGTAGTAGGAATGGATCACCAGGAAATCAGCTTTGCCTGCTATGTGCGGCATCATGCCTGCATTCCAGTTCTGTTGAACCTTATCGTGGGTAACCTTGTTTTCGATGGCTACCACTCCGATTTTTATGTCCGAACCTATTTGGGCAGCGGCATATTTCATTGAATCAATAAATACCCTGCAATGCTTTCCATATAACCCGCCTGTGATGATGCGGGGCTGATGATCTTTGTTCCAGGCAGTATCTATTTCAAACCCGGCTTCCCAGGTGCCAAAATTCTCGTTGCCTATTTCCCAGTACCTGGTCCTGCCTTTGTCATACCGTACCCAGTTTGCAGCATAATGTGCTGCATTCGCTACCGGGTTTGTGCCGGTACCGTAACGGGCATAGCTGTAGTTAATACAGATGCTGCCCGTAGAATTTGTTTTAGCCAGCATGTCGTAGTAATCATCCAGGGTCATAACCCATTGGCTTTTTGCTTTTCCTGCATGTAAGACTCCTACCTTACGCGAAGGAGGTAAATCCGACGGACCTTTGCCTTCTGCAGCATCCCAGAAATATTCATTCGACAGGTTGCCTCCCGGCCAACGCAGGATATGTGGGTTTAAATTCCGGATATTCCGCATCAAGGCATCATCGGTATTCATCTTTCCCGCCCAGCCAATACCATTGTTGCCATACACATACTTGCTGACTTTTGTAATCTTAGTGTTGAAATCCACCGTCACTGTGGCTGTTGCAGTTTCTCTTGTCTGGGCAGTATATACGTAGGCCGGGCTAATAATCGTCTGGGGCTGCCAGTCATCCAGGAAGAATCCTTGGGGTTGAGCGGCCATAAAACCCACTGGCATACAACATAAAACAAATATAATGACTATTTTCTTCATTCCGGTAGAATTTTCAATATTAAATGGAATACTGGCTCTTTCATCTATACTCTATCACTCCTGGTCCGTTTGTTGTTCCAGGTTTATATACAGATTCGATGTAGTCATCCGACTACGTCGAATCTGTCCATCACTTCGCCGGATCAGGGTGTCAATGCATCGATTTACCCGGTAATATAGTTTGCCAGATCACCTTTATTGTCTATCACCATTGCTTCACGTAACCAAGAGTCATCCAGGGATAGGAAACCATCCCATTTTTGTTTATTGGATTTTTCTAATTCCGCTTGTACTGCCCGGAAACGGTAATGCTCATAAATATCCAGCACATGCAAGGCAAACGCTTGAACCAGCCCGGGATTATTCTGGATGATCAATAAGTTCTCATCATTTCCGTATGAGGCTTTGAATCCCTGGTTATGGCTTCCGAATATCACAGCACCATTTTCAGAGAATGGGTCTACCACCACGATCTTATCATGAATAATGGCATGTCCCCCCGGGGTTTTTAGCAATTCCTTCTGAAAATCCCCGATTAAATCATTGGCATTCAGGTTTGCCGCTCTCACAATATGCATTTTCCCCTGGTTGTAGGTATACGGTGTTGGCGGATTCTTCTCACCCTTCACCGGATTCATGTAGTTTGGCATAGCCGTAGGGTCACTCATGGCTCCATATACCATCAGGGAAGTATCTTTCTGAGCCAACGAAATAGCCTCTGTGATCACATTTGTCATGATATCGCTGCCTGTCATATCATTTGAACGACCCGGCAGAAATACGGCAAAGAATATAGCTTTTTCTGCTTTGCGCATGATTGAATAAACCTGCGACAGGTCAGGAGGTGTTTTTAGTTTGTTTACCGACACAGTTGGGGTGTTTGGTGAAAACCATACTGTCACTCTGGTCCCATCTTTCAGAATGATGGTATTGCTGCCTTTTGCATTGGTTGCCCGCAAGGTGGTGCCCTGAACATTCTTTGTTGCTTCCGACATTGGATCCGGAGTTACAAAGCTGTCAGTGTCCTTTTTCAATAATTCGTAATAATCGTTGTATAAAGCTGCAACCTCGGGCGAATCAATGATGGTGGCATTATTGCTCTGTGCACAAAGCCCGCTGCTTGTCCAGTTTGTGCTTCCGGTCATAACTGATAAAGGCTTGCCATCTTCCAGGTAGATTACAAATTTATTATGCCCGATCGAATTATTATTAAACATCCGGTCTTTTATCGTCACATTCTCTTTATGCAGCAAGGTTCTGTTTGGAGAGTTTTCCATATCCCATGCTCCGGCAGAATTTTTGGCTGTATTCGAAAGTACAATATCTACTTTCGTCTTAGCAGACAGAATGGTATCCATGAGTTCCGCATCCTCCAGTTCATAAAGTGCCATTTTCAGGGAAGCTGCTGGATTGGCAGCCGCCTTTTCTAATAACATTTTCAACGTATCCAGCACATCACCTGCCAGGTAATTCCGGATAGGGTTATCCTTCTCCGATATATCTTTCTTGAGATCATGATAAACAGGATTTTTCATGGCATTCGAAAGCCATTGTGTAGCCAGTATCCCATTGGTAAAAGTAGCCCGAATGCTGCCATGGTCTACGCTGATGGTCAGGATATCCGATTCCTTCCCTTCATCCAGATACGAAAGGTGCACGGGAGCGCCTGTATATGTAACTTTCAGATCCGGCCTGATTTCTTCGAGTCCGTCCGTATACGCTACAACAGGTCTTACACGGTATTGAATGCGGGTATTGTCTGGACGCCTTACCAGCTGATCCCTCCGTTTTCGCAGGGTTAAATCTTTCCAACTCAGTTTTTGGATAGGCCATACGCTGGTATCCTGGGGGAGCCAGTCTTTATTCGATTGTCCTTTAAAGGCTACCCAGGCTGGAAGCACTGCATTTTCTTCCGGAGAATCCGGATACAGGCGCGTAATCTCAAATCCTAAACATCCCGGAATCATACCGTCAAGACTCCACGAAAGATAAGCGATTTCACCATTGGTAAAAGCTTTCACTGCTGAAATTTTGCTCATAGTCGTAATTTTTTAATGTTAAAATAAGATTTAAAGAACTCTGAAAAAGAAGAAAACCAATATAGTACGATGGATACATTGAACTCCTAAACATCATTTACAAAATTTTCAAATAACATTCATTTAATTACTCCTTCGAAAAGGCTATGAATACTCGATCTAAGTTAAGGCAACTTTATGCCGTCATTCCAGTCGGTTTAATCTTTACGTCAAAATTCACTGAGTTGGCAATAAAGCAGAGCTCATGGGCCTTGTTATGTATGTCATCCAGTTTCTCAAGGGAGTGCTTGTCCCCT
>Ga0302286_10003770_pt1 | contig 10143 bp, 9 predicted proteins | sample III_Fen_E2_3_FD_198765 | JGI IMG/M metagenome (GOLD analysis project Ga0302286, IMG submission 198765) | Peat permafrost microbial communities from Stordalen Mire near Abisko, Sweden - III_Fen_E2_3 | ecosystem: Environmental > Terrestrial > Soil > Wetlands > Permafrost | place: Sweden: Abisko...
TAAGGAATAGCTGCTTCAAGGCTTTTTACTGCAATGCCTAAATGCTCAATATGAGTCGGTTTCATAAAAATAAGTGTATAATAGTTTGATAATTCAGTTCGGTGAAAAAAATACCTAAATAAATACTTTTGAGTGAGTTCTTAATATTACTAAATACAGAAATTTTTCCGTATTTTAATTTCCTGCAAAATTACATTAATTATTCTTCATTATCAACCAAATAGGCAATAATTTTTCATCTTTTTTCTTTTTGTTGATTATCAGAAAGATAGGAATAAAGTCGTAAAATCGATAAAAAATGAAACCTAAAATACAAAAGGCTGACCCGTGAGCCAGCCTTTTCTTTCAATTTTACATTTTTATCCTTGACTATGTTTAAATCGATAATTAAAGTGGTGGTTCTTACTTGTTTTTGTAAGCAAATCACCCAACACTCTCTTCAAACCCTTCAAACTTTCAAACTCTTCAAACTCTTCAAACCATTCATAACATTCATAACATTCATAACATTCCTTCAATATCCTGTTTATTTAAAAACGGATGAGACACGCATCTGACACAGATCTAAAACGGTTCTTTTTAATACCGTATTAGATCCGTTTTGGATGCGTTTTGCTACCGTTTTAGATCCGTTTTAGGGTAAATAAGATGAAGACAGGATGATAAACAGAATCCGTCAGACATTTTAAACTTTCATTTCCCCTGTAAAACCATATGTCTTCGACGATGTCAGGTTGTCCTCCTAAAACAGGGTTTACTGTAGCAGAAAATTATTCAGCCTCAACACGGAACTCTTTAAACTCTCAAACTCTTCAAATTTATTTCGCAGATTCCTCTTAACCCACAACGCGGAACACGGAACACAAAACGCTCCTGAACTCTTCAAACTTTCAAACTTTCAAACTCTTTACAGTTACCGGGTGATTTTTATTCCGGCTACATAATCCCGTTGATTGATGGGTTTCGGATAGACCGGATAAGGCTTTAATTCAATCAGTTTAATTTTATATCCGGCGATGATGGTGTCGTTCCGAAAACCTGTTGAAGTATTCAATGAGAAAACGGACAGATGATTGTTGGAATTGAGAATAAACTTTACTCTGGCATTCCCTGCCCAGAAGCATTCTACATTCATCGGGCATCTGGATTCTTCTGTAACCGAATCAAGTTTAAGGCTGATATTATCCTCATAGTTCATATAGGTTTTCCCATAAGCCAGGCTGATGGTATCATTAAATAACAAATTACTGCATTTGCGGATGTATGAAAGCCGTATGTTCCGGACCTTAAAGTCCTCTATCAAAGCATCGGTAGGTGTATTGGTATACACAACACTGCTGTCATTCAACAGGTCGGCACTAAATAATACTGCGTAATTATCATCTTTATAATCCTCCGGAAGGTTTATCGGATTATACATGAATGGAAAATCTTTATCATGATTTACCACCAGATACCGGAAAGCTGAAGACCCGCAAAAACATTTGTGCGCTTCAATAAACCCTATCCTTGAATTTAAATCCCTTGGGGTATTATACATTTCCATGCTGCACCCTGCAAGCACCGGAAGAATCAGCAAGTAAAATAAAATTCGTTTCATTGTTCTTCTTTTTCATATATGACGGAAGATTTGATTCAACCGCTGCATGGAGAACTGTGTAAATTTCAACTTTTCAATCAAACAGAGATCATTCATAGAATTTATGAAGCAAATAGGGTTACACCACATCAAACTTTATCTTTTTCTGTTCTATATCATATCATCATCCTATTTTCGGTAAAACGGAGATAAAACGGTAGCGAAACGGAGATAAAACGGATATAATACGGTATTATTAAGAACCGTATTATATCCGTGTCATATCCATTTCAACTTGGAGTTATTATCGTCTTACAGTAAACAGGATGATAATACGATCACGAAGGGAAAGTTTAAAAAAGGAGAGGTAAGACGTAAGAGGTAAGGAGTAAGGAGTCGGTAGTCGGTAGTCAAAAAAAGAGATTCCGATAACCTGATTGAGGGATAAGAATTTAAGATCTACACAAGGCATATATTAAAAGAGAAGTTTTGCAGGTAACCACAAACAGAAGGTAGGAACGACAGGCTAAATAACATGAAAACAGCATTCAACTTGTTGTCGAATGCTGCTTTTTTGTTAATAACAGAATTAATATGTACTATTCGTAAACCTGCAAAAATCTACTTATCAGGACTTTATTAATTATTAATTATTAATTGATTATGAATTAACTACATTTTCAATGGAACATAGCCTACCTGAGTGACAATCTTCTGGCCCTGGGCAGATAAAATATAGTTTACCAACGAAACGACCTTTGGTTCGCTCTTTTTATCATAATAGAAATACAACGGACGTACAATTGGATACGTTTTATTTACGGCGTTTGCCAGGGAAGGCGCAACAAAGGTTTTACCGTTGAATGAAACATGAACTGCTTTGACTGTTTTATTGATATAAGCCAGTCCTACATATCCGATAGCCCCTTTTGTCTGGCTCACCGATTGGATGATGGCTCCTGTGGCAGGCATGCTTAAGATTGAATTCATATAGTTTTTGTTCAACAGGACATGTTCCTTAAAAAATTCATAGGTTCCTGAACTGGTTTCACGGGAATAAGGAATGATTTTCAGGTTTGCACCACCTACCTGATTCCAGTTCGTGATTTTTCCTGTAAATATACCTTCCAGTTGAGTACGTGTCAGCTTTGTTACCGGATTTGATGGATTGATGACCACTGCCAGTGCATCATAGGCAATGATTTTGGTTATCAATGTCCGTCCTTTTTCCTGAAACTTGATTTTTTCATCTATCTTCATACTCCGGGATGCCATGGCTATATCCGTAGTGCCCTGTATAAGTGCTTCAATACCGACACCACTACCACCTCCAATAACACTAACAGATTGTTTTTTGTCTTTCATAAACATTTCTGCCTCTTTTTGAGCCAATGGAAGTACGGTGTCACTTCCTTTAATCTTTTGCGCGTAAAATGATGGTGCTAACGCGCACAACATCATGACAGATAAAATTAGTTTTTTCATTTTAATTGTTTTTAATAGGGTAATACTTTGTTTATTATTCGATTTTGAATGATCATTCTTCAATCCAGCCAATATGATAAAAATCATATTGCAATACGCTTTTTCTCATTTATTAATAGCCGAAAGTTACATTTATTAATTTCGTTCCTGAACAATCTACAGGGATAGTTTCATCTTTACCTGTAAATGAATCGTATTATTCAATATCTTGCATCGGGATGTTTCATTTGTATTACAATGCTTCTAATTTAACCGCATGGGACATGTTGTGAAAGTTATAGCTATTTCAGCAAAAATAAAATCAGCATTCAAAATGAATTGAATGCTGATTTTTAAAAGGATTAATTGGCTATTTTAGATATCAAATTCTATCTTCAGCGACTGGTAACTCGGAACAAGGCTACCGTCTTTTAGTTCAGGGAGCCACTTTGGCATACTTCGTACCAATCGCATTGCTTCAACATCCAACTCCTTATCAATACCCTTTGGAATCATCAATGATGAAACATTTCCGTTTATGTCCACTACAAACTTAACTTCGACTGTTCCCTGTTTTTTATTCTTCAGTGCCCTTTCAGGATATTTTAAATGGGTGCTTAGAAAATCAATCATGGCCTGTTTACCTCCCTGAAACGAGGCTTTCATATCCATATCAAAATAATCAACCGGTCTGCCTTTAAAATCATAACATTTCCCGGATACCAACACACCATGATGATACACATCTTCCCTTCGTGGCGTACCGTCTTCCCAGAAAAAGTGTACAGGCCCGTCTTTTATCCCCGATTGGTAGTGGATCTCTTTGCTTAATTGGCCGTTTTCATACCACTCGGTATACTTACCTTCCGGAGCACGGATAATACTGTTTATGTAAGCCGTTGAAAGCAGTAATTTCCCATATTTCCGGCTTAGTGAATCAGGGAATTCTTCAGATAGCCTGGTTTTCATAAAATACTTTTCAGACTTCTTCTTATTTGAAATATAATAAATATGCTCTATCACTTTATCCGTACTCAACGGATCGGGCGTAAGTATTTCATAATACCCGGCATATTTTCTACCGGGGACAATCTTGCCCTTTTCGTTATAAAATGTGGTATCCTGAGTATTTAACTTCAAATTCCAGTCTGTCTTCATGTCCGGTAAAGTGAAACGATGCGTCAACGATATGCTGTATGGACTATTCTCACCATCCAATCTGGCTGGTTCATACTTCGGGATTGTTCTGATAACCCGCCTGAGTTCTTTTTCAAATATTGAATCCGAACTCCGAATATTGGTAATATTTCCGACCGACCCATCCTTTAGGATCTTAAACTGAACCTGGACGATTCCTTCTTTTGATTTTTCCTGGGCTTCTACCGGATAAATGGCTTTTGATGCAACATATTGTTCTACCGTCATTGTCTTATCTGCAAATACTGCCGCCTTAGCATACGGATAATAGGGTATTTCTTTCCCATCCCTGTCAAAACACTGACCCTTGATTTTATTCCCGTTTTTATCAACATTCGTTCTTTTTACTTTGCCATTATCCCAATAGGTAATCAGTTTGCCACTGATTGTGCCATTCCTGAATGTTATTTCCCGTTGCAACTGGCCATTTTCATACCACTGTTTAAAATCACCATGATGCAACCATTTTACACCTGTTCTTTTATCTATCATATAATAACTTGCCCGTGGTACCGGAAAGGTATCCGGTATGTCACTGTATATGCTTTCCGATTTTAATTTACCCGAAATATAGTAGGACTGTCCATGAAAAATGTGCTCATTGTTCTTATCAACCCATGTTATCAGATATTCGCTGGCAGTAGTCGTACCGGACACTTCGTTCCCGTTTGCATCAAAATATAGAGTATCTTTCTCAAGTGTCAGCAACGATTTTTCTACTTTAGCTTTAATCCGTACAGGTTGATTCGTTTCTTTGCTTGTCTTACCAATCCCTTTTAATTCTTTTTTACTCATTTCCCGTTCCAATACATACATGCTCAAATCTGAACGGTACGATGTATGATTCTTCAATTTAGTCACACCTTTATCAGTTACAAACCACGGATCTATATAATCATAGTAGCTCTTGCTGTTTTTGTAGGTTACAGGCCTATCGTTATTAAAGTCAACTTTTGTATCTGACAGGAAATAAACCGTCAGGCGCAATGAATAATTTTTATATGAATCATAATGCGACAAAAGACCTAACGGCTTATAAGGTAAAACCGATTCCCCTTCCTTTACAAAGATAGATCCCTTTTTAAACCCGGTATACGATGCCAGTGTCCCATCAGGCTGTTCAATAATCACTGAATTGACATTGCTGGTAAATGACTTGGCGATTGTTGTATCCATATCGTACTTATCCACAATGGATACAACATACCCTTTACGGATCGCACAGACCGTATCGCAGTCTTTCGAAGAAAATTCATAGGCTTTAAAGTGTTTGGTACTCAGGTTCCCGAAATAATATCTTTTCAGGTCTGTCAGGTAGGAAACAGTAAATGCATTTCCTTTTTTATAAGGCAAGGCATAGATAAAGGTGCTGTCTGTCTTAGGATTCGGAATCCCCCGTAAATAGGAAGTGGAGAAACTTGTAAAACTGACAGGTGAATTTTTAATACTGGGATCAAGCCGGTACAATAAACCTGAAGCAGAAGTAACCACCTCTTTAAATTCAGTTTCATTACAATTCACCGGATTGTTCAAATGAACAACAACCAGAAAGCTACCCTCTGCGGTCTTTGTATAATTGAAGTCATACCCTTTATCCAGGTTTCGCTCAATGGTTACCATGATCGACCTATCCTGAGCTGAGACAGGCATTATCACACCCAACAGAACAATACTCAACATGAACACAGCAAAGTTGTAATTACGCATCTTGTGATTTTTTAAACGGATTACTAAGATTTAAACAACAGGAACAAAAATACCGGTCAGGGCTTGAAACAATACTGGTGAAGCTGTATCGGATACAGCATTGGGCTATATGATCGAACTGCCTGAATGAAAGCGAGGCGAGTCATTTTTATTCCGTGCAAATATACTTAATTTTCAGAAATAATTTAATTAATATGAGTTTATTTTAATGGTTTCTTATACTTAAACCCTTAACGGAATTATTAAACAGAGTGCAGCAGACTGAATCATTCCGGATAATTCCAACTACCCATTTCGGCATGCCTGTTTTAGCAGCATGATGATGAACAATGATAATCCAACATCTGTTTATTTAAGTATAACCGCCATTTTAAAATAGAAGTAACATCCTAAAAACCTGAATAGATACACATGAAGAAAGTGATATTAATACTTGCTTTTTTTGCCGTAGCGACTGGTACATTAAACAGCCAGCCTGTCCTTCCTGCACTGGGTCTTCGTGGAGGGTATGATGCCCTGGAGATATCGTATCAACAGCCACTTGGTCATGTTACCCGGTTAGAAATGGCATTTGGGGTAAACACGTTAGGCCGGACAGAGTTAGGGGTATTATGCCATGGCTTCGTGCTCAACGGCCTGTATCAATGGGTGAATGATTTCTCTTCCCGGTCAGACAGGCTTAAGTGGTATATAGGAATGGGAGCTGCTGTGCTTGATCATGGAAGCCTGAAAGTTGGTAAGTATGGAGCCGGGGTTACAGGGCAAGTAGGAGTAGAGCTAAACTTTGATTCCCCCTGGCAGCTTTCATTGGATTATCGCCCTGGGTTCTACTGGCTACCAGGTACCGGTAAAATATACCGCATGTCATGGAATGCCCCTTGTCTGGCATTACGGTATCATTTATAAATAATCAAGGTTTAAAAATAGAAATGCAAGACTCGTTATGAATCCTGCATTTATTATTTCTAATTGGTTGGTGAGATTATGACTATACTTTCTTTACCCGTACGGCATTCATCCCTTTTAACCCACGTTCAAGTTCAAACATGACCGTGTCGCCTTCTTTGATTTCGTCAAGCAATCCGTTGACGTGTACAAAGTATTTCTCTTGAGTCCCGATTTCTTTAATGAAACCAAACCCTTTTTGCTCATTGTAAAAATCAATACGCCCTTTCCGGATTGCCGGTACATCATCTTCTGTTCGTTTGGAAACACCTATCTGGATACTTTCCACATCAATCACTTTCTTCTTCGAAGGATCGGGTGGGGTACTGGTTATGTTTCCGTTTTCATCCACGTAGGCTATCATGTTATCAAGGCCACCGCCCTGAGAGTTCTTCTTGCGTTCCTCACTTTTGAGCAACTTGTCCTTTTGTTTCTTAAATCTCTTTGTTTCTTTTTCTTTCTTGTTAATACTTTCTTGCGACTTCGCCATTTACTTATCTATTTTTATGGTTGATTATTTCTTTTAGGTTGTTTTGAAGGCATTTGATCCTCACTGACTTCTCCGTTTACAAAAGTACTACTTTTTTACGTCAATTTATCATAACTTATTCAACGAATGAATAAATCCTCGAATAATCAGGTTTTTAACTATCTTATAGCAGAGATTAAACATGAGTGGGAATAATACCTGTCAATTCATCCCAGGTTCAGCATGTTGTCCAGGATACTTCCCACATGAATCACAGTTGTATCAAATACCTCCAGGTTTGTAAAGTCTGCTTGTTTGAGTATCAACGGCAACTCAGTGCCTCCCAGGATCAACCCTTCGATGGATGCATTGTCTTGCATTTCCCTTACAATCCCGATCAGTTGTTCTTTTGTTTCAGGCACAATATTATTAAAAAGCAACTCCGACATATATTTCGAATGGATGTAATCCTGTTGTCCGGCATGGGGTATAACAATTTCAATGCCATATCGTTCAGCCGTCTTTTGATAAAAGCCGGTAGTCATGGTTGATTTGGTTCCAAGCAAACATACTTTGCGTATCTTTTTACCCCGTATGGCCTTGCAGGTTTCCTCCACAATACTGATCAGCGGAGTCCGTACCCTTTCAGCAATCCTGTCAAAGACCATATGCGGGGTATTTGAGGCAATCGCTATGCAGTCAACCCCTGTCTTTTCAAGCCCTTCTATCTTATCCACCATAAAGTCCACCAGTTTGTCCTGCTGGTTCGTAAAAACATAGCCCAGCATTTCAGTCATGTTGATGCTGCTGATCATGATATCCGGATAATCGGTGGTTTTAAGCCTTTCCTGATATCCTTTTACGATCAAACGGTAATACGCGATGGTTGATTCAGGCCCTATGCCTCCTACGATTCCTATTTTCCTCATGTACTGGTCTCGGATTATTCTTCTTATCTGCCTGACACTGGTCTTTATCCTGCAAAGATACAAATAGTTGCCTGATTTTACAGCCTGTATAAAGCCTGGCATTAAAAAAATCAGCAAACAGATGTAAGCTGATTTTCAAGGCTAAAGTATTTACGAAAGGAATTTCAATTGGATATCATGAATTTGATCGTAGTCAGGATTACCTGGTTGTTTTGGCTTGCACCATCCGAACCACGCATTGATTTCAATACCACTACATCAGTACCTGTAAAGTCATCGGTAGGAGTATAGGTATACCTGATATTGCTGGAGTTAATATCACTGTTTAATTCACTGACAAGAAAATGGGAAGCCTGTGTTGTGATACGGGCACCTTCCTCATCCCCGAATAGCCCTAGGTCATACCGATAGGTTTCATTCCTTCCAAGTGTTATGGTTATTTCATTTGCGGGAGATATACCGGGTTCCTCTTTACTGCAACCCATGCAAAGGGTCAGTACGCCGAATAAGATGAATAAATAAAGCACATTCCGTTTCATAAAGCAGGTGTTTTTAACTATAGATGAAATTGTTCATAATTACGTTGCATCCATTGATGTAAAAAAACCTTTTAAACCGAAAGATGAAACGTATCAGTTTATTTATTTTCGATCGATTTACAGGCATACTTCCCGGTTGTTGGTAAAGTAGATCGTTTCATGGTTTGCAGGGCTTATTTCGGTCCTAAAATAGATTTGTGGTAATAAGATTGTATAACGCTTAGTTCCTGATTCCTACAAATTTGTATTATTTATGCCATACAAACGACATTCAGGTATGCAATTCGCATTATACTATTTATTCAAATATCAAATATACAGTTTTTTAATCAAACGGCATGCTATTTGTTTTAGATCCAATAAAATAAACAGGTATGACAGAGGAACAATTGAAAGAACTTGAGAAACAAGTAAGTAAGGCCCGGTTTAAACTGGGGCAAAAGGCGGGAGAACTACATGACCTGATCGAAGACAGGCTGCCGGCTGATTATCGGGAAATACCGGGATATGCTGAAGCGGCTTTCTTTGCCTGTGAGGAATGGGACAAACTCAATATTGAACTGATTAAAGCAAGGAAAGCATGACAATCAAATTCTACGAAAAACCGGGTTGTACCAACAACACCAAACAAAAGCTGCTGTTACAGGCTTTCGGACATAAAGTGGAAGCTTATTCCCTTCTTAATGAAGCATGGAGTGCTGAAACATTAAAGCCCTTCTTTACCAATAAACCAGTAGCCGAATGGTTCAACATGTCTGCTCCCCGCATTAAATCGGGGGAATTGAATCCAGCCGGTTTAGATGAGAACGCTGCTTTACAAGCCATGCTGGCTGATCCGTTGCTGATCCGCCGCCCATTGATGGAAGTGAACAATACCTTTATCTGCGGATTCGATAATGACTTGGTCAATGCTTTAATTCAACATCAGGATGTAAGCCATTTACTCACTTGTCCCAGATTATCGGACCCCTGTTTATAAGTACCCACTTAACGTGTGGCTCCCCTTAAATTCTGATCATCCCAGTGGATTGGATAGATATTCCTAACTCCTTCACTTGTTGTTGTTTTATTCACGCTGCACATTAAGTAATGACAGTTGGCGGGATTACAACCCACCAACCGACACTGCATCTTCTCTTTTAATAAGCATCATTTCAGAACATACCAACTTATTTTACAGCTTGCCAGGTTAAGTTAGTTGGGTGAGGTTGATTTATCCGATTTAGACATTTCGTTTTCAATCAACCATTTCCCATTAAGATTATGCCACTGGGTTAAGTAAGTGCCTGAAGCCACAGGCACTGAATTCAGGCA
>Ga0302286_10003772_pt1 | contig 10139 bp, 9 predicted proteins | sample III_Fen_E2_3_FD_198765 | JGI IMG/M metagenome (GOLD analysis project Ga0302286, IMG submission 198765) | Peat permafrost microbial communities from Stordalen Mire near Abisko, Sweden - III_Fen_E2_3 | ecosystem: Environmental > Terrestrial > Soil > Wetlands > Permafrost | place: Sweden: Abisko...
GTCGTTGATATATCCCTAATGCCTCATAGCCCATCCAAAGATTAATGATTTTTTCTTCTGCAGGCATTGCATTTAACCAACCAACAAATTTTTCAGCAGATAGCGGAAAGTCACTCCATGACTGGTTGCTAAACCTGAATGCAATATCATCACTCAGCTTATGGTTTCTAATGAGTAGTTTTAGTTTCGGAATGTATTCATGCGTATAGACATAGTTTTGGCTCTTCCAACCCAATACCTGACGTGCTTCATCTAATAATATGGTTTTATAGCCCATTTTGGATACCAATTCACCTATCTCATCCGAGTAAATTAATTCTGCATTCCGAAATGCAGTAGGTTTCTTACCAAATAATTCCTCAATTTTTGCTGCATGCATCTTTACCTGCAGTTCAAACTCATTCGCATCAAAAATTGAAGAAAGCGAATGGGCATATGGCTCTGCCAGGAATTCAACACTGCCGGTTTTAGCTAATTCCTTGAAACTGTCAATGACTTCGGGTGCATATTGTTCAAATTGTTCCAACGCAATCCCTGAAATCGAAAATGTACAACGGAAATTCCCATTTGAACTACGGATTAATTCGGCAATAATCCTGTTTGAAGGTAAATAAGCATGATCAACCAGATAGCGGATACGTTCTTCGTTTTGAAAATCATCATAGTAATAATGATCTTGACCGATTTCAAAAAATCGATAGCGTTTCAAACGGAGTGGTTGATGAATCTCAAAATAAAAACAAATGTTTCTCATATATTTAATGAATATTTTTTTTGATACTAAGACTTTACATAACACTATTGTAAATGGCACGGACTTTTAGTCCAGCATCCTGCCATTTTATGTTGTTAACCTCTTCAAGTCCCAATTTGCTTAAACTTTCGTACATGGCTGGGTTCTTCACAATAGCATATATGGCATCAGCCATAGCATCGATATCCCAATAGTCAGTTTTAATAGCATGTGTCAGAATTTCGGCACACCCTGATTGCTTTGATATGATGGACGGCGTTCCTACCTGCATGGCTTCAAGGGGTGAAATACCAAAAGGCTCAGAAACCGAAGGCATAATATATACATCGCTTTCGGCCAGCATCTCATGAACCTGTCTTCCTTTTAAAAATCCTGTGAAATGGAAACGATCGGCTATATTCCGTTTTGCAACCAGATCAATCATGGCGATCATCATGTCTCCATTACCAGCCATTACAAAACGGACGTCTTTTGTTTTCTGTAAAACACGGTATGCTGCTTCAACAAAGTATTCAGGTCCTTTCTGCATCGTGATACGCCCCAGGAAAGTTACTATTTTTTCTTTACGGGGTGTCTTCTTAAATAAATCAATATCTTCAAGCGGATCTACTGCGTTGTGAACAGTAGTCACCTTCCGTGGATCCTGAAAGTATTTTTCAATAACAATCTTGCGGGTTAAATCGCTTACTGTCATGATATGGTCGGCAGCATCCATGCCGCGTTTTTCTATGCCATATACAACCGGGTTTACCTGTCCCCTGCTTCGGTCAAAGTCAGTAGCATGTACGTGTATGACCAATGGTTTGCCTGATATCTGTTTGGCAAAGACACCGGCCGGATAGGTAAGCCAATCATGAGAATGGATAATGTCAAATTCCATTTGGTGTGCAAGCACGCTTGCCACGGCTTCATAATTCGATATTTCTTCGATTAAATTATCAGGGTATCGTCCAGAGAAGTCGATGCATCCCAGGTCGTTTGTATAAATCCTGGTAAAGTCATATTTTATTCCTTTACGGAGCCAAAAGTACTCATCAGGATGCATTTGTGATCCGATACGCTGATTCACGTGTTCCCAGTCATTCTCTTTCCATACAACCGGCACATTACAGGCACCAATAATTTTCAAGAAACTTTGGTCTTCATCTCCATGAGGTTTCGGAATCACAAATGTTATTTCCATATCATCCTGCAATGCCATACCTTTTGTCAACCCATAGCTGGCAGTACCTAATCCACCTAAGATATGAGGAGGAAATTCCCAACCAAACATTAATGCCTTCATCTTTATTCGTTTTCGTATTTTTTCAATAAATCCAATACTCTCAATACTTCGGCCACACTCATTGCAAAGGACATGCCTCCATGTCCTTTATAAGGTGGGTTTCCATCAAACAACTCAGGAAGTGTACCAATGCAAAGTTCTGTCATCTCTGCTTCAAAACCAATCAGCATTCTTTCTAGAAATGATTTTCCACTTTGTTTGTAGATACGTAGATAGGCCGTTGCAAAAGCTCCGAACGTGCATGGCCATACGGGACCATTAAAGTAATTTCTGTCGCGTTCCAATTGTCCTCCAACATAATTTGGCCTGTAAAAGCCACTCATAGGACTCAGTGAACGTAATCCTTTGGGTGTCAGTAATTCTTTTGTTGTAATGTCCAAAACAGATTTCTGTTGATGTTTGTTCAATGGAGAAAATGGCAAACTTACTGCCAAAATCATATTTGGCCGAACTTCCAAATCGTTGTAATTGCCATCAACAAAATCATATAAATACGTTCCATTCCAGAATGTTTTTATAAATGCTTCACGTGCTATCTCTGCCTGGTAATCCAATAAATCGGCAGCATGTTCCTGTCCTTTTTCCCGGGTTAAAGTAGCCGTGAATTTCAATGCATTACACCATAATGCATTTATTTCAACCACATACCCTGTACGTGGGGTTATAGGTTTTCCATTTTCAATTGCATTCATCCATGTTGCAGGTTTCTCTGTCCCATTGACATACAACAATCCATTATTGTGCAAAAACAGATTCGGATGGTTTTGTTTGCGGATATATGCAATGATCTTTGTTGCCAGCTCCCCATATCGAATGGCTGCTTCCTTTAATGAAACGGTAATGGCAAATTGCTGAACCGTCCATAAAAACCAGAGCAGTACATCCGGGTCATCAATTGCCTGTAACTTGAATCCTTCTTTCTCACCATTGATAAAACGCAGGATCTCAGGAACAGCCGTTCCCATGATAGCATCAAAATAATCCATTCTGTCAATGGAAAGTGTACATCCGGGTAATGAAACAAATTGGTCACGGGCACGTGCCCCAAACCATGGGTAACCTGCCAACAGATAGGTTTTGTCCCCTTCCCGTTTATAAAACTGTTGCGCTGAATTCTTCAGGCAGCTAAACATATCAAGCCGGTGATTCCTTCGGGTAAGTTCTTCATCCCACAACATTTTTAATTTACGGGGTGAAACTTCTGATATTCCTGCAGAAAAGATGATCGATTCCCCTTTTTTTATTGGCAATTCAAAATAACCAGGGACTAATAAATCCTCTTTGTAGTCGTAACCTCGTTCCTTCTCTTTAAAGTATTCAATATTTTTATACCAATAGGGTTGGTGATTGTATTCAACTTTCTTCGAGAATTGCATGCACAAATATGGATATTTTTCATATAAACGCATTGAAATACCATCGTTAATTTCCTGATAAGAGGTTTCAGCAATGTCATTTTCATGTGTCAGGTTATTGACACTCCGGAAAGCAAGGAATGGTTTGAAGCGAAGCAAAGTGGGAGAATGTGCCTCCAGCAAGGTATACTTTATCAGAACGCGTGGTTCAAACGATACTAACAGCCTTTCTTTAGATAATATCACTCCACCCACACGATAAACAGTGCGGGAAATCACTTCACAATCGAATTGTCGAATGTATTTATGTCCATTAGGGCTGAAATTATTTCCTTCAAAATTGTGAATCCCCAGATTAAACTCTGCGCCATGTTGAATGACTGTTTCATCCAGTGACGAAAGCAGGACGTGGTTTGAATTGTCAATTTCAGGTAATGGCATTACCAGTTGACCGTGATATTTTCGGGTATTGCAATCAATCAACGTTGTGCTGTTGTAAGTACCGGCACGGTTTGTACGAATCATCTCTTTTGACAGGGATTTTTCAAGATTTATTAGCAATGTTTTATCAAAATTGAGGTAACTCATTGTGTGAAACTTAGTTTAAATACTGCTTATTGTTGAGCTCAAAGGCATTAACCGTAATCGTGAAATGAAATTGATAAATTCCAAAAAAGCAGCTTGTCTGAAATTTCAATATTCGACCGCAATATATTAATTTTTTTCCAAATAATGATGTTTTTTTTTAGCTGAATTCACTTAATTTGCTTTTTTTGTAAAAACTCGATTCGTATAATAAATTGATGTATAGATTATTGGTTTTTAAAATATACAAACGAATTTTTCAAATTGAGTTTTTTGATTCTAAAGAAATACTTTTTGTTATATTTTCACGTTTACTCCTCAAAGAAATTGTAACTTTGTGCTTTTTAAGACAACTTTTGCATGATGCACCAGGAAATAATTCCTTTCTCAACAAAAAGGCAATTTATACATGCCATTTTTATTCCTGTAATTATTGGAATATTAATGATTCTTAGTTTTGTGTTGGAGAAGGGTATGGATTGGGATTTTCATACTGCAGGGGTATACCCGCGCAGGATTGAAAATATCTGGGGCATTTTTACACTTGTATTTGTACATGCAGACTGGTCTCATTTGACAAATAATATCATTTCATTTGTTCTGCTTAGCAGTTTCTTGTATTATTTTTACAAAGAACTTGCTTCAAAAATAATGATGCTTTCATATGTTTCCAGTGGATTCATACTTTGGATTATTGGACGGGACAACTGGCATGTCGGAGCAAGTGGATGGATCTATTCACTTGCATTTTTCTTGTTTTTCAGCGGGCTTATCCGAAAACATATCCCGTTGATTGCCATATCGCTCATCGTTGCCTTTATTTATGGAAGTATGATATGGCATATTTTCCCATGGCAAAGTCAAGATCCTGTTTCATGGGAAGGACATTTAGCCGGCGGATTGGTCGGAGTAGTCTTATCGGTTTGGTATAGAAATAGTGAACCTCAAAAGCCAGTGCAAATATGGGATGATGATACCGATGAATCGTTGGATTACCTGAGTGATCAGGATGAAGGCATTGATGAAGAAAATGAGAATGACAAACCCATTGCAAATTAAATAAATATACATTTAAATCAAACAATATGGAAGAAACTAACACGAAGGAAATTAATTTGTTACAATTAATCAATCTTTTTTTTAATTGGTTATTGAAAATCGGAAAAAACATTCTTGATTTAATTGTGTATTTAGTTCAACTTGCTTATAGACACAAAAGTATTGTACTTATATCAATCTCAATATGCCTGGTTTTTGGTTTGTATTTTTCAAGGCCATCAGCCAAAGTCTATAAGGCAGAAGCAATGGCAATGCTTTACGGAAGTGAAACCCAGACTGTGAAAGAAGTCAGTAAACAACTTGAGAATTCAGTAGGTTCAAATAATCTCTTCTCACTGGCAACTAAGCTTTCATTGCCGGATAGTGTGGCAAGAAATATTGTTGGAATTCAATCTTTTTTTGTGATAGATTATTTAAAAGATGGGGTAGCAGATATGGTTGATTTTAAAAACAATCATTCGTTGACAGATACGTTAAATCTACGTATGAAAGACAGGATCTATCTGCAGATAAAAACTACCAATATCAGTCAGATTCCAAAAGTTCAAGCTGCAATTCTAAACTACTTTAACACGAATAAAGTAATGAAAAGTCAGTTTGATATAAAGAGGAGTGAGATTATTCAACAAATTAAGATCTGTGATGTCGAATCTAAGCGAATTGACAGCCTGGCTAAATTTTCATATTTTAAGGATATTGATAAACAGGTTCGGTTTGAAAAAGATAAATTGTTGATTGGTGATCAAAAGAAACAACTTTTTTACGACGATTTGATGAGATTGCAGGATATTAAATCCTATGCTCAAAATAAATTGACTAATTATAACCAGCCAATGGAATTACCTTCCGGTTTTGTCGTTTACCCGACACCTGAAAATGGAACTGTTAAATACGGAGTAATTGCTATTTTTATTGGTTTCGTTATTTCTCTCATTCTTTCAGGATTAATCGAAAACTTAAAAAAGATTCTTGCTTTTCTTGATAAAAAACAGGTTTAGTTGTAATAAGATTATTGAAATGAAAAAAATAGCTTTTGTAATTTGTTTTATTTTGACGTTCGGATCTGGGTATGCCCAGATTAAATCAAATGAAAAATTAGTTTATGCAGCATCGTATAACATGAGTGGCTTGATGACTCAGCTGGCTCAGGTTACCATGAATACTGAAACTGTAAAGACCTCAAAAAAAAGTTTTCTACATTTAAGTTTTGAGGCTGCTACTTTTAGCAAATGGGATAAATTCTTTAAAATTAGGGATTTGTATGAAACGTATGTTGATCCAGCCACACTAAAGCCCAGCCTGTACAAACGGAGTATTTACGAAGGTGGATATACTAAGACAGAGAAATATATATTTAGTGCTAACGGAAAATCAATCAGTAGCACTACAAAGAAGAAGAACAGGCCTGAAACAACAAAATCATTTGCAGTCGGAGCTTCTACCCGTGATATCATCTCAATGATTTATAAATTGAGAACTGTCAATTTCTCTCAGTTTAAGCCAGGTCAAAGTGCTTCATTTATCATAGTTTTTGATGAAAAGGAGTATCCTGTCTATGTGAAATATATGGGAATGGAAACCGTTTCTGCCGGAAATTTAGGGAAGAAACAATGTATTAAGCTCTCGATTGCTGCAAAAACAGATAAATTAAGAGGGAAGGATAAAAATTTAATTTGGATTACGTCTGATGCGGCTAAAGTACCTGTCTTAATCAGATTCAGTATTCCTGTTGGTACCGGTCAGTTGACATTGGCAAGTGCCTCTGGAATTTAATTATAATAATATGAGAAAACTTTTTGTTATTTCAGCTGTAGTTTTTGCAGTTTTGGGAATCGTATTTACAGTTCTTCCCATGGGGACTATCGCTTTTTTGCCCATAGGAATTGCATTCGTTCTATCTTTACTGGCCAATTATCAATCTAAAACAAATCAAAAGAGACTCCCAAAAATCATTCTGGTAATTGCTGCTTTGACGTTTCTCGTTGTGATTGGGAAAGTTGTTTTCGTTAAAGATGTTGTTGTTTCGGACAAACAATTTGAACAAAACAAAGTAGAATCTAAAAAAGAAGATATTAAAGATCTTGAAGGTTTATAAATCTCAATCCTCTCTTGCAATTTAAGTCTATCCAAGGTGTTGAATCCCTTGGTTAAGCTTAAGAAATCATCCGGATAATTTGTTTTCGTGCACTTTGTGCCTGGAACAATTCGGTTGATTTTTTTTTGCTTAATAACCGGTACTTGATTTTTGCAACGAACCTTTTTGCATCCCTGTTCCATTTTAATGCATATTTCCCGATAGGATATTGTATAAGAACAAATATCAGGGTAACCCACCATGAAGCACCTGTCAGGTGGTAAAACAGGATAGTCTGCAACAGATAAAACAAAGGGAAAGTGAAAATGCCAATCACAAATTGCAACGAACTAAAAAAACCTTCGTATTGAGCTTTTATTACCTTTTTTCGTACGTATACCGGAATTAAGAACGGAAGGAAATTGCAGAGTAGCCCCAATATGAAAAAAGGAAAAGTAATGCCTAACATTACCACGTCCGGAATTAAACTCAGCAATCTAGGAATATCTGTTTCTAATACCCAGTTTCGTAAATTGATTTTTTTTAGAAGGTTGGTATATTCTTTGCAAAGTGAGTCAAGGTATTCTATTTTTTCTGGTTCTGCTTTTTCAACCGCAACTAGCTTTTTTGTTATTTCCTGTCGTGCTTTAAACCGGTAAAAGGTAGTATCGGGCAACCCCAGCTTTTTTACATAAGTAGTTGTGGCAATGTCTGTAATTGTTTCAAAACACTCATAATGCTTTTCGGTAGCAAGGTTTAACGACAGATTATTTAAATCGCTCACCAGCCTGTCACGTATCTCATTTGTTGCCAATACTGGGTTTACAGCATGAGTTTCCATGTATTCGGATATTTCTATCGGCTTGCCGATATTAATGATGATATGCTTCCCAAATTTAGTCAGATCCCCGTAATCAATTCCTACTGGTATGATTTTGACTTTAGGCTGTGTGTTGTATGGTTGCTGGGCTGAAAATCCGATCCTGAATATACCCTTCACGATAGGTCTTAATTTGCGTTGCTCCCCTTGGTTTCCTTCGGGCATGATGCCAAGGGCCATATTTTTATGGAGTATTTCAACACATTGTTCGAAGACTTCATTGTTTTTACCCAGGTTTTCCATGCCATCCCGCATCCTGAAGGCTGGTAGTATTTTGGTGAATTTAAGTAACTTAGCAGTGTTTTTGCTGTTGAATATATCTGCGCGTGCCAGAAATATTACCGGCATTCTGTCGGGTGCTATTGAATGCACAGCTATTGCATCCATAAATGCATTAATGTGGTTTGGAGCAAAAATCAGCGGGCAATCCAACGGTATGTTTTCCCGTCCTACTACAATATATTCCCCATAGTAGCGCTTAAAAGTAAATACGATGTAATTTCGTACTAAACTAAAAGAAAAAGGATAATCAGTGATATTCGACATATTTGGGAGATAATTATTCCATTCAATAACAATTCTACCTTATTTAGGTTGATGCCTCGACCAATAAGTTGACAGGCTAAGGCCGGCAATGATATGCCAGATTCCCCACCAGGCAGTGATAAAGAGCATTCCGCCTACAGCTATCGAAGGTGGAAATATTTTAGGATTAAAGAGAAGGACTAATCCAAGTCCTGAGTTTTGAATTCCCATTTCAATTGTAATGGTTCTCCTGTTGCGGTTCGTGACGTTGAATATACTGCCCAGGGAGTAGCCTGTGAGAAAGGCCAGGAAATTATGAATCAGTACAATAAAGAAGATGTAATAAATGTATTTCAAGAACAGGTGCAGGTTATTCGTAAAGGCTAAAATGACAATGCCAATGAAAAAAAGAATGGAGATGTATTGAATAGGTTTTTTTAATTTCTGTGTCGTATTGGGAAAGTATTTTGAAAAGAAAATGCCTAGTATCAATGGTATGCCCAATAAAATAAACACGGTTTCAAACATTTGGAAATTATCAATTTCCAGAGGTTGTAATAAGTGCCCTGCTTTATTACTGATGTATTTAAGATATAAGCCACCCCAGAGTGCAAAGTTGAACGGTGTTGAAATTGTTGCCAGCAACGTAGTGCTTGCACTCAGTCCGACGGATAACTCGGTGTTTCCTTTGGCATATGACGTCATAAAGTTTGATATGTTACCACCCGGGCAGGCAGCTACCAAAAACATTCCCATGGCTATAGTGGGTGTAATATAATCGTTTAAAGCAACAACCAGCAAAAATGTCATAAGCGGTAACGCAAATAAATGTCCGAAAAGTCCTACTAAATATGTTTTTGGTTCTTTTATCAGATTCTTAAATTGGTTGGGCTTAATATCCAATGCAACCCCAAACATAATAAAACTAAGAATGATGTTGATAATATACATGCCCGATGCCGAAAAGTTGATACGAATTGGGTCAAGTTGTTGTAAAGACTCGTACATAAATTTTTTGTTTCTTTTTTTTTAGCGTTGCAAATATATAAAATTAATGGCTGTGAATAGGCTGTTTTCTGAGTTTCCAACAAATTCTTTTATAGAAAATAAATTTTTTAAGTACTTTTGCGTTTGTAAGTTGTATTTATTTAATTGTTTGGTGAAATGAGAAAAAGTATTTATCTGGTCTTTATTGCAATGTTAATAATGTCGGAATCCTGTGCTGTCAAAAAAAACACAGGAACCTTGGTTCGGTTTGAAACAACGTATGGCGATATCACCGTGAGGTTATATCCTGAAACAAGCAAGCATCGCGATAACTTTGTCAAATTGGTGAACAAGGGGTTTTATAATGGGGTGTTGTTTCATCGGGTCATAGCAGGTTTTATGATTCAGGCAGGTGATCCTGGTTCTAAGACAGCCAAGCCTGGTGTATTGCTTGGTGCAGGTGATGTGGGATATACCGTTCCTGCAGAATTTATTTACCCCAGGTACTATCATAAACGAGGTGCGTTGGCAGCTGCCCGTGAGAGTGATGATACTAATCCGTTGAAGGCTTCTTCCGGATGCCAGTTTTATATTGTAGAAGGGAAAACCTTCTCGGACTATGGGTTGGATAGTAT
>Ga0302286_10003775_pt1 | contig 10132 bp, 10 predicted proteins | sample III_Fen_E2_3_FD_198765 | JGI IMG/M metagenome (GOLD analysis project Ga0302286, IMG submission 198765) | Peat permafrost microbial communities from Stordalen Mire near Abisko, Sweden - III_Fen_E2_3 | ecosystem: Environmental > Terrestrial > Soil > Wetlands > Permafrost | place: Sweden: Abisko...
AGCATTACATTTACTTACGTACTTTACGGTGTAATGTCGGTTCTTTCAGCTCTGTTTGTTTGGAAAATGGTTCCAGAAACCAAAGGAAAAACATTGGAAGATATGAATCATTTGTGGAAAAAATAAAAGCATTTTCCATTTAGTCATTGACTAGTTACTATTTAATCGTCCCAAAACTCTGAAGAGAGTTTCGGGGCGATTTTGTTTTATGGAGTAAAAAGCACATCGTCTATAATTTTACTTAGCCATATAGTGAATTGTTTAAATTTCTAATTGATTATTATTGTTATTCACAATACTTAATTGAATATATTGAGGCAAAAATGGCGTTCTAAAGTGCCTCGATGAAATAATTGGGAGTGCTAACAAAGAGTGATTTACACTTGATAGCTTATTGAATTCAATTGTATTCTTTTGTACCTTGATAATTTGATCTTTCATTTCGTCAATGGTTGCAGGAATAATAAAAGGCGCATCTACTGCACCTGATTTAAGTGCAGCATTACAGCAATAAATATAATTGTCAGTTTCAATGTCTGGATACCAAATTTGTAATGTAGTTTCTGGGATAACTTCTTTCACAAGATTTAGAATTAAATCATATGGTTTAGTTAGGTTGAGAGTGGCGCACCATTGAGCTAAGATCGGTATAAGGGTAGAAATATTAATAAAGTCTGATTTGTTTTCGGTCTGATTTATATTTAACGAAATCAAATCGTCGAAAGAATCAGAACTAATTGGGAAGTACTTATTGAGGTTGGAATAAGCAAATTCAATATTTCTAACAATGTCACTTATCCAATTTTCAATAAAATCAAATTCAGAGAACATTGCTAATAAAAGAATTCCTTCAGAAATTTCAATTGAGTGATTATCGTATAACGGTGATTTAGTTGCTTCATGATTGGTAATTAATTCTTTTATAAGATCACAAATATCACGTGCACTTCTTTGTAATTCAATATTATTAAGTATATTCCCCGTCAATTTGTATTCTATTCCTAAAATTGAAACAATTCCCAATTGTTCAAAGACAGTTAGAACACCTAGTATATAATGACTATTATAACCGAGTAACCCATTTTCTACAGAACAATGCTTATGAATTTTAATTGTATAGTCATTATAGATTTTCAATAATGTATTCTGTATAGATAAATAAATAATCAGAATAGATTTGTTATCTATTAATTGAGATTTTTGTAAAAATTGCCAAGTAAATAATACTGTTCTTTCAGCTGCAATAAGTGAGTTTTTCAGATTCTTTTCCTGTTTTGACCAGACCCAAATAATATTCATACATAAATGAATTGATAGAAGATTTTTTTTGATCTTCTTTTGAAATGCTGGCTTTTTGATATCTCCAAAATCTTTTTCCAAAAGCATTTGCTTAAGGATTAAAGTATAATCAGATAAATCATAGTCCATATCTGAAATCAAAGAAAGCGTTCTACGAAAAAGTGATCTGAATTCTTCAGGTAGAATATTCTCGGAAAACATAAATTCCTCAATTAATATAGCAAGTTTATCACCACCCCAAAACTCATATTCTCTTTTATTAGGGACTTTATTATCATCTGAATAACCAATCCAATTTGGTTGAACTTCTTGTTTAATTATTCCCCCAGTGCATAAAATTATTTTAATTGGAAGTGCTTTATGTTCATCACTTACGCATGTTTTCAAATAGACATCTCTTATATCATTGAGAGATGGTCTAACCGACTGGCTATTGGAGTCCCAATCATTTCTGTTGACATCTCCTTGCTTTATGGTAAATAAATAAAGAGTTTTTTTACCTTTATCTATTTTGCCTACCGCTGCGACATCAACACCATGTTGTCTTACACCTATTTGTGCCCTACTTATAGGTTCAATACCCATTGACAAGAGTAAGTCTGGTAATAATTTATCAAGTTCAGCTGATTCTTTGAGTTTGCTTAAATACTCTTTTATTATTAGTTTCATACCTCGGTTCTTTTTGCTAATCTAAAATTTATTCTTTCAAGGCTATAACTTATTGGTTGAGTGATTTGTCTTTTGGGAATTTCCACAGACGATGAAAATTTAGCGAGTTTACTTATATCTGAATACTCACCATTATAATAATGGAACCAACCATTTCCGTATTTCAAAGGTGTATTTTTTGTAAATAAACTCATAAAAGATTTTTCCTCTGCTTTATTGAATAATTTGCTATGCTTTTTAGACTCTTCAAGTGATATTTGATATAGATTTCTTCTAGAGGTTGCTAATTCTTTTAAGCGTGGAAGTGTAGCTAATTGCTCGTGTCTTTCTTTTATCGTTTTATAAGCAATTTCAAGTTTAGTTTTTAGCAGTCCAGGTTCAATCTCAGTTAAAGTTTTCTCAATATAATTAGCAGTTGTATTCGAATAATCTTTAGACAAGTATTCTACATAAACCTCACATATTAAATCGATAATTTCATGATTTTCTTCGAAATTTTGTACAATGGAATCTAATAATGAATAAATAATATCAGATGAAATTATATACCCAATAATCTTACGACAAATGAAAAGAATACTCTCAAAATTAAGTTTGTTTAATAGGTCGCGATCGAGTTTTAAATCTCTTTTATAGTATGATTTAGCATGTTCTATTGTTTTAGAAATTGCCACGTGACATTGAATGTCATCTGAGTTAAATAGATTAGTTGTAAACCGACTTAGTGATATTTCATTTTTATAGATATTCCTTAATGTTGTAGACCATATTGCTCCTAACTCAATTGGTTTACTAATATAATTACTATTGACAATCCATTCTTGAATAAATTTTTCTGCAAATATCGTATTTTGGTCTCGTTTTGAGTACTGACTTAAGAGAATATCAATATGTCGAATTGTTTCCGTTTGTTCCGATTTTGTTTTTGTAAATTGAAGAAGAACATTATCGAACCATTCTTTACTAATTAGTATATTGAAATTGATAGATAGCAGTCTCGCAATTTGAAACGATACAGTATCGTTGTTTTCTTGAATCAGAACCAATAGAATATCTTTGGCTCTATCTGTTTTACAGATAAATTGATTGAGTCCCCAAGCAATTGATGAGTTTATTGATGTAGAGTTTTCTGTAAGTAATTTTTCATAAACATTAAGTGTTTCTTCTGCAAGTATTTCTTTTTTATTATCCCAATACTCAAGCTTAGAAAGTGAAAAAATGACGGCCTGAATGATAAATTCTTCTTTACTTGCAGTTTTAATTATTAAGAATTTATGCACTTTCTCTATCTCACTAATTGAAAAATATTCATAAATAGTAGAAATATAATTGATTATAAATGGCTCATCTATCTTTAATAATGCAGTCCCAATTTCATCTGCTAACTCAGGCTGTTCTTTTGCTAGTTCTTTTATCAAAGTATATTGATCACCCGAACAAATATCATTTCCAATTGCGTTGAAACAGGATCTCAAAAACTGTATTATAGATGAAATGTTATAATTCAAATAGGGAAATGCATCTTTAAGTATCTCTATTATATCAAATACTGACTCTTTTTCATTAATAGCCACAATGGCAATTTCACAGATGTCTACAGAATGATTTTTATTTAAATTAATGATTAGTTGTTTTAAGATCTCTTGGTTGTTCTCTGAAACGCGTAGTTCATTAAGCTTTTCAAATAACATTTTGGGATCATTAATAAATTTTTCAAATGAATTCATGTGTATCATTAAATATTTAAACTGGTTTTAATACAAACTCCTTTCTTCCCACGCTCCAAAGTTACAAAAATAAGTTAATTAGCCAAGTTTAATAGAATGTTTATTGATTTATCATATTCAGTGCAATAGAAGAATATCCTCACATACTGTGAGAATATTCTCAAGTAAATATAAATGTTTATACATTATGTATAGATATTTTAATTATAATATTAATATCTATATATAGTGCTATGATATTAAAATATATATATGAATATCAAAACATTATGCTTGGATATTTATAATTTAATATAAATGTCGATGCATTATGTGAGAAAATTCCCGAGTAAACATGTATGTTGTCACATAATGCTATGATATAGCGGAGTGTTTGTTTTTTATAGAAAATGTTATATTTTTGTGTTGTAAATTAATAAGCAATACTATATGGCAGCAACTTTCAAACAATACAGTCCACAAGAGTTATATGTGCCTGTTTCCAAACCCGACACGCTTGAAGCTGAAAATGAGTATGATTTACCGGTCCTCGGTTTTCGCCCTACAGGTGGTGTTTTCTTCGATGCTTTTATGAGTAATCTTGAACGCTATGGTATACGCAATGCGCGGTTTCATGCCGATTTACTTGGGATTAACTACGGTGAGATGTGCGTTGCCATAAGTGTGATAACCGGAACGACTTATACAGATTTTGTGGAAGGATATGTTCTTGTTAAGGCAGATGATCTGATTAGAAATAAATCGGGAAAAACCACCATGAAGGATATTGCTGCCAGTGTAGGTTTCTCTTATTCGGGTTTTTATCATTTCATGGTGCGGCACCGGAAATGGGAAAAGAAAAGAAGGTGATGAGTTCCTGATTCGAGTTTCGCTCTGAAATAGAGAGGAGCATATCTGTATATAAAATGTCCTCGAAATTTTGAAAAGAATTATTATCTTTGCCTGAACTTCTTTAGAAGAAGTAAGTTGTACTTAAAAACGAAATAACATGAGCTCTAATGAAATAAAACTGGAAATATTCCGTCAGGTAGATGCTCTTGACGCAAATAAGCTTAAGGAGTTTTACGGAATAATGCAGAATTACATAAATAGCAAGCGCGATTCGGCTGAATGGATAGGTGTAACCTCGATTGAAAAGCAAGGTATAGAGGCTGCTATTAAGGAACTAAATGCCGGGGCAGGTATTGAGCATGATAAGGTTATGTCAGGATTAAGGCAAAAACATAGTCATGTATAAGCAAATTGTTTGGTCGCCTCTGGCTGTCTCTGATGTAGAAAAGACACTTGATTATTTACAGAAAGAATGGAATGACCAAGTTAGCCTGACTTTTCTTGATGAAATAGATAAATTGCTAAAGCAAATTTCTTTCAATCCCAAGCAATTCCCACAGGTAAATAGTAAAATGAAAGTTAGAAAATGTGTTTTGACAAAACAGAATACGCTCTTTTATAGAGAGAATAAAGGATGTGTTGAGTTGTTGAGGTTTTTTGATACTAGACAGAATCCCAAGAAATTGAAATACAAATAGACTCTACTTATTTCAGGTTATATCGTCTCGAAGCTCTGAATAGAGTTTCGGGACGATTTTGTTTTATTGGTGGACAAAATTGCATATTCATCTGATTCTGTTTGAAAGCAGTGAGTTTTACATTAATTTTGTGAGCAAACACAATTTAATACTCATATATATGCGAAAATGTTTTTCTGTTCTGCTTTCTATTCTATGTATAGGCTCGCTTTTTAGTCAGGAAGTGACGCGCGACACCACCTTTCGTGCTGAAGGTAATCCTGTTATCCGTTATAAATACACCGCCGATCCGGGAGCTATGGTGTATAAAAACAAGTTCTATCTTTATACCGGACACGATGTTTGTCCTAAAGGGCAGGAACGCTATGTAATGAATGATTGGTGCGTGTTCTCGTCGGACGATATGAAAACATGGACGGAACATCCGACTCCCTTGCATGCTAAGGACTTTGCCTGGGCCAAGGGTGATGCGTGGGCTTCGCAAGTGATAGAGCGTAATGGTAAATTTTACTGGTATGTGGCGGTGGAGCATGGTACTATTCACGGTAAAGCCATTGGTGTAGCCGTTTCGGATAGTCCAACGGGACCATTCAAAGATGCTAAAGGTTCTGCCATTATCACCAACGACCTGACCACCAAATACACCAAAATTAGTTGGGATGATATTGACCCAACGGTGTTTATTGATGACGATAAACAAGCTTACCTTTTTTGGGGCAATACGCAATGTTATTATGTGAAGTTGAAAGAAAACATGATAGATACGGTAGGGCCTATAGTGGCGGTTAAAGATTTACCCCGCTATACCGAAGCTCCCTGGATTCACAAATACAACGGATGGTATTACCTGTCGTATGCATCTGAGTTTCCCGAAAAAATCGTGTATGCTATGAGCAGAAAGATTACCGGACCGTGGCAATACAAGGGTATTTTGAACGAACTTGCCGGAAATTCAAATACCAATCATCAAGCCATTGTTGAGTTTAAAGGTAAATCATATTTTGTATATCACAATGGTGGTGCTGATGTGGGTGGAAGCAGTTTTCACCGTTCGGTATGTATCGATCAGCTCTTTTACAACAAAGATGGTTCGCTAAAACGGGTTCAAATGACCACCGAAGGAGTGAGTGCAGTAAAATAGTCTGTAGAAGTAAATCAATAATCGCCCCGGAATTCAGAAATGAGTTTCGGGGCATTTATTTTTATGTAAATTATTCATACATTTGCAAATGAATTACAAATTCTTAAAGATGTGTTGGCAATGATACGACTTGAAAAATTTACCGAAGATGATTTTGAGCAGTTTATCAGCTGGATGGATACTGAAAAGTTTATGTATCAGTTTGGTGGAGCTTCGTTTACTTTTCCGGTGACGGTGGAGCAACTGAGTAACTACCTTGCCGATACAACGCACAGGATATACCGCGTAGTAGATACTGCAACGGATAGGGTTATTGGTCATGCATCCATTAGCCATCTCAATGTAAAGAATAAGAGTGCGCGTTTGTGTCGGATTTTGATTGCCAATGAGCAGGATAGGAGCAAGGGTTATGGCCGACAGTTGATACGGGCTTTGTTGAAAGTCTGTTTTGAAGAATTAGCACTTCATCGGGTCGATCTGGGCGTTTTTGAATTTAATAAAGCTGCAATTCGCTGTTATCAGAGTTGCGGTTTCCGTATCGAAGGCACATTGCGTGAGTCTTTTGTAATGGACGATGAATATTATTCGTTAAACAATATGAGTATTCTGGATAGAGAATACGCTACACTGATAACATCAAATTAAAATACATGACAGTTACTATCAGAAAAATAGAGGAGAGTGATTACCTCGTATTGATTTCTCTTTTCAAAGAGTTTGCACTTTTCGAAAAATTACCGGAGAAAATGACCAACTCGGTGGAGCAAATGCTGAGGGAGAAAGAATACCTGAGGGGGTTTGTGGCGGTGAACGATGTGGATGAGATAGTGGGTTATGCTACTTATTTCTTTGGCTATTACACCTGGATTGGCAAATCGTTGTACATGGACGATTTGTACGTACGACCCAATTTCAGGGGTGCAGGCGTAGGCACAAAGTTGATCAATGAGGTGATTACCTTTGCCAAAGCCGAAAGCTGTAAGAAGCTCCGTTGGCAGGTTTCGGAATGGAACCAACCGGCCATAGATTTCTACAAAAGCCTTGGTGCCAATGTAGATGCGGTGGAGTCGAATTGTGATTTGGTATTTTAAAAATATAATTATGAATACAATTTATCAAATAGATGCTTTTACAGCAGTGCCTTTCAAAGGCAATCCGGCAGGAGTAATGATAGTGGATGAACATTTCCCATCAGAAAAGATGCAACAGTTGGCCATGGAAATGAATCTTTCCGAATCGGCTTTTATCATTCCCAATGGAAAGGAGTTTCGGATACGTTACTTTACACCCAACCGTGAAGTGCCGCTGTGTGGGCATGCCACGCTTGCCAGTGGGCACATTATCTACCAACTGGGATTGAAAAATGCGGATGAAGCCATTGTTTTCAAAGCCGAAGGTGGAGAGTTGACCATCACTAAACAGGGTGATTGGATAGCCATGAATTTCCCGGCTTATCCGTTGACAAAGATGGATGTTCCGTCCGATTTGAAAGCTACTGTGGGTTTCGAACCGCAGGAAATGTATTCGAGCATTTACGATTGGGTCATTGCCGTTGCGGCTTCGGAGGCTGATGTTCTAAATGCCAAACCAAACTTTGAGCTGCTGAAAGCGAATGGACTCGGACATTTGATGATTACAGCTGCAGGAGAACAACCCGACCGCGACTTTGTATTGCGGGTTTTTGCCCCATTGGCAGGGATTGACGAAGACCCTGTAACGGGTTCAGCGCATTGTGCACTGACGCCTTTGTGGCACGCCAAGACCGGTAAGACGGAATTCAACTCCTACCAACTCTCCAAACGCACCGGCCGACTGAAAGTAAAACTGCTGAACGACCGCGTAGAAATAAAAGGACAAGCCGTAACGGTCTTTCAGGCGGAATTAAAAATATAGTCTATTTTACAGCTATGAGTAGATTCTTTATGAAACAAAACATCCCGAAACTAAGAAGATAGTTTCGGGATGTTTTGTTTTTTAGTTTATTCCAGAGGAATAGACGGTTGATATTGAAATAGAATAACTATTTTACTTCCACAGTTATCATTACAGCAAAATGGTCGGAGGGAAATCTTGCTTCTACTTTGTTCCCATTCTCTTTGCTTGCTGCTTGATATGTATCGTCTAAAATACCATATTTCGATACCGTGAAATTATCTGTCAGGAAAATATGATCAATACGTCCGGTTTCTACATTGTTAGCATCGAATCCGTTGAACGTGCCTACTACAGGCTCGTAAATTAATGTTGCTTTATCATGCGCATCACGTAATATGCCCGATGTGCTTAATAACTTGTAGGATGACGAAAACTGATTGACATTAAAGTCGCCTGACAGGATTACCGGTGTACCTTTCGGCATTCCCTGAATCTTTTTCAAAATCAGTTTAGCACTTTCTTCACGGGCTTTGATTCCTTTGTGATCCATGTGCAGGTTGAAATAAACAAATGTCAGCCCTGTAGTCAGCTCTTTGAATTTTCCCCACGTGCAAACACGGATGCACGCTGCATCCCAGCCGAGATTGGGTTTAGTTTGATCTTCCGACAGCCAGAAATCGCCATGCTCGAGCACCTTAAATTTATCAGTGCGGTAAAAAATAGCCGAATGCTCTCCTTCCTTCTTGCCGTCTTCGCGACCTACCCCGATATATTCATAGCCGGGCATCAACTGTTTCAAATCCTTTAATTGCTCATAAAATCCTTCCTGCGTTCCGAATATATCGAATCCGTGAAACAAAGCAACCTTGGCTACGTTTGGAGCTCGTTTTCCCCAACCATTTCCGTTTACTGAATCTCCGTGGTTGGCTAATCGCACATTATAGGTAGCCACCGTAAAAGTAGCCGGTTGTTTTGCGATTGCGTTACCTGACAATAGCATTAAAAACAATACCAAATATTCGATTTTTTTCATGATGAATGTTTAGTTGAATTAACCCGGACGTTTTTTTATAGAATCAATTCAGCTGCAAAAAGGATTTGTTCCATTTCCAATTGTACTTTTTCTGCTTCGAGGCGTGCTGCCTTGGCGTAATCGGCTTCTTCGGATGCGTAAATAATCTGGCGCGACGAGTTGACCAACAAACCACAAGTGCTGTTTAAGCCGTATTTAGCCACTTCGGCCAAACTTCCACCTTGTGCTCCAACGCCGGGAACCAATAAGAAATGTTCCGGTACGATAGCACGGATGTCCGTCAGCATTTCTGCTTTGGTAGCGCCTACCACGTACATCATATTTTCGTCGGTTCCCCAACCTAGTGACGTTCTGAGTACTTTTTCGAACAAACGTTCGCCGGTTTCGGCATCCTTCATAAATTGAAAATCGAATGCTCCTTTGTTAGATGTCAAAGCAAGTAGCGTTACCCATTTACCCTCATAAGTAAGGAAAGGAGTTACCGAATCTTCACCCATATAAGGTGCTACGGTTACCGAATCGAATTCCAGATTTCCAAAGAAAGTACGGGCATACATAGCCGAGGTATTACCAATGTCGCCACGTTTAGCGTCGGCAATAATAAACTGATCGGGATAGTTGGCACGGATATATTCCACGGTGCGTTCCAGAATTTCCCAACCTTCCAGTCCCAGGCTTTCGTAGAATGCCAGGTTTGGTTTGTACGCCACACAAAGATCGGCTGTAGCATCGATAATGGCTTTGTTGAATGCAAAAATAGGATCGTCCGATTCGTCGAACAAATGTTCCGGAATTTTATTTACGTCAGTATCTAATCCTACGCAAAGAAATGATTTTTTGCGTTGTATGTTTTCAAATA
>Ga0302286_10003777_pt1 | contig 10130 bp, 8 predicted proteins | sample III_Fen_E2_3_FD_198765 | JGI IMG/M metagenome (GOLD analysis project Ga0302286, IMG submission 198765) | Peat permafrost microbial communities from Stordalen Mire near Abisko, Sweden - III_Fen_E2_3 | ecosystem: Environmental > Terrestrial > Soil > Wetlands > Permafrost | place: Sweden: Abisko...
CGAGGGGGGAATAGAGGTCCGTGAGCGTCTGATCCATCTCCTTGAGGGCCGCATCGGCAAGCGTCTTGATGAGACGCAAGGGATGATCAGGACGGACTCTTTCCTCAAGGTCCACGTAAGAAAACAACTGGGGCTGGGAGACTCGACCGCGCATACTACAATATATGACATTTTCTGTCATATCGCTGCGCATTCCTTTTTCAGCAGCCTGTTAACATCAGAAATATACCTAGGAAGATTAGGCAAAGCATATTTATCTTTGATTTCTTCTGCTGAAAGCCCCTTGATATCTTCAATTCTCATGATCCAATTGCCTGCTTGATTATGTTCGCCATGCACGCGAACAAATTTTCGAGCATCAGTTAGCGTAATTTCTCGTGCTCTTGTTTTTTCTGCATATGGTGGATTATCCCCTTTATCGACATGTTGAGCGTTTGCTTGTTCTGCTGATAATGAACCCGGCTTGGGCAGCGTTCTGCTTATTGGTTCCAGTGACGCTCCGCGAGCATACTCTTTCGTATCCACATACCTGGAAGATTTATCCGCGTCGGCAGAAATTTTTGCAAGCCCTATTGCACCAAGTGCAGCTTCAGCAGCGCCAACCAATTGGACATGAGGTAGAACATCAACAGGGTCTTGGCCTTTTGATAAGTGCACTACCCCTGTTAGGGTCGCCATCAGCTGCGATCCGCCCATATCGATCGAATGTTCTTCGATAGCTATAGATGCGCGACTTGATGCTTTCCATTGATCAAAGTATGCACGTTCTTCCTTTGATGGTGCCTGTTGCCAACTTAGTGTGGGAGTTCGATTGCTTCTTTTCTGCCTTGCCAGTTGTTCCCAAAAATTCAATTTAGGGCGCTGAGTGACTACCCTCGTATTGTCTGCGGCAAAAAATGATGTTGTTTCTCCCGCCTTCCCATCCGGATCCACCAATCCCGTCGGATGATTCCTCACATAGGCGTACAGATTCGGTCCATCCGCAATGCCACTCGGATCCGCCGCCGTCCATCGTCCCAGCCATCCCGCGTAATATCGCGCTCCGTGGTAGTAGAGTCCGGTCTCCTCGTCCTTCTCCTTGCCGGTGTAGCGGTATCGCTTACGTTGGACTTCCGTCGCATCACGACCGGACTGGTAGCTGGTGTCGCCGTAGGGATAATACTCCTCGTAGCTGATGAGTGCTGCGGTTTCGTCCAGTTCCAGCGTCGCGCTCTGGAGATGATTGTCCAGTTGGTACCGGATGGTCTGCGGCGAGGAACTGTCCGTTCCCACGGTCCGAGTTTCCACCAAGGCGATGCGCTTGACCCCGTCCATGATGTGGAGAGTCTCGCGTTCCAAGGTGACGCTGCCACCCTGGCTCTTGCGGTAGATCTCGAAACCGCCTAGGTAGATGCGCTCTTCGCTCTGCCCCGGCTTTTCCGTGAGCTTACGCACCCGCTGCCCGGCGCTGTCGTAGATGTACCACGTTTCCGAAGTACCTCGCTTCACATGGCTGAGGTGCTCGTTGTGGTCCCAATCCAGTACATCCAAATGCGGCATGGTCGTGAACGACCCGAAGGCATTGTGGGAGTAGCTGTCGGTGGTCTGTCCCACCGTGGTGGTGCTCAGGCGGTTGCTGTCCGTCGCGTAGGCGTAACTGCGGTTCCAGCTTCCCGCGTTGGCCGTGTGAATCAACGACAGGATGTTCCCGACTTGGTCGTAGCTCCATTGTCGGGTGTAGTTGCGCAGAGCCGCCCCATCCCCGGGCAGCGCTTGGGCAGGATTGAAGCCCTCGGCTTCCGGCTCCGTGGTCGCCCCGTTACTCACATGCTCGCGGCCTGTTGCCTTGGTCAGGCGGTAGAGCGCATCGTATTCATAGAGGGCGGTTGGGTTCACTACGGCGTTGTTAAAGAAGACGGTCTGCTGTGCCGCGTCGGTGATCTGCACCACGTTGCCCGAAGGATCGTAGGTGTAGTCCAGATCCTGAAGCGTATCTGCGCCGCTGTTGCGGGTAGTTAGAAGCCGCGTGAGCCGGTAGGTCAGCGGATCGTGGTCATAACGGGTGGTGGATCCATTCCCGTACTGGATGCGCTGCCGCTGTCCCTTGGCGTCGTAGTCGATGTTCGAGACGAAAGTGGTGGCTGTCACCGATCCGCGCAGTTTGACATCTACCTGGTTGAGCAGGTTGGCTTCGTTATAGATGGGCAGGACTTGGCTGGCCGGGATATTTGTGTTGTGCGGGGTGTCGATCTGGACGACGCGCCCCAAGGCGTCATAGCTTGTCGTGGTGGTGAAGGACTCGCCCATGGCCACAAAAGCCGCCCAATCCGGCACGGCCTTGACATTCAAGGTCAATTGCCGGACAGATTCTGTCACCTTGCCGTGGAAGTCTCGCTGGCTGTCGGTGGAGATGCCCGCTCCGTCCTTGTGGCTGTAGGCTTGGCCTCGGGCTTGGCATTTGCAAAGATCAAGGGCTTCTTAGGCCCGGCGATGTTCGGCATTTTGGGTATACTTTTTTAGCGTGTTCCACTGATTTTGGGCATTCTCGCGTTGAGTATACCCAAAATATACCCACTTACCCTGGATCCAGGTGCACATCCTGGGATCGCCTTGGACGCTAAAAGAGGGCAGAATAGCTTAAATTCTTTCAAATTCCGAGTTTTTAGGACGACCCCGGACAGCCTTGGATCACCTCATAGTGCCTGGGGCGGGACTTGAACCCGCACGACCTTACGGCCAAGGGATTTTAAGTCCCCAGTGTCTACCGTTCCACCACCCAGGCGAAGACGTGAATTTAGATACCCGCGCAGCGTGTACCTTTCCAAATGTGATCCTGCATTGGTTGGACTTGGTTGGCACCTTGGCATTTGCCATCTCGGGAGCGTTTCGTGCTGTCAAGTACGAGCTGGACCTCTTGGGGGTGCTGGTACTGGCTGCTGCGACTGGCGTTGGCGGTGGCATCCTGCGCGATGTGCTGCTAGGGCGTCATCCTCCGGGAGCGCTCATGGATGGCGCTTACCTTGTCGCATGCGCCATCGGCGGCCTTGCCGTCTTCTTCTTTGCTAGAAAGATCGTAGCGCGCTGGGATGTTGTCTTGTGGGCTGATGCGGCCGGTCTGGGACTCTTTACGGCCTTAGGGGCCGCGGTGGCGGAAGCTTCGGGCGCCAATCGCTTGACGATCGTTCTGATGGCCGCCTTGACCGCCTGCGGCGGTGGCGTCTTGCGCGACGTGCTGGTGGGGGAGATTCCTGCCGTGCTCACCAGGGAGGTCTACGCCACGGCGTCATTGTTGGGGGGCGGCGTTTATGTTGCACTGTCAGCGCTTTCGGCTCCTGAAGATCTCCGCCTTGCGGGGGCTGCCGTGATCGCCTGGGGAATCCGCATGTCGGCCATGCGCCGCGGCCTCTCCTTGCCGCGCGTTCAGCGGCTTCCAGAGTCGCCTTCGCGCCTTTCTGCGCGCATGCGCCGTCGCCGCTAAGTCGTTGTCCGCGTTGAGGCTTGCCTCAACGGTTTGTGGCCTAGACGTTCCCTTGCCGACATCGAATGGCGGTATCATTAATCCGCGGTTGGACGGACCGCATTCTTTCTACCCAGTTCGGAAACGAGCCTTGGCTTCCTCCCTCCTCTCTAGCCAAGTTCGGTGGAAAGCCCCCCAGGACGCAAGTCCTGGGGGTTTTTTTGTGCTTTTACGGCGATGTTTGGGCATGTGTGCGTTTTGTTCCGTTCGCGCCTCTCGGATCGTTTTACTTTTGGACACTTGTTACCTCTTGCGGAGACAGCATGAGCGTTTTTTCTTTGTTCTCGAATGACATCGGGATTGATCTGGGTACGGCCAACACGCTGGTCCATGTGCGTGGGCGGGGAATCGTCATCGACGAGCCTTCCGTTGTCGCTGTGGACCGGAAGACCGGCAAGGTTTCGCATATCGGTACCGCTGCCAAGCGTATGCTAGGGCGTACCCCTGGCGAGCTTCAGCCGATCCGACCCATGAAAGATGGCGTGATCGCCGACTTCGATCTGGTCAAGGCCATGATCAAGGAGTTCATTGATCGCGTTCATCGCCATTCCAAGTACCTCCGAGGCGTCTTTGGACGCCCTCGCGTGGTCATTGGGGTGCCGTCTGGCATTACCGAAGTGGAACGGCGGGCCGTGGTCGAAGCTGCACAGCTGGCTGGAGCCCGTGAGGTTCACTTGGTGGCCGAACCCATGGCGGCGGCGATCGGAATGGGAATTCCCATTGGCGAACCCAGTGGCAACATGGTCATCGACATCGGTGGTGGTACCAGCGAGATCGCTGTGATCGCCCTCTACGGCATCGTCTGCGACACCTCGGTGCGCGTGGGCGGCGACGAGATGGATGAGGCCATCATCACCTATCTGCGGCGCAACTACAACTTGTTGGTAGGACCTTCGACGTCCGAACAGATCAAGATGCAACTGGGGTCGGCATATCCGTTGGCGCAGGAACTTTCCATGGAAGTCAAGGGGCGCGACGTGTCGGCGGGCATTCCCCGCACCATGCGCATCACTTCCGAAGAAATCCGGGAAGCTCTGGAAGAGACTGTGGCCGTGATCGTCGGCGCCGTGAAGCAGGCGCTGGAACAGACGCCGCCTGAACTGTCCGCAGACATTCTCGATAAGGGAATCGTACTTACCGGCGGTGGCGCTCAGCTGCGCAACCTTGATGAACGCATCCGCCAAGAAACCAATCTCCCCGTGAACGTGATCGACAATCCTCTTCAGTGCGTGTGCATGGGCGCCGCGCGGATTGTGGAAAATATCGATCTGTACCGGAGGGTTCTCCTGCCCTCGGGGCGCTAAGCCCCGATGCTTCTTCTGCGTTGGCTCTATGCCATGGTGGTGCGCGGCCGTGGTATGGTTTCCCTTTTCGTGATCATACTCTTCTCGCTGTGGTTGTCGCGGTTCGAGCCGCTGCAGCGAGATCGAGTACGGCGCGGCATGTTGACGACGGTCTTTCTTCCGATCCATTCGGTGGTGTCCGTCATCCGTGTTCACGCTGACATGGCTTCGACGATCGCCCGCCTGCAGAAGGAAAACACCCAAATGCTGGTGGAGATGTCCGGACTCCGCGACATGAGCGCCGAGAACGAGCGCTTGCGCAAGATGCTGGGGCTTCCTGCCCGGGTTCCCTATCCGTTGATGGCTGCAGAGGTCTTGGCGCGCCAGAGCGTGCGGCCGTTGGGAAGCTGGGTGATTGATCGCGGTCGTGAGGCTGGCGTGGAAGAAGGTATGGCGGTGCTAGCGCCGGACGGCCTGGTTGGCCGAATCGTCGAAGCCGGGAGAGGCTACAGCCTCGTCCAGGTGCTGACAGATCCAGACTGCCGCGTCGCTATCATCGATCTTCGTTCGCGCCATCCCGGGACGCTCTATTCTCCAGACGGCCTGCGCCTAGTCGTCGAGGCGAATGTGAATGCTGATTTTAAGACAGGGGACACTTTGATGACGTGGGGGGCCGGCGGCGTCTTTCCTAAGGGACTTCCCGTCGGCATTGTCGTCTCCTCGGATTCGCATGCGGTCGGGGTGTTGCGCCAGTGTTTGGTGCGGCCTTTCCAGGAATTGTCAAATGTCGAGAACGTGTTCTTGGTGATGCGCCCGGCGACGCTGCGGCTCGGGATGGATCAGCTGTCAGCTCGGGGGTTCGCAGTCATCCAGGGAGACACCACGAAGAAGGATTCCTCCAAGCTTTCCAAGGACAGCGCCCGATGAGTCTTTTCGCACGTCCAATTCCCGAAGTTTGGCGCCGTGTGGTGCTGGTGCTTTTGGTCTTCGTGATCCAGGCGACGCTGGCGCCGCGGATGTCTGTGTTCGGCATCCAACCGAGCCTCTTGCGCATTGCTCTGTTTCTCTTTGCCATTCGTTCCGGAGCGCTGCCGGGCGTGTGGATGGGCTTTGCCTGCGGATTCCTGCTGGATCTCTACGGGCAAGGGCGGCTCGGGTGCTTTACCTTGGCTTGGAGCGTTACCACTTATCTCATCGGTCTCCTCGATGAACGGGAGATCTACACTTCGATCCTTACCCGCATTGCGCTTTTGGGAGGCTATTGCATCCTGCAGGATGTCCTTTGGGCTTGGGTTGACGACTTCAATCTTCTGCGCATTGCGATGTTTTTGCTGCACAACGGACTGCCTTCGGCTCTCTATACGATGCTGATCGGAGCTGTGCTCTTCACGCTTCGCCCCACCCGTCGCTTCGTCGCGAGCTGACTGTGCTCTACCGGGAGGATCAGCAAACTCGCAACGAGCGGACCTCGGCCATGCTTCTCAGCCTCTGCGTCGCCTTCCTGGTACTGCTTTTGCGTATCGGGTGGTTGCAGTTCGTCAAGGGCGATGAGATGCAGCGCACGGCGGAGCTCAATCGCTTGCGGCTGGACCCCATTCACGCGCCTCGCGGGATCTTGTTTGATCGCAAAGGGCGGCCCTTGGTGCGCAATCGCCCGGCATGGAACATCATCCTGGATCCTCCCGCCTTGCGGCATCATGAAGAGGAAGTGTTCCAGGAATTGATGTCATTTCAAGATTCTTTGGGCACGTCGTTCTTCGATAGCACGTTCTTGCGCCGCCAGCTATTACTTGCTCGTCTGCGTCCTTTTGAGCGGCCGGTACTCTTAGAAGACGCTTCCACAGAAGAAATCGCCTTTTTTGCCGAGCACCAATATCGCCTGCCCGGAGTGATGATGGAAGTCACCACCCGGAGGGAGTATCCTCTAGGATCCCTGGCTGGTCACATGCTCGGCTACATCGGCGCCATTCCCGAGGATCAGATCGAGGAACTTGAGCCGGAAGGCTATCATCTCGGGGATCTCATTGGGCAGATGGGCCTTGAAAAGCAGTATGAAACGCTGCTGCGCGGCAAGGATGGCATCCGCTACCTGGAGGTGGATGCTCACGGCCGCGTTGTTGGTACTCCCAAGGATATGCCCAGCACGGATCCCATTCCTGGGCGCAACATCGTAACCACGATCGACCTCGACTTGCAGATGGCCGCTGAGGAGGCGCTTCCCGACAGCCTAAGCGGCGCCGTGGTGGCCATTGATCCGCGCAATGGCGAGATTCTGGCGATGGCATCTTCACCACGCTTGGATCCGAACATCTTTTCCCTGCCGGCAAGGAAAAGAGCTAAGGAATGGGCAAAGTTGGCTCTCGATCCCCGGCGTCCCCTCAACAATCGTGCGATCCAAGGCCTTTATGAGCCGGGATCGACCTTCAAGATCATCACCTCGATGGCGGGGTTGCGCTCTGGGAAAGTTTCCTATACCGCGACGATGCCGGCGCCGTGTACTGGAGGTTATCGGTTTGGCGTCCGCTATCAGCATTGCTGGCGGCCTGCAGGTCACGGATTCCTAAGCATGAACGGTGCCTTGGAATCTTCTTGTGACGTTTACTATTACCAGGTTGGGTTGATGATCGATATGCCGATCATCAATGAGACGGCTCGCATGCTAGGCATGGGAGCTCCTACGGGGATTGACCTTCCCGGAGAGAAGCGCGGCTTGCTCATCGACTCGGCTATCTACGAGCGCCGCAATCGCCGCTTGCATTGGCGTTGGGCGCGCGGGCTTATCCTGAACCTTGCCATCGGGCAGGGGCAACTGGCGACGCCGCTACAGATTGCTCAGATTTCGGCCGGTGTCAGCAACGGTTCCGTTTGGCGGCCGCATTTGCTCAGGCAACTGATCGATCCGCGGACTGGCAATGTTGTTGGAGGGCCTGGCAGCACCTTGGTTCGCCGCCTTCCCTTTAGTTCTGAGTATACTCAGAATGTGCTTATGGCCATGGATAGCGTTGTGAATGGTGCTCAAGGAACGGGGCATCAAGCTAGTCTGCCAGGGATTCGCGTCGGTGGCAAAACGGGGTCAGCTGAAAATCCCCATGGGCTTCCTCATGCGCTGTTCACTTGCGTTGCCCCTCTTTATTCTCCAGAAATCGCCATTGGGGTGGTCATCGAAAACGGCAATCATGGCGGTTCGGTTGCGGCTCCTATCGCGGGCAAGGTGCTGCGGCGCTACTTTGAATTGACGGGAAAGCTCAAGCGAGATACCGCCCACAAGGAGATTCCGCACCATGAGTGATCCCAGCCAAGAACTCAAGCACCGTTTCGATGGTTGGCTCTTCACGCTGGCCATGGTGCTTTCTGCCTTGAGCGTACTGCTGTTGTACTCAATCAACAAGTCGCAGGCAAAAGACTACTGGGTTAAGCAGCTCCTTTGGTTTGCCATTGGGCTTGCCGGAACCGTTGGTGTCACTATGGTACCGCAAAGGCTCTGGTACCGTATTGCTTACGGGCTGTATGGAGTCCTGCTGCTGCCTCTTTTGCTGGTATCCGCTTCAGCCAAGGGGGCTGAGCGCTGGTTTGCCTTGGGAGGATTCCACTTCCAGCCGTCGGAGTTTGCCAAGATCGGTGTTCTTCTGGCGCTAGCGCGCATTTTTTCCGATCGCCGCATTGGTTGGGAAAATCTGAAAGATTTGGTGGCACCGTTTTTTCTTTTTCTGGTTCCTTTCTTGCTGATTCTCAAACAACCGAACCTTTCCACAGCTCTTGCTGTGGGGATGGTCTTTCTCACCATGCTTTACTGGAGCGGCTTTGGACTTCTTGATTTGCTGGTCTTGTTCTCCCCTCTGATCAGTGTCGGTTTCTCCTTTGAGCGGACGTTGTGGGGGTTCTTTGCCTTGGCGAGCAGTGTCGGGCTTTGGCTCTTGGTGCGAGCGAGCCGGCTTCCTCGCAAGATTGCCGTCATCTTCTTGATCACGAATCTGTCCATGGGGCTTGCTTCACAGATTGCTTGGAGCAGCGTCCTAAAACCGCACCAACGGTCGCGTATCCTCACCTTCTTTGATCCGACGCGTGAGCCAGGAGGGGCTGGATATCAGGTCTTGCAATCTCAGGTGGCTATCGGCTCAGGTGGCTTGGTTGGCAAAGGTTTCGGGCAAGGAAGTCAGAGCAATTTGAATTTTGTCCCCGAAGAGCATACAGACTTCATCTTTGCCGTACTTGCTGAGCAGTTTGGCTTTATCGGATGCCTTGTGGTGCTGGGGTTATTTCTAGCCTTCTTAGCGCGGGCGTTAAAGCTCTGCTTTGAATTTTCCAACCGTTTTCTCAATCTCGTGACGGCAGGCTGCGTGGCAATCTTTGCTTTCCATATCGTAGTCAACATCTCCATGACTCTTGGGTTGATGCCTGTGACGGGATTGCCGCTTCCATTCCTCTCTTATGGAGGGTCGTTTGTCATTGCATCCATGCTCTTGTTGGGATTTCTCCTGCACATCCGCCTTGGAGATGATGACTAATGATTAGGGCGTTGCAGCGCTCTCTAGGGCACTGTGGACGTTGGTTGGGAAGTCTTGTGTTTCCGGATGTGTGTATCCGTTGCGGCCGACAGGCTTCAGGACAAGGACTTTGTGCGCTATGCCGCAAGGAAGTCCTCAATCTTCCATTGCCTGTCGCTGACGTTCCTGCGGGGATGGCGAGCTTAAATGTCGGCGTGCAGCTTTCGGAGCCTGTGCGAGAACTTGTACACGGCCTCAAATACCATGGCCAAAAACGCAACGCCAGGTTTCTTGTTGATCTCGCCATGGCGCAGCCCCACGCATTCCCGGGATCGCCCATGTTGGTGCCGGTTCCTGTTCATGCAGCGCGCCGCCGGGAACGCGGATACAACCAAGCGCACTTAATTGCCAAAGAGTGGTCGCGCCGCGTAGGATACCCTGTTTTGGATTGCCTGGAGCGATACCGAGCGACGGGAAGCCAAACACGACTAGGGGCAGATGCGCGTCGCGCCAACTTGGAGGCCGCTTTACGGGTCAAGAAAAACTTCCGCAAAGACGTTCCACTGATTTTGGTGGATGACATCTGTACAACGGGAGCAACCTTCTCTGCTTGCGCTGCCGTGCTGCTTCATGCAGGTGCATATGAGGTCCATGGACTTGCTTGCGCATGGGCGCCGGGGCGATAAGCCCGAAAAATCTGAAGAGAAGTATTTCAAACTTTTTTCAGCCAAGTCCTTGACAAGTGAGTGAGTTGGTCTATCTTTAATGACCTCGGACGGCGGTAACGCCTCTCCAAGCCAGCCAACAGACGAGAGTCTATCGGCTAAAGATCTTTGACAGTTTAGGGGTAGAGAAGAAGCGGGAGTC
>Ga0302286_10003779_pt1 | contig 10127 bp, 12 predicted proteins | sample III_Fen_E2_3_FD_198765 | JGI IMG/M metagenome (GOLD analysis project Ga0302286, IMG submission 198765) | Peat permafrost microbial communities from Stordalen Mire near Abisko, Sweden - III_Fen_E2_3 | ecosystem: Environmental > Terrestrial > Soil > Wetlands > Permafrost | place: Sweden: Abisko...
GAACAAGGACACGAAGTTGTTGGTGCAATAATGTCGATTTGGAGCGAAGATAAGCACAAAAGGCTCGCACCATCAGTCGGTACAAGCTGCAAAGACGCTTGTTACGGCCCTAATGAGAAAGAAGATATAGAGGAAGCAAGAAAAATTGCCGAACAAATTGGCATTCCTTTTTATATCTTTGACTGTTCAAAAGAGTATGAGCAAATAGTTTTGGACAATTTCAAAAATGAGTACCTTTCAGGAAGAACTCCAAACCCTTGCATCAGATGCAACAGTTTAATCAAATTCGATGTTTTGCCTTTTTTGGCGAAAAAATCTGGCTTGGAATTTGATAAATTCGCAACCGGTCATTACGCAAGAGTGGATTTTGATGAACAAAGCAAAAGATATGTTTTAAAAACAGGAGTAAATCCGAAAAAAGACCAAAGCTACTTCTTATATAGGCTTAGGCAAGACCAATTGGCAAATATTTTGATGCCTTTAGGCGGACACGAAAAAGCTGAAATAAGAGAAATAGCGAAAAACAACGGATTAAAAGTCTATGATAAACCGGACAGTCAAGATTTTTACGGCGGAGATTACAACGAGCTTCTTGAAGTTATCCCAAAAGAGGGAAATATAGTAGATAAAGAAGGAAAAATTCTGGGACAACATCATGGAATTTGGAATTATACAATAGGCCAGAGAAAAGGCCTTGGGATTGCCCATACCAGCCCTTTGTATGTAATTGAATTAAACAAAGATAAAAACGAAGTAATTGTCGGCGAAGTAGATGAAACTTTCAAAAAATCCTTGACCGCTGTCGATTTAAATTGGGTTTCAGTCGAGGGTATTAACCATGAAATTAAAGCAATGGCAAAAATTCGCTCAGCCCAAATGCCGACCGAAGTTACCATCAGACCAGACGGCGACAGGGTTTTTGTGGAATTTGAAAATATGCAGCAATCTTTGACAAAAGGTCAATCAGTAGTATTTTATCAAGGTGATATTTTGTTGGGCGGAGGAATTATCGATGATGTTGGATAATAAGGAAGTGGGAAATGGTAAAAGGGAAACAGAAGCAAAAAGTAAAAAGCAAAATGCAAAATGTGTTGAGTCTACTTTTGGCGTTTTGCCTTTTGCCTTTTGCTCGGAAGACTCAGCTCACAGCTCACAGTTCACAGCTCACTCGGAACGTTACAACAGAAATATTTTGGTTGAACAAATCGGCGAAGAAGGTCAAAAAAAACTTTCTCAAGCTAAAATTCTTGTGTGTGGAGCCGGTGGTTTAGGTTCAACTGTTATTGCGAACCTTGCCAGCCTTGGAATTGGAACGGTCGGCCAAATCGGAATTTTGGATAACGACGTTTTGGAGCTGTCGAATTTGAACCGTCAATACATCCACAAATTTGATAACATCGGTAAACTTAAAGTCGAAAGTGCAAAAACTTGGATAAAAGAATTTAATCCTGAAATTAATGTTAATACATATCCAATAAGGCTTGATGAAAATAATTACCAAGAAATTGTTGCGGGGTATGATTTAATTATGGATTGTTTTGATAGTTATAAATCAAAATTTTTACTGAATAAAATTGCTGTTAATACTGGAAAAACACTTATCCATGGCGGAGTCACAGAATTTTTTGGACAAGTCACAACCATTATCCCGAGAACTACGGCATGTTTAAATTGCTTGTTACCTGAAACTGACCAATACACCATTAAAGGCGTCTTAAGCCCAGCTGTTGCGACTATTGCATCCATTCAAGCCATGGAAGCAGTAAAAATAATTTTAAATATCGGAGAGAGGCTTGAAAACAGACTTTTGAGTTATGACGGATTAAGAATGCAGTTTAAAACTATAAATATAGCAAAAAATCCGAGCTGCGAACTTTGTAGCCGATTTTAATAAAATTTTTCAATAAAATCACGAGTTTTGTAAAGAAAATTAATAAATCAACCAAAAATATTATTATATACTATAATATATACAATTAATTAATTTTTATTTGAGACCACTTCACAAGTGCTGCCCATATTGCACTTTTTTAAATTTCTGCTTTTCCACAAAGGGAAAAGCACGATTAAAATAAACTTTAGCACTTTGTAGTAGGTTCACAAAACACCTTACAAATTTTCTTAAAAATACATGGGAGGGCTCTAATGGAGGAGAATGCTAAATCTCACAAAATAGCTAACGTAAGAACATTGACAGATAGAGAATTTCAAGTTTTAGAACTTTTAATAACAGGAAAAAGTAATACTGAAATTGCAAAAGAATTATCGCTTAGTGTCCATACAATAAAGGCACACGTTTGTGCGATTTTGAACAAAATGGCTGTTGACGACAGAGTTCAAGCTGCCGTCAAAGCGATTAGAAATGGTTTAATTAAATAAATAACAGATTGAGATTCCAAAGCTTTATGTGCCAAAATCATCTTTTTGCAATTACTTCAATTTCGACTTTAGAGCCAAGAGGTAGGGAAACCACGGCGATTGCAGTTCTAGCAGGATAAGGTGGCTTGAAATATTCTCCGTAAACTTCGTTTACCAAAGCGTAATCACTCATGTCTGTCAAATAAACAGTCGATTTAACTATTTTATCTGGAGTTATATCTGCCGCCTCAAGCACAGCAGAAATATTTTTCAAACATTGTACAGTCTGAGCCTCTATATCGCCCTCGATTATTTTACCGGTAGTGGAATCAATTGGAATTTGCCCCGAAAAGTAAATTAAATTTCCGGCTTCAACCGCAGGAGAGTAAGGACCAACCACAACAGTTCCTTTTGGTGTAAAAGTTTTTTTAGTCATATTGTACCTCTTTATTGAATTACAAATAGATTATACCAAGAAATAACTTAGACAAACTAATCTACTCATGGTCGTCCTTAGTTCTTGATGCTGGCACATTTTCATTGTCCGGAAGATCTGAGCTGTTTTCCGTGTCAGTATTAGGTTTAATATTACTGTTATTATCATTGTTGTCTTGAACGTCTTCACCAGCTTGACCATTTACACCTGTTTGAGTATTAGCTGCAGGCCCGCTTTGTTGCTGCATCATTCTTTGCACAGGACAACCACTCTGCATATAGTCACGATTGCCAATCTTCATTGAATAATAACAACTGAATAACGCCAAAATTATAGACATAACGATTAAAATTAACCCAAGGTATTTTCCAACATTTTTTAGGGGTTCTTCCTGTGAGTTTGATATAATTAAAAGGGCATAACCAACTCCAAAACCAATAGCCAAAGTAATAATTTGAGATGTAAATTGCATAAATATCATCATTTTTTGTTCTCCTATTTTAATTAACAATGAATTGTTTACTAATCACTTGGGTATTTCATCCCACTATTGTTTATACTTGAGACCACTGCAAGTCTCTAAAAAACTCATTTTTTAGACGAGCAGTGGTCGACCTAGCAAAAGTGAGAAATGGCGGGAAATCACACTTTCTCGCCATTTTGACACTAGATGTCTGAGACGTAGCACAAGTCCAAAATAGTCAAGTTTTTGTATTTTTTGGACTGTGCATCAGTCTCTACTTAATACATTGCTTTTTCCAACAGGTGATATATAATTATTAATATATCTACGATTGACTGGAAGTTGTTGTTTGGAAAATTTAATCAAAATTAAAAATAGAATTTTATTTATAGCGATTCTTCTTGTCGGGCTCTTTGTTGGACTATTTGCAGGGATAAATTCTGCTTATGCTGAATATGTTCCGCCAAGACCTGTTGCATACGTAAATGACTTTGCTAAAGTTCTAACTCAAGAGAATTTCGCTAAGCTAAACAGCCTCCTTGTAGAATTAAAATCAAAAACAGGAGCCGAAGTCGTAGTTGTAACACTTAGTTCGCTCGACGGATATCCGATTGAAGATGTGGGACTGGCAATAGGCAGAAGCTGGAAACTCGGGCAAGTCGGGAAAAACAATGGTTTAGTAATTGTGGTTGCCCCAAATGACAGAAAAATGAGGATTGAAGTTGGTTACGGACTCGAAGGGATTTTGACTGACTCTCACGCAGGTGAAATAAGAGACGAATATATGGTTCCTTATTTCAAGCAAGGTGATTATCAAACCGGTATAATATATGGAACTTCTGCGGTTGCATCGGCTGTTGCAAAGGGTTACGGAGTAACTCTTTCCGGCAATTACAACATTCCACCGCCAACACAATCAAGTCCTACCTCAGATGCATCTACTTGGTTCATCATTATCTTGTTTGTATTTCTTTTCATCAAATACCCATCATTTATGACAGGGATGCTGTTGGGAAGTATTTTAGGCGGCGGAAGATCAAGCGACAGCGGTGGCGGATTTGGTGGCTTCGGCGGAGGCGGCGGGTTCGGTGGCGGAGGATGCTCCGGAGGATGGTAACTAAAAAAATAATAATTTAGGACGGTAATTATGAAAAAAATATTAGAGACATTGACAGAAAATTTAAAAGAAACATTCGGTGAAAGACTTTCATCGGTGTTTCTGTACGGTTCTTGTGCAGTCGAAGATTTCACAAAAGATTCTGATATAAATTTAATGGTAATCATTAAGGATTTAACGGCAATCGATTTAAAGAAATCTAGCACTTTTGTCAAAAATTTCACTAAGAAAAGCAAATATTTGCCTATTTTTATGGATAAAGAGGAATGGTTTAATTCTGCGGACGTTTATCCGATTGAATATTCAGACATCAAAGAAAGATACAAAATACTTCACGGGGAAAATCTTATCGACGGATTGAATGTGGATAAAAAAGACCTTCGTCTTCAATGCGAATCTGAAGTAAAAAATCTTCTTATCCGACTAAGGCAGAATTACCTTGCAAAAACTAATGACAAAAAAGCGATTAAAGCTCTAATTCAAACCAGTTCAAAAACTTTTATGGTAATTTTCAGAACCGTTTTGAGACTTTCTAACGAAGCTGTACCTAAAAACCACAATGATGTGATTAGATTTTTCTGGGAAAAATTTAAGGCTAAAGAGCTAGATTTTGACGGCGAATTATTTTTGAAGATTCTTGAATTCAGAAAAAATTCTAAAATCATCAAAGATTGTGATTTAGAAAAAGTGATTCAAAAGTTGATTGATTCTATAAATTGTGTGTTAAAATATGTAGATAAATTGGCGGATTTCGGCAAGAGTGAGTGAAACGAAACTCGTACCAGTGAGCAAAACGACGCTTTTGCGAACTGCCGATAATCCAAGACAGCGACCAGCTAACAAATGAATAAAATATTGAAAAGGAAAGGACTGATAATATTAGCGGTAGTGGTGGTTCTGATTATAGGTGTAATTGGGAGTTTCATCGGCACTTACAACAGGCTTCAAACGATTGATGAAACAGTAAACTCACAGTGGGCACAGGTTGAAAACCAGCTTCAAAGAAGAAGTGACCTAATCCCAAACCTTGTAAACACAGTAAAAGGTTATGCTTCTCATGAAAAATCAATTTTTATAGGGGTGGCTGACGCCAGAGCTAAACTTGCAGGTGCAGTAAAACAAGGCGACGTAAAAGGCATAAACAAAGCTAACGCTGAATTTAACGGCTCTTTATCAAGATTACTTGCTGTTGCAGAAAATTACCCTCAATTGAAAGCAGACAAAAATTTTATGGCATTACAAGATGAAATTGCCGGAACAGAAAACCGTATTGCTGTAGCCAGACGTGACTACAATGAATCAGTAAAAACGATTAATGCAATGATTAGAACATTCCCTACAAGTATAATTGCAGGGATGTCAAACATAAAAGCGAGAGAGTATTTTCAGGTAGAAGAAGAAAAAACAGCAGTTCCTGAAGTGAAATTTTAGAACATCATAAAAACCTTAAAAAAGCCTCTGAGAGTTTTCTTAGAGGCTTTTTAATTCCATACATTGGACAAAATAATTAAGTAATTCAGGGATTAATTTATTCTTTTAACTAATTCATAATGCACCTGTAGTTTAAAAAAGGAGAATATTATGTTTAAATTTTTAAAATACCTTTCTTACATTTTGGTTCTAGTTGGTGCAATTAACTGGGGTCTTGTAGGAGTATTCAGGTTCGACTTGGTTGCATTCTTTTTCGGTGATATGAGTTATATCACTAGATTAATATACAGTTTGGTCGGATTGAGTGCTGTAGTTTCTGCAACAACCACTTATTATTGTTGCTGTAAGAAAAACGATGACATGTAAAACTCAACCACAAAACAAAAGAAAATCGACAAAAGTTGCAGGAAAATCAAAAAATTACAAATCTTAACAGAGACAAATGTGGAATTTTTGTGCTAAAACCTTTTGCAGATAATCGTTTTGCCCAAATCACATATTTTTTCCGTAAACTCAACTAGCAAATTTTTTTTTTACGATCCTTCCTTTAATAAGTCTAAAATCAATTAAGGGAAGGATTTGAAATGAATATTTCAGCTTTAAGTTTTACTAACAATTTATCATCTGCAAAACAATCTAAGAATTTTATAGCATTTGAATCTAAAAATAAAACTTTTACTGATGTTCCTAAGAAAGCACCCGAGGCTACTGCAAAAATTGCTAATAATTTGGAAGCGGTACAAGCTCAATATAAAATCATGCCCGCAAAAATCACGTCTTTGACTTCAACTCCAATTGCTTTTGGCAATTCAAAAAAAGATGTTTCCAACCAAGAAGAAATAAATGCAACTCTGGATGAATTTGTTGCCCATAAAATAATAACAAAAAATGATTACAATCATATGAAAAATGGTAAATCAGAAATAAATCACTTGATGAAAAATCATCCTGATAGTGATTTTTGTAATTCACTCCCAGACTTTTTAGATAATTTTTATCAAAAATTCTTAGAGGAAAAACCCATATTGACTACACTTGAAGGAGATAGTTTCCTTTTTTATGAATCCAGAGGTGGCTGTAAAGAACTTAATAAAGCTTTAAGAGAAAATGAGTATTTACACAATGATGAATTAAAAACTGTAAAAACAGGTCTTAATAAAGCACTGGATAAATTACCAAACTATACAGGAACAGTATATCGCTCCTTAGATAATTTTGATGAAGTTTATCATTTAAAAGTTGGGGACATATATAACCCTAAAGAATTTCTATCTACTTCAACAGAAAAATCAATGGCAGAATCTTTTTATATTAGCGGATTTCATCCAGCAAGATGCCACTTTATTATTCAATCCAAAAACGGTAAAAACCTAGCGGATGCAGCCCCTTCTCCTTACTCACTAGATGGAAGAAACAGCACGGATGAAGTTTTATTCAAAAGTGATTCCAAATTTAAGACTTTAGCAATTGAAACAGACACTAGTGGAAAAACTTATTATATGGAAGAAATTTAATTTAATAGCTCAAATAATACAATTTGACAAATTAACTAACTAAATTAATCAATTAGCGATTGCGAATTTTTCTGTTAAAAGATAAACTCGCTATATGACAGAGAACTGTAACGTAGAATGGTATAACAATTTAAAAAAGCCGAGCTTTCAACCGCCCGACAATATTTTTATGCCTACTTGGACAGTGCTGTATTTTATGATGCTTATGTCATTGACACTGGTGGTAACTTTACCTTTCACGGGACTTCATATTCTTGCTTATCTACTTTTTACACTTCAATTGATAGCAAATTTATATTGGCCTCCTGTATTTTTTAGAGCTCATGACTTAAGAAAAGCCTTTTGGCTCTGTTTTCTGTTGACTGTTCTTGTGTTTTTAACAATGTGTGTGTTCTTTTTTATTTCAAAACTCGCCTCGCTGTTGTTTTTGCCTTATTTTTTATGGTGTTGTTTCGCAACTGCTTTGAGCTTTGAACTCTGGGAACTGAATTCGGATTAAAACTTCAAAATAAGGGAGAATAATATGTTAGGTTTACTTATAAGATGGATACTTTTTGCGTTAGCACTGATTTTTATTGCATGGATTGTGCCTGGAATAAGTCTAGCCAGTTTTATGACAGCTATGTGGACTGCCTTAGCTATTGGGCTTGTCAATATATTCATAAGACCTGTGTTGCTGCTGCTAACCCTTCCTATCAACTTGCTTACTTTAGGGCTGTTTACCTTTGTCATCAACGCTCTTATGTTTTGGATTGTTTCCCATTTTATTACGGGCTTTATGGTGTCAGGGTTTTTAGCTGCACTTATAGGGTCAATTCTACTGTCAGTTATAAGTTTATTTATTAACAATTTAGACTTATAGCCAAATTTTGTTGAAAAATATTTAGGAGAAATTATGTCAGACAATTTTATTTTCGACAAAGAAGTTTCAATTTTGATTGCAGGAGAAGCAGGTCAAGGGATAGAATCTATAACCAATATTATTTCTAAAGTATTCAAGGAAAACGGCTTTAATGTTTTCTATACGCTAGAGTATATGTCCAGAATCAAAGGCGGATGCAACTCTTCCTCAATAAGAATTTCCAACAGTAAAGTTTCAGCCTACAAGGAAAAAGCTGATTTTATCTTTGCACTATCAAAAGATGCTATAAACCATTTAAAAAAGAGAATTTTTAAAGACTCGATTCCTGAGAATGCCTTTATTTTTTATGAATATAATAATGAACCTTTGCTGGATAATTTTGTCAACAAAATAAAAATAGATTTCTCCGTAATTGCAAAAGAACTGGGAGGAAGTATTTATGCAAACAGCATAATTTCAGGAATTATTATGGGAATTTTAAATATAAATTTAGAACTACTCCAGAAAAATTTAAAACAAATATTTTCAGATAAGCCTGAAGATGTTATAGAAAAAGACCTTGCAGCTTCCTCAGAAGGCTATGAAAAGGGCAAAAGCTTGGCTCTGGGAAAAAACATATCTGTTAATCTGAAAAACGAAATAAATGAGGATGAAATTCGCCAAAGTGAAATTCTTATCAACGGCAATGATGCGATAGCACTGGGCTGTATTGCAGGTGGTGTTGATTTTATTTCGTCTTACCCGATGTCACCGTCAACTGGAATTTTAACTTTTTTGGCAAAACATTCAGATGAGTTCAAAATTCTCGTTGAACAAGCGGAAGATGAAATTGCAGCCATAAACATGGGACTCGGGGCTTGGTATGCCGGAGCTCGGGCTATGACAAGTACTTCAGGTGGTGGGTTTGCTCTGATGACTGAGGCTGTAAGCCTATCAGGTATGACAGAAACCCCCATGGTGATTTTTTTGGGGCAAAGACCCGGGCCCGCAACTGGTTTACCTACCAGAACAGAACAAGGGGATTTGAATTTGGCACTGTACTCGGGACACGGGGATTTTGCGAGAATTATTCTTACCCCGGGAACTCTTGAGGACGGGTTCTATCTGGCACAAAATGCGTTCAATCTTGCCGATAGATTTCAAGTTCCTGTTTTCATTCTTTCAGATCAATATTTTGCCGATTCTTGTTACAATGTCAAACCTTTTGATTTGGAAAAAATTGAAGTCACCGAATATGTCCAAAAAACTTCAAAAGATTATAAGCGTTATGCCTTCAGCGGGAACGGTACGAGTTCTAGAGGAATCCCAGGCTATGGTGAAGGACTTGTGGTAATCGACAGCGACGAACACGATGAAGAGGGTCATATAACAGAAAGCCATGATATGAGAATGAAAATGGTCAACAAACGTATGGCTAAGTTGACTTCAATAAAGTATGAAAGCCTACCCCCGGAATTGTTCGGTGACATTGAAGCCGAAAATTTAATTATTGGGTGGGGTTCGACCTGCGAGATAATTAAAGAGGCACTGAAAGAAATTAACAACCCCAATATTGCTTTTCTCTATTTCAAGCAGATTTACCCGTTAAATAAAAGCGTTTTGGAGTATTTCAAAAATGCTAAAAAAATTATTTGCATTGAAAATAATTACACCGGACAATTTGCAAACCTGTTGAAACTTGAACTGGATATTAACGTTGATGAAAGAATCCTAAAGTACAACGGATTGCCTTTTTCAGTCGAAGAATTGGTATTAAAAATAAACGAATTGACAAAAGGAGTAATTTTATGACTTTTGAAAATATATATGACAAAGGGGCTATTGATATCGCATGGTGTCCAGGTTGCGGGGATTTTTCTATTCTGAAAATATTAAAAGAAACCTTAACAGAACTCGAAATAAAACCCGAGGAAGTAGTCATTTGCTCCGGCATTGGTCAAGCCGCC
>Ga0302286_10003781_pt1 | contig 10125 bp, 6 predicted proteins | sample III_Fen_E2_3_FD_198765 | JGI IMG/M metagenome (GOLD analysis project Ga0302286, IMG submission 198765) | Peat permafrost microbial communities from Stordalen Mire near Abisko, Sweden - III_Fen_E2_3 | ecosystem: Environmental > Terrestrial > Soil > Wetlands > Permafrost | place: Sweden: Abisko...
CGGATGTTATTTGCTCCTTTGCCAGGAGAAGCTCCAGGTTCTGCAATTCAAGTTCGATCTGATGCACTTCGAGTTCCTGAATCAGCTTCTGTATTTGGACGTCATCAGGCCTGGTACCTTGTTGCAACAGTATTTTTTTGGCCAATGCTTCGGCCTTCGGGCGAAGGGGTGAAGATGATTCTGATTTGCTATCCTTTTTCATAGCCTATTAATTAATTGACCAGTTGACTAGCTTTTCGTTTGCTCTTGGTGCAGCTATTTTAAGCTTTTAAAGTCAGAGAGATCCTTACATTTCTAACATTTCATTTCGTAAATTTCAGAAAACTTCTACATCAAAATTAACGACATTCAGTCTTTAATCAGTCACTCAACTCTGAAAGAGTTTTATTTGAATAACCGTGGGTGCAACCCACGGTGTAGATGTGCATAAAAAACCAGCCCTGAAAGGGTTGAATATTAATATCATGGAAAATACAATTCATTTATCTCAATACCATTCTCCTTTAATAATCGTCGCAACTCATCATTAAATGACTCATGTTTATGATGTTCCTGCTGATTTTTTATATAATCGATAATTTTATCTTTATCTTTCCAGGAGTAAGTAAAAGCCGCATATCCATCTGACCAGCCCTCAAAATCGGGAAATTTACCTGTTTGTTTTAGCCATATTGAAGTGGATGTTTTAATGTCCCGAATATAATCAGACAAAGAAATTGTTGGATGCAAATCACTCAAAATATGCAGGTGATCTTCCATACCATTTATACGATATAAAAAACACGATTTATTACGAATGACTCCCATTAGGTAGGCGTAAAGTTCTCTGGAATGTCCCTGAACAAGTGTTTTCCGGCCATTTTTTGTACGGAAAATCAAATGATATAAAATTCCACGATAACTGGACATATCGCTCAGATTATTCAACCCCTTCGGGGCTGCGTTTTTAACTGATTTTTTCCGTGGGTTACACCCACGGTTATTCAAATTTGGCCACTTCGTAGCATCTAAGTTGTCTTCCGCTTCGGGCGTATTCTACCGCCCGAAGGGGAACCTTCAATTATTTATTTTCTTTACTTTTCCGAAGCTCGTCATTTGCTTTCTGAAGTTCGATTTCCAGTTTTTTAGCGATCGTAATATCAGTAAAGGTCATTACGAGTCCGTCAATACGGTCATCAATTGTGCGATAGGGCATAATCCGGACTTTAAACCACCTTCCGTCGTTTGTTGCAATTGAGGTTTCGACAGTTGTAAGTGTTTTGATGACCTGCCGGGCATGATTATCGATCTCGGGGTACCGCAAATCGGTAACCAGATCGGTAAATGGTCTCCCAATATCGGTAAGCCTCAGTTTAAATATTTTGGTAACCTGGTCGGTGAACCTGCGAATATTCAAATCCTTGTCGAGGAAAAGCGTAGCAATTTCGGTACTGTTGAGCAGGTTTTTCATATCGTCGTTTGCACGGACATAATCACTCACCTTGCTTTGCAGCTCAATATTTACTGTTTGTAATTCTTCGTTTAGGCTTTGCATCTCCTCCTTCGAAGTGGTAAGTTCCTCATTGGTCGATTGCAGCTCTTCGTTGGTCGATTGCAGTTCCTCGTTGATTGATTTGAGCTCTTCCTGCGATGTTTGCATCTCCTCACTCACGCTGCGCATGTCTTCTCGACTTCGTTGCAGTTCAATCTCCAACTCCTTTTCATGCGTATTTGAACCTTGCCTCCCTTTCCGGGTGGAGGTTGCATCACGCGTAAGTACCACAGACACATCCGAAAAAACAATCATTACCATTCCCCTGATTGAATCGGGACTTTCGACACATTGTATTGTAATATCTACAAAATGAGTTCCCCCGTTACTTCCTATTTTGATGTTCCGTACGAACACGGCATCAAAGCTTTGCAATGCTTTGCGAAATGCCCCAGGTAATACCTGTCGGATTCCTTCGCGTGCCATTGCATGAATGTTCCAGTTTGCCTTGCCGGCTACCGGTTCAAGGTATTTGCCAGTATGGCCCGTGATGTAAAGAATATCCCCTTTGCTGTTTACAAGAACGCTGGCCGGTGCAAAACGCTGGATTAAAATCTGATCGGCAAGTATCTGAATATTATCAACAATTTTCGGGAACTCTCTGGATTCTGCTGCCAACATTTTCTTCTGGTAAAAGGAACTTGGGAAGTCAATCAGTTCAGGGGACACCGATGTGACTGTGCGCCTGAAAATCCGGAGCTTGGCATTGATTTCTTCAAATCCTAAATTATTGCCCAGCGTTTCTGCTGTGCCCAGTACCATAATTCCGCCCGGATTGAGGCTGTAATTAAACAGGATCATCAATTTCCGCTGCAATTCGGGTTCCATGTAGATAAGCATGTTCCGGCATGACAAAATATCGAGCTTTGTAAAAGGGGGGTCTTTGATCACATTTTGCGGCGCAAATACGACCATTTCGCGTATGGCAGTATTCACACGATAGCCATCGGCTTCGGGGCTGAAAAAACGCTCAAGCCGTTCGGGAGAGACATCGGAAGCAATGTTTTTGGAGAAACAACCTTTGCGGGCGAGCTCAATGGCGTCGCTGTCGAGATCAGTAGCGAAAACTTGCAAAGTAAGGTTTTTGTGGTTTTTAATCTTTTCCATCACCTCTTTGAAAATAATGGCCAACGAATAGGCCTCTTCGCCGGTAGAACATCCGGTCACCCACGCGCGAATGACGTAACGTTCGGGAAATGAATTTATCAGATCGGGAAATATATCATCCCGAAGGGTATCCCATACCGGAGTATCACGGAAAAAACTCGTTACACCAATCAGCAACTCTTTGAAAAGTATCTCTACCTCTTTGGGATTTCCCTGTAAGAAACGGACATAGTTGCTTATCTTGGCAATTTGGTGAACCCCTTTTCGCCTTTCGATACGGCGGAACAAGGTATTTTTCTTATATAACGAAAAGTCGTGACCCGATTGTTCACGCAACAAAATGATGATTTTATCAAGGTTGCCTTTGTTAATAACCTCTTTTTCGGGGTCAGTGATCACTGAAGGAATAAACTTAAGAAAAGTTATCAGTTTTCCGGGCAATTCAGCCGACGATGCTACGATATCGGCAGACACCGATTGTATTGCATTGCGTGGCATGCTATCGAATTTGGCGGTTGAAGGATCCTGAACCAGCACAAGGCCGTTTTTTTCTTTAATTGCCTTCAGTCCGAGGCTTCCATCAGAGCCCATACCCGAAAGGACGATGCCTACGCTTTTATCCTGCTTGTCGTCGGCCAACGAACGGAAAAAGACATCGATTGGCAATCGCATGCCATGTGATTCAACAGGATCAAATAAATGCAGCGTACCATTCAATACCGACATACTCTTGTTGGATGGTATTACATAAACGCAGTTAGGTTTCATTTTGAGCCGGTCGTTTACCTGGAACACCTTCATCGTCGTAATTCGCTGGAGCAATTCGGGCATGATGCCAACACGTGTAGGGTCAAGATGCTGAATTACAACAAATGCCATTCCGCTGTCGTTGGGCATATTTTCAAAAAATTGTTCCAATGCTTCCAGACCACCTGCCGACGCACCGATACCTACAATCGGGAAAATACTATTTTTGGGTTGAGTTGTTATTTTTTCCTTCTGCATTTCTGCCGGTTTTAGCTTTCTGGTATTCATTGTAATGATCGATTGGAATTCGGTTCAAATAAATAAAGTTATAATTCCGAAAGTTAGGAAAAATAAATCAATGAATTAGAGGAAAAAAAGTGCAACTGGGTGAAACTGCAGCAGGCAACAGCGTGGCGTACCAGCTTTTGTCTGCTGACTTTCAGATTCTATTGCCTTTTGTCTTGTTCACCTAACTCCGCCTGCCCTTCCCGGCAGAATAAAATGGAAAACACTACCTTTTCTTTCTTCGCTCTCTGCCCATAATTTTCCGCCGTGTTTTTCGACAAAATCCTTGCAGATGATCAGTCCCAGTCCTGTAGTTGGTTCGCCTTCTGTCCCTTTCCTGCTTACGTTTACATCAAGCTGGAAAAGATGATCGAGCATATCGTTGTTCATTCCAATACCTGTATCGTGGATCGAAATCTCAAACTGGTTGCCATTAGCCGGCTTTGCAGAAATAATAATATTTCCTCCTCTTTGCGTAAATTTCACGGCATTGGCAACCAGGTTTCGCAGGATCGCTCCCAGCATATTAGGATCGGCAAAAACCTCGAGATCTTCAGGAACATTATAATTGACAGCGATTTCCTTTTTACTGGCCGCCTCCAGTATCAAAACAAGGCTATCCGAGATTTTGGGTAACAGTAAAACCGGCTCCGGGTTAAAAGTCGTGAGCCCTCTTTGCATGCGCGACCATTCCAACAGATTTCCAAGTAAACGGAAAAGATTCGTAGCAGAGTTCCGCATTGCAACTGCTATGGTTTGAATTTCTTCAGAAGACATGCGAGGCAGTCCTTCGGCCATTATCTCGGTCAATCCCAAAAATCCATTAAACGGACTCCGGAGATCATGGGCAATGATAGAAAAGAATTTATCCTTTTCGGCGTTTATTTTTTGAAGTTCAATGTTTTTACGTTGTATCTCATCCTCTGCCAATTTCTGTTCTGTGATATCTCTGATGGTCCCGACCATGGAAACAGGAATATGGTTCTTATCAAATTCGAGTCGTCCCAGTCCATGTACCCAACGCTCTGCTTTATCATTTTGCCTGATAATTTTATATTCCTTATCAAACCGGGTTGCACCTTCAACGACATCATTTAAAAAGTAATCCCGCATAACATATTGCCATTCAGGATGTATAATTGACACCCATCCATCGACTGTTCTCTTATACCCGCCATCGATTCCTAAAATAAGATCAAGCACATCAGAACTCACCCATCTGTCGCGGATCATATCAAGCGAATAAGTTCCGAGCTTTGCGATCATCTGTGTATCCTTTAAAAACCGCTCACTCTCCTTGAGTGCTTTTTCCGCCAGATTGATTTCTGTAATATCAGCCACAATTACAAGACATTGTGTTGCATTATCGGTGGCAATACCGGTAAGGTGAACATACTTTGGCAAACTGCCGTTTACCATCAAGGTTAACTCGCCCGTTTCGATGGTTTTACTGCTAAAAGCCCGGTCGAGAAACGAATTAAAGTTTTGTTTGGTATCGTCGGAAACAAAAAAGGCAAACCTTCTTTTTTTTAATAGCGAACGTTCTTTACCGAGCATTTGTGAGCCACAAAGGTTGAGCTCAACAATATCGCCCGATTTGGATAGTGTAAAATAACCCGTTGGGGCAAAATCATACAATTCGGCATATTTTTCGGTAGCAAGTTCAGCTGCCTTTTCTTTGGCCCGGAAGAGTTCTTCATTCTGTAATTCGAGCTCTATCTGGTGTACCTCAAGCTCGTGCACGAGTTTCATTGCATCGAATTCCGAAAGCTGCTGCCTTTTTTTTGGTGTTTTACTTTTCATCAGCTCCTCCGCCTTTTGGCGCAGAGTTGAAACGGCCTCCGATTTGTTCTCCTTTTTCATGCGTTCGTAAATTATTTTAAAAGGTCAGATGGAACCGAAGATAAGCGAAGATAATTAACTACGTTGATCTTCAATTCGCCCCGATGAATCGGGGCTCATTTCATGAAAAATAAATAGGTTGTTTATTATATGGTATAGCTGTTTATGTAGGAAAGTTACTAAAAAAATTAATTAGTTGTAACTAAAACCATCAACTTTAATTTTGGAGTAAAATTTTAGGTGAACGGCAGAAATCAGACCTGTGCAGAATATTTTTATGCCTCTAAATTATTGTACCCCCGCCGAAGAGACAATAACACGGGAAATAAATGCAGATTGTTCCGAAGACGGAGAGCTGATTGACATTCGCCAGCTCATTAAAACGTCATATTGACCGCTGTAAGCATAAAAAAACAATCTGATAAAAGACAAAATAGTTGCTGCCTGGCGACAGCATTACCCCGGGAAAAGTTATGCGTGCTAAAATCTGATAGTTTTACAACACCCTTTATTTTGAAATTTTTTCCGGCAAAGTAAAATGAAAAGTACTGCCTTTCCCCTCTTCACTTTCGACCCACAGTTTTCCACCATGCTTTTCGATGAAATCCTTGCAAAGGATCAATCCCAAACCAGTACTATATTCACCATCTGTTCCAGTCCGTTTTGTATTGACATCAAGGCAGAAGAGATTATCTAACATATACTTATTCATACCAATTCCACTGTCTTTTACAGAAATGTGAACTGATTTGAAATCACCTGACCTGGCAGAAATTAAGATACTGCCACCTCGTGGTGTAAATTTTACTGCATTGGACACCAGATTTCGTATAATACCGGAAAGCATATTCGGGTCGGCATAAACCGCCAAATTTCCTGGAATATCATAATTAATCGAAACCTCCTTTTTATTGGCTCCTTCCAATACGTAAACCATGCTCTCCGATAATTTTGCCATCAACAAATGAAAATCAGGATTAAACGTGGTTAATCCCCTTTGCATGCGCGACCAATCGAGCAGGTTTCCAAGTAAACTAAAAAGATTGGTGGCTGATTTTCGAAGCATTAAAGCAATCTTTTGAATCTCATGCATTGGCAGACGTGGTAATTCTTCATCCATTATCTCTGTCAATCCTAAAAAGCCATTAAACGGACTGCGAAGGTCATGTGCAATGATCGAGAAAAATTTATCTTTTTCGGCATTCAGTCTGTGAAGTTCAACATTTTTGCTTTGTATTTCAGCCTCCGCTTGTTTGCGTTCGTCGATATTTTTTGAGATGCCGAATGTTCCAATGATTTTATTGTCCTTGTCAATCAGGGGCATCTTGTGTGTTAAAACCCAAGTGTCGGGTATATCCTTCCATGTTTCCTTTTCCTCCTTGCTGACAGGCTGGCCGGTCCTGATAATCTCCTGTTCATCATCAAAGGCCTGCTGTGCATGTTCATGCGTAAAAAAATCATAGTCAGTTTTCCCTATTGCAAGGGATGGATCACTTATGCTGAATAACTGAGCCTGCGAATTGTTGATTCTGATAAAACGGCTTTCAAGGTCTTTAAAATAGATGTGATCAGGAACATTGTTCATCAGTGTATGCAAAAGGTACTGTTCATAGATCAGTGCCTGTTCCGCCCGCCTTTTTTCAGTGATATCCCGCAAAATGCCTTCATGCGAAAGGACATTCCCTTCTTCATCCAGATTATACCATCCTTTATCTTCCACCCAAATTCCTGTACCATCTTTCTTTTTGAGGCGGTATACCCCGGTCTCTTCAAGCTTTTCCTGTAACATCAGGCTTTCGCGGTCGGTTGGTTCGAAGTATAATTGTGTCTTTATATCAATCGACATCAACTCTTCTTTACTTGAATACCCGAGTATTGAAACCATGGCCGGGTTGACATCGATAAATTTCCCTTCATGGGTACTTTTATAAACGCCATCGGGCAACCTTAAAACCAGGTTATGGTAAATAGCCTCACTTTCGTGCAACGCCTTTTCCGCCTGCACACGCTCGGTAATGTCGCTGGCAACAGTAATGACTACATCCTTGCCAAAATATTTTCCTTTAGCAGTCCAAACGTCTTTGGGGAATATAGTTCCATCTTTTCTCAATCCCCAAAATTGATACTTTTGAGGCTGACCATTAAATGCGAGGCTGACCAATTCAGCAATGCGGTTCAAATCATTTCTTCCGGGAGCAGAGAGAAATTCGGGGGTCTTGCCGATAAAATATTCCCGTTCATAACCGTACATATCAACTGCACCCTGGTTGACGTTGATGAAGGTTAAATCACGATTTTGAATATAAATAGCCTGCTGAATTGTGTTAAAAAGATCATGATAGTTTATTCCTGATTCGAGTGATTCTTCCTCAGCCAATTTGCGTTCGGTGATGTCCAGAAAAGACCAGACTCTCCCTTTCAGTTCGCCACCCATAACCAATGGTTTTGAACTACGTTCAAAAATACGTTCATCAATGAGGTAGACAAAATCGAAACTATCCGCCTCTATTTTTGTATAAATATCAGATACTTTCGTGTTAAAAATATCAGGATCTGTAAGTTGTGAACGTATATAGTCAAGAAGTTTTTTGTCATCTGCTGAAGCGAGGATAGAAACAGGTATTCGCCACATTTCGGCAAACATGGCATTGGTTTTCAGAATGGTTCCATCATTACTAACCACTAGGATACCATTCTTTATTGATTCGAGAGTCGCTTCCATTAAAGAAACGGAGTTCTGTAGTTGCTCCTTCTCTTTTTCCATCCCGGATAAGTTAAGTGAATAATATGAAGCCCGATCGTAAATATTTAACTCTCACACCGGAGAATTCAGAAGAAATTTTCTTTAGAAATCAGTTTCCGAAAAATACAAAAAAAACTATGAATCTAAAAAATTTAACCCTTTATTTTGAGCACGACTGATCAATTTTGAATTATCTGCTGCAATAATTAACAAAAAAAAGTGTGAACCCTATAACAGGCAGCTACTATAAAAAACAAATAAACTCCGGGATATCCTATTTCATTCGTATATAAATTGTTTTTAATTGCCGTATGGAATCGAAGATCAGCGATGCGAATAGCCATGTGGAAATATTCATTTCGGTTAGCGATTACTCTATCATGGCTATTTCATGTCTTCAAACTCATAGTTCGCACCGCTATGGAAAAGCTCAAAACGACCCGACAAGATATCAGAAAATATTTGCTGCGCATGGAGGCCCGTGCAATGTCCGGTTATTAATCTCATTCCCGGGTAATTCCGGGTAATTGCCTGTGCCATACCGGAGAGCTCAGCTTCAGTTTCAAACTCACTGTGCCAGTCATTGTCAAGCAGATGGGTCCCTCCAATCGTGGCAATAATATTCTCTCCGTTAAAAGTCATGGATGCAGCTCTTAGAATATTGAGGATACCATGATGCGAACATCCTGAAAAAAGCACCACCCCTTTGGCTACCCTCACAGCCAATGCAATCTCATGCCGGAAATCATCGTTGCGTTCAACGATTCCGTCTGACTGAAACAGCAAACTGTTGGCTTTGGGAAGGGGATCTGTCTTCGGAATTTTTCGGATAATGCAGACATGAGGTGAAAGTATCAGATCACTGTCGGCAAATACAAAACGGTTGGCATAGTCGGCTATTACCTGGTGATTGATTGTGATATCGTGATGTATTTTTTTACGGTATGAAACGAATAATTGCCCGCTGCTTAATGGCGCCATTATAACTTTCGCCTTTTTATTTTTCCGGAGAAAATATTCCAATCCACCTGTATGGTCACGATGGGCGTGCGAAAGAACCAGGTAATCAATATCTTCAAGCGCGATCCCCAGTCTGCGGGCATTAATTCCAAAATCGGGAGATGCACCCGCATCGAACAGCCATTTTAATCCATCAGCATCAAAATAGATGCTGATCCCATGTTCGGTGAGATATTTCCTTTCAGAATCGGGATTATTGTCGATCAGAATTACAACTCTCATTTGATGAATTTTCGTTTATTCAAGGTTCATCAGCGAACGGATTCCTTCGTTTGGATAATCGTGATTAACACTGGTGTTCTGCATTGTGATGATGGCAACCTTCACCCGAATCACTTATTTTCCCCGAAAGATAGGCATCAATCGTCTGCAAAATATCGCCGGAACAACCTCTTATTACAGTGATCCCATGGTCGTTTAGCACATTCAATGCTCCATTTCCCATATTCCCGGCCAGCATAAGTGATACCCCCATTTGTTCAAATACCGAGGCAATATTGCTTTTACATCCACAACCAACAGGCGAAGGAAGTATCTCCTTTTTCTCAATTTCATTATCTGCTCCGATTGTAAAAATTGTGTAGAACTGGCAGTGGCCAAAATGATCATCTACAACATTCTCCCTTGTCGGGATTGCAATTTTTTTCATGATTTGATTAGTTATAATGATTTATTCAACCTGCGCAATGTTCCGGAATCACGCTTTGACTGGCAAATTCAGTATATTTCTTTTAAGTCCGTGCCTGGCTATTGTTTATTTTGTGGCAACAATCAGAAAAACGGGATATGATTTGGTGACTCCCTTTGCAGTTTGACGTTTCACCTGATAGCACTCCTCAAAAGCGACTCT
>Ga0302286_10003783_pt1 | contig 10122 bp, 5 predicted proteins | sample III_Fen_E2_3_FD_198765 | JGI IMG/M metagenome (GOLD analysis project Ga0302286, IMG submission 198765) | Peat permafrost microbial communities from Stordalen Mire near Abisko, Sweden - III_Fen_E2_3 | ecosystem: Environmental > Terrestrial > Soil > Wetlands > Permafrost | place: Sweden: Abisko...
TTTGTTCCCTTTATGCAATAACTGGAAACCTGAAACCCTGTTTTTCCTGAAGAAGTCGGTTATAATTTCGGTTGCCTGGGCCTTCCGGTATACATCGTTTTTATTTTCTATAACCAGTTCGACATTTGAATTTAAGAAATTCGATAACTGGCTTGCATCACCGTTATTTAATGCCGACATAATTTCAGAAGGCACTTCAACCGATTGTGCTTCCATCAGAGGAACCACACAAAAGAAACATGCACTGAGCAGAAATAATTTGATTGTTTTCATGATAGATATGTTTTTTTGTAAAAAACATTTTTTAATGAAATGATATCTCGTCAAAAAATGCCATATTTGCAGAAGATTATAGAATCTGTCAACAAAAGTACTTAATAAATCGATTGCAACCATAATTTGACAGAATTTTTCTTACAAATGTATTATGCCAAATGGAAGAAAAAACGAATAAAGGTCACACTTAAAATACGTATAACTTTATTGATCAGCTGTTTAACAATTCAGCTTCGTAACGAATTCTCCAGTCAGCCTGAAAACAATGAAAATAATATTATTAACAGTAGGTAAAACCACCAATTCCAATTTGATTACCCTTCAGGAAGAATATCAAAACCGGTTGAAATTTTATATTCCTTTTGAGTTGATGGTAATCCCTGAATTAAAAAACACAAAGAACCTGTCCATCATCGAACAACAGGAGAAAGAAGCTGATTTAATCCTGAAACAGATTGAACCAACGGACAAAATAGTGCTCCTGGACGAAAAAGGGAAACAGTTTACATCGGTGGGATTTTCAGATTATATCTCAAAGAAATTAATGGGATCGCATAAGCGCATGATTTTTGTGGTGGGCGGTCCGTATGGGTTTGCCGAACGGGTGTACCAACGTGCAAATAATAAAATATCGCTCTCGGCCATGACCTTTTCGCATCAAATGATCCGGTTGATCTTTGTCGAACAGCTCTATCGCGCAATGACCATTTTAAAAGGTGAACCCTATCATCATGAATAAAGTGGCTGTTGCGCTTATATTAAATGTCTAAAATGAAAAAAACAAATAAAACGGATCGTTCAGTTCTCGGTTCGTTTACATCGAGTTATTTAATCCTCGCCCTGGTAATTGCCATTGCAAGTGGATTGGCATGCGGGTATTTCTATCAGTCATCCCCGAAGCGCGCCATTCCTATTCATGATTTTCAAAAAGAACTTTTAATAAAGGAAAAACTGGCAGCCAACACCATCGCTGATATGAATGACATTATCGTTCATTCTTCGGTCGATTCGCTGATTCATTATCCTTTTGCCAACAACGACATATCGTATTATGTATTTGAAAAAAACGAAATGGTATTCTGGTCGGACAACCAGCTTGACATAAGCAGCATAGCACTTCCTGATTCAACCGACTGGCATTTCATCCAACTGCCGAATGCCTATTGTGTCAGCAGGCTGCTTACCATTGAGAACAGGAAGATACTGGCATTGATCACGATCAAAAACAACTATCCGTATGAAAACACAGAATTAAGGAACACCTTTGCCCGTGGATTCAACATCGATAAACACATTCAGATTGTCAAAGGGAGTAAAAAGGATAGACTGGCTGTTTTTTGTTCTCACGGAAGCTATTTATTCACACTGGCCGAATCGAAAGCACCGGTATTCAATGAATCGTTAGGCTATATGGGCATGATTGCCTATTCGCTTGCATTTTTGATTTTCTTTATAATCTATGCCCGGATTCCGGTATACCTAAATAAAAAAACGATCACCCTCACCACTTATTCCCTGATTGCAGGGGGTGCCGGAATTGTTATCGGAGTCTGCCTGTATTTTAATATTCCTTCACTGGTTTTCTGGAGCAAGCTATTTTCACCCTTTCAATATGCTTCCTGTACTATCCTTGCATCCATCATCCATCTTACTGTTGCTACCGGGTACCTGATTTCGACCATTTATCTGTTTTATATGTATACCGATACCGACAAATATAAAACAATGACCAGCCGGATCCTGTTGTTAATGTCTTATGTCTTATATTTTGTATTGGTTTATTATTTACTCAGGGGGCTGATTTACAATTCAAGCATACAGATCGATATCCTTCAATTTAAAGATTTCTCCATCGTGAGCATATGGATCCACTTCCTGATGGTTGTATGGGGATTGGGACTGGCGCTGTTGTTTTTCAAGACACATACCTGGTTCAAGAAAAACCTGATGCTGCGATTTACTTTTCTGATCGAATTGTGTTGTGGTATCCTGATGTATTTCATTAGCCAGCAAATTTCACCGGATGATTCGATCAGGGTAAGCGTCTCATTTGTAGTGCTCTCTTCATCATTCTATCTGCCTTATATTTTTCCTAAATACAGGAATATATATGGCTATGTGGCATGTTGGGTGCTCATATACACCCTGTTTATCGTTTGGAGTTCATTCACCATCAACAAGACCAAACGGTATGAGAAATACAAGGTTCTTATTCAAAACATTTCCGCAAACGGGAATTCCGAGAATGATCGCATGGCCGATATATTACTGGAGGAACTTGACAACCAGATAAAGAATGATCATAAGTTAGACCGACTTGTGGCCAGGCATGACACCCTTGCAGCTGCAAACGAGTATCTGGACAAAACTTATATGCGCGGTTTCTGGAACAAATACGATATCAGGCTGAACGTTACTTCCATTCACTCGAACCTGTATAAAGAATATATCCAATACATAACCAACGGAGGGTTCAAATTAAAGGACACTCATTTCTACAGCATTCCGGCGAACGAAAATAATATAACGTATATAGGCGTATTCCAGTCAAATTATATACCATCCGACTCGTTGTTTTATTTCATGGAGTTTTATCCCAGGCGTAATTTTAAGAGCTATAGCTTTCCAAATCTATTGATTGCATCGGCTCCCGACATTCAAACAAACCTGGATATTGCTATCGCCAGGTATGATAAACAAAAGCTGGTATATTCTTCGGGAAAAATGACCTATCCTCAGGACATTAACTGGATACAGAAAGATACATTAAACTTCTATACGTTCAGGAGTATTGGCCACAGGCATTATGTCTATACCCCGAACGCGAATACCCGTATTTTGATCACAGAGCTTCAGATACACCGCAGGATGGCATATCTCCTGTATTTTATCTATTTCTTCCTGGCAGTATTCACCGTTTGCAGCCTTTTTGTATGGGGTTTCCTACTGAGTACCCGAAAAGAGAAATTCAGGCTTGGCTTAACATCAAAATTCCAGTACACATTCATTACGCTTTTAGTTATCAGCTTTTTCGGAACATTTTATGTTTCTGTAAATTTCATACAGCAGAAATACCAGGAAGAGCAGATTGCAAACCTGGAGAATAAGAAGAGCTATATACAAAAAGCGCTGCAGGAAAGGTATTACTGGAACCAGGATCTGAATGCAGTCAACTCACAAGCCTTGAATTTAGACTTGCAGGACCTCTCGTATATCTATCATACCGATATACATGTTTATAACAACAGTGGAGTGCTGATAGGCAGTTCACAACCGATCATATTTTACAAGAACCTGATAAGCAACAGGATCTCCCCTACTCCATTCTTTGCTGCGAATACCAATATGAACCAGTATGAGCATATCGGGCAATTGAAGTATTTAACAGGCTATACTGATTTCAACAACGGCGATTTCATGCAAATCGGGTTTATAGCGATACCCCAGTTCTTCAGCCAGGATGAAATACGGAGTGAAATTGAGAGTTTCCTGGCTGTCATTATCCAGATTTACCTGATCATCATATTCCTGGCCATTCTGCTTAGTATATTTATCGGGAACCAATTGTCGGCTCCACTCATTATGCTTGAAAACAAATTGAAAGAGATGCGTTTAGGCAGTCGGAATGAAAAAATCGACTACACCCAGAACGATGAAATAGGGCAACTGGTGATTCAATACAACCTTACGATTGATGAGCTGGAACAAAGTGCAAAACTACTGGCTAAGTCGGAACGTGAATCAGCATGGAAATCAATGGCACGGCAGGTGGCACATGAAATAAACAATCCGCTTACCCCTATGAAACTCAGCATACAGCAGTTACGCAGGACAAAACAGATGAACGATGAACGTTTTGATGATTATTTTGAAAAATCAACTACCATGCTGGTGGAACAAATTGATAACCTTTCCAGGATTGCAGGCACATTCTCTAACTTTGCCCGTATGCCTGAAGCCAGCTTCGAGAAAGTAGACATTGCTTCCAGGCTATTTTCGGTAGCCCAGTTATTCATGAATAACTTCGAACATATCCAGATTGACTATAAGGGGAAAGAAAAAGATGTATTCGTTTATGCCGATCCCGAACAATTGGTACAGGTGTTTAATAACTTACTGAAGAATGCCATTCAATCTATTCCGGAAGACAGGCCCGGAGAGATACTGATATCCCTGCACAACACAAACGAAGAAATTATCATAGATATCAAAGACAATGGTATCGGCATTAAGAGTGACATCCAGGACAAACTGTTTGTTCCTAATTTTACTACCAAATCAACCGGTATGGGATTAGGACTGGCTATTGCCAAGAATATCATTGAACTTTCCGGTGGCACCATTTCATTTACCACCGTATTAAATGAAACCACCACCTTTACCATTAAATTACCGAAGGCGGAATAGGAAATTAATGCATAATTAATTATGAATTATAAATTATGAATTACTTACAACATCGAGTCTACTGTGGCAAGGGTTAGTATTTCAGGGTTCTCTTCAATGAATTTAGCGGCTGCGTCATATCCATACCGGTAAATGACTTCGTAGGCATCAAAGCTGAATTCATGGTATTCTTCTATGGCTTTTGGTTCGATAATAAACCGGCACAGGCTACGCCCTTCTTTTGAGTTTTGATGTTGCATTGCCCGAATGGCATATGCCAGGGTATCGATTGGTTTGCTTAATTCTGCAGGTACTTTAAGAGGAATGACATCAACCCCGATAATTGTTTTGCATATCTCAGAGATACCTTGTGCCGGCATGTTGTTTAACAACCCACCATCTACATAATGTGTCTCCCCTTCTTTAATTGTTTCAAATACACCCGGTATACTGGCAGACGCCGATACCCATTTATCAAGTTCATTCCCTGAATCAATGATTTCCCATTCGCCGCTGTTCAGGTTGACAATGCAGATGTATAATTTCTTTTTTAGTTTTTCAAAGCTGTTATGAGGGATCATCTCCTTGATCAGGCTTTGTAACAAATTATGTGTTGACAAACCTGATTTAAGGAATGAAGCACTAAAAGTCAGTAATTTTGTAACCTTGTAAAGTTTATCTTCCCGGATCATCTGGAGCATATCAATCGGGGAATACCCGGCAGCATACAAGGCCCCAACAATAGCACCCATACTTGATCCAACAATGTGTGTCGGATATATCCCATTTTCTTCAAGCGCTTGAATGACTCCTATATGGGCGAATCCCAATGCTCCTCCTCCACTCAGGCATAAGCCCAAAGAATCATTTCTGGAAGTCAGGAAGAACAAGTCCTTCATTTTTTTCATCAGCATAGTTGTTTATAGAGTTAAATACGATTATATCTTCACCATAATTTTGTTAATGGAATAAAAACTTTTACCATATAATCCCTAAAAAGGATTAATTGACCTATTTTTGTATACCAGAATAGCCGGATTCCTGTTTGTTTCTTAAATCAGGAATGAAGATACGATAATATTTCAAACAAATCCAATCAACAACATAAAATTAGTCAATAATGAAACGCATCCATCTTATTTTTGTTTTAACATTATGTGTAAATACTTTATTTGCCGGTTTGCTGTATGACATTACCGATGGTAAGTTCAAAGTAAAAACGATAGACATCCCGAAGTCCATGAATGATGGCGAACATTATACCTTGATGGTGAACGACAGGGCTATCGTGAAATACAGTTATAAAACAGGTGCAACGGTTGATACGTTGTTCAGCGTTTTCAAGCTAAAAAATGCTCCTTTCAAACAGATATCAGGATATGAATTTAGTCCGAATGAAGGCAGGTTACTGGTTTATACCCATGTAAAAAAACGCTACCGCCGTACTTTCATTGCTGATTACTATCTCTTTGATATCAAGCGGAATGAACTGCAGGCGCTATCGGATAATGGTCCTGAAGAAGTACCTCTGTTCTCACCGGATAGCCGGTATATTGCTTTTGCACGGGAGAATAACCTGTATATGAGAAAAATAGATTTCAATACTGAAAGCCCCATTACCAAAGATGGATTGGTAGGCAGCATTATCAACGGAACACCTGACTGGGTATACGAAGAGGAATTTACCAAAACACGGTATTTTGAATGGAGCCCTGACAGTAAATTGCTTGCCTTTGTAAAGTTTGATGAAACGAATGTTCCCAAATACTCGTATCTCCAGTATACCGAGAATGCAACCGACAAAGATAAATTATCCCTGTACCCTTCTATTGTTGATTTTAAATATCCAAAAGCCGGTGAAAATAATTCGAAAGTAAGCGTATGTGTTTATGATGATTATTATAAATCCATTAAAACTATGAAATTGCCGGATGCTGATCAGGACTTTTACATTCCGGGTATTCGCTGGACCAATTCTATTGATCAACTGGCTGTCTTTAAGTTAAACCGTAATCAAAACCGGTTGGAAATGCTAATGGCTAATCCGAAATCAACACTGACAAAACTGGTATTGCGTCAGGATGACAAATACTATGTGGATTATGAAAATATTAATTTCGTCCATTTCTCTACAGATAACCAGACATTTATTGGAGTTAGCGAGCAGGATGGATATCGCCATATTTATCAATACAACATCAATGGTACAATCATCAAACAACTTACCAAAGGGAAATGGGATGTTACGGATGTTTACGGCTATGATGAAAAAAAACAGGTAGTCTATTATCAATCGGCAGAAGTATCACCCCTTCAACGGGATGTATATTCCGTGGATGTAAAAGGGAAGAAGACCCGCCTTACTGATGGAAAAGGAACGCATGCAGGCAGTTTCAATTCAACCTATTCATTTTTTGTAGACAACGCCTCCAGCATTGAAGTACCCAACTCCTTTACGCTCCGTACAAGCTCAGGCACATCTGTTCGAACCATTGAGAACAATGCTGCACTGGCATCTGAATTCAAAGCATTGAACCTGCCTAAAAAGGAATTCTTCAGCTTTACCACTTCTGAAAACATTCAACTGAATGGCTGGTTGTTGAAACCGGTTAATTTTGATGCCTCTAAAAAGTATCCGGTACTTATGGTGCAATATAGCGGTCCTAACTCACAGGAAGTGCTGGATAAGTGGAAAGTTGACTGGGAATATTACCTTGCCACCCAAAACTATGTTGTAGCCTGTATTGATGGCCGTGGAACCGGAGCACGTGGATCTGAATTCCGTAAATGCACTTATGAACAACTGGGTATCCTGGAAACAAAGGACCAGGTAGAAGCGGCTAAATACCTGGGCCGGCAAACCTATATTGATAAAGACCGTGTTGGAATCTGGGGTTGGAGTTATGGAGGTACTATGACGTTGATGTGCATGTCTACCGGCGACAAGGTTTTCAAAGCCGGGATATCTGTTGCCCCTGTTACCGACTGGCGCCTGTACAATACAGCATATACCGAACGCTTCATGCGCCGTCCACAGGAAAATTTCAAAGGATATGATGCTTCTTCTGCCCTGCAACGTGCCGGCAAGTTACAGGGAAATCTGCTCCTTGTACATGGCACAGCCGATGACAATGTACATACCCAAAACACCATGCTGTATATCGACAAATTAGTTGCAGCGGATAAGCAATTCGAAATGCAACTTTATACCGATAAAAATCATAGTATCCTTGGAAAGCAGACCCGCCGCCATTTATATACACGTATGAGTGAATTTCTGCTCAAAAATTTATAGAGAATAACTATTTAAAATTATTAGTTTATTTGTGCATTATATATGTTTTAAAACAGCATTTCAAATTCATTTCTTGATATTTTTGCTGCATAAACTGGGATAAAATGTATTAACTTTGTAGATCGAATTAGACAAAATTTTTATAAAATCTATTTATTAATTAAAAACAGTTATATGAACGCTGAAAAGAAAAATTACGCATTGCCGATTGCAATGATGTTTGCATTATTTTTTATGATTTCATTTGTTACCGGGCTTCCAAGTCCAATGGGTGTGATTGTGGCAAAACAATTTGGAGCATCAAACTTTGAATCACAGTTAGGGTTTCTTGCTAATTTTTTAGCTTATGCCTTTATGGGTATTCCTGCCGGTTTAATGATAAAGAAAATCGGGTATAAAAAAACAGCCCTGGCTGCTATATTAGTTGGTTTTGCAGGAGTAGGCGTTCAATACCTCTCAGGGGTTGTAGGAAGTTTCACTGTTTATTTAACCGGTGCTTTCATTTGCGGTTTTTCAATGTGTATGTTGAATACAGTGGTGAATCCAATGCTGAACACGCTTGGTGGTGGTGGTAACTCAGGAAATAAATTATTACAATTCGGAGGCTCTATCAATTCAATCGGTGCAACCATTACCCCTATGTTGGTTGGTTACCTGATGGGTGCAGCTGCCGGCCGTACTATTGAAAAAGCAAATCCTGCTTTGATCCTGGCAATGGGAATTTTCGCTTTAGCATTCGTGGTTCTGTTCTTTGTGAACATTCCTGAACCTCACATGGAAACTGCAACAGAAAGAAAAGTGAAACACAAACACAGTCCTCTTTCTTTCCGTCACTTCACGTTAGGAGCTATCGCCATTTTTATTTATGTAGGTATTGAAATAGGCATTCCAAGTACAGCAAACCTATTTATGACTGCTTCAAATAGTGCCTCAAATGCAGGTCTTGGCATGGATGCAACTATTGCCGGTAGTATCGTTGGTGTTTATTGGCTGTTGATGTTGGTTGGCCGTTTAACAGGTGCTTTAATCGGATCGAAAGTATCGAGCAAAACTATGATGATTTCTGTTTCTACCCTTGGCTTGACATTTATCCTACTGGCTATTTTCTGTCCGATCTCATTAACTATCACTTTACCGATTCTGTTGACTCAGGTACCCGTAAGTATTCTGTTCCTTGTATTATGCGGATTATGTACTTCCATCATGTGGGGCAGTATCTTCAACCTTGCTGTTGAAGGCCTTGGCAAATATACAGCTGCTGCTTCCGGTATCTTCATGGTTATGGTTTGTGGTGGTGGTATCGTTCCACTTCTTCAGGGATTTGTATCCGACCATTTAGGTTACATAAACAGTTACTGGGTAATGTTTATTTGCCTTGGTTATATGTTATTCTACGGTTTAATCGGGTCAAAGAATGTAAACAAGGATATTCCTGTTGAATAATTGCCTGATTGTAATTTATCCAATAAATACTAACAACTAAAATTAAATTCATATTATGGAAAAGCCATATGTAATAGGCATGGATATGGGTGGTACCAATACCGTTTTCGGCATTGTCGATACCCGTGGGAATGTTATATCAAAAAGCGCTGTTAAGACTTCAACTCATTCGGATATCAATTTATACATAGATGATATTTATGTTGAATTAATGAAACTGATTGATGCAGTCGGTGGAATAGACAAAGTCAAAGGTATCGGTGTAGGTGCTCCTAACGGGAACTATTATACGGGTAACATTGAATTTGCGCCCAATCTTCCCTGGAAAGGCGTTATTCCGTTTGCAAACTTAATGGCAGATAAATTTGGGATTCCAACAGCTTTAACCAATGATGCAAATGCTGCTGCTGTAGGTGAAATGACTTATGGAGCTGCCCGTGGCATGAAAAACTTTATCATGATTACCCTGGGTACAGGTGTAGGAAGCGGTATTGTGATTGATGGCAAGGTGGTTTACGGACATGATGGTTTTGCTGGTGAGTTAGGACATGTTATCGTAATGCGTAACAATGGCCGTACTTGTGGATGTGGCCGGTCAGGTTGTCTGGAAGCATATGCTTCGGCTACCGGTGTAGCTCGTTCTGCCCGTGAAATCCTTGAATCAAACAAAAAATCCAGCCTGTTGCGCAATATACCTATTGAAGACATTACTTCAAAAGATG
>Ga0302286_10003786_pt1 | contig 10120 bp, 11 predicted proteins | sample III_Fen_E2_3_FD_198765 | JGI IMG/M metagenome (GOLD analysis project Ga0302286, IMG submission 198765) | Peat permafrost microbial communities from Stordalen Mire near Abisko, Sweden - III_Fen_E2_3 | ecosystem: Environmental > Terrestrial > Soil > Wetlands > Permafrost | place: Sweden: Abisko...
ATTACTTTGATAAAAGTGAATTAGAGAAAAATTTCAATTTAATTCAAAATGGCGAAGATCCAAATGAGCTTGAAAGTGAAGATGGAGGTAGTGATTCAGAACATGAAGCTGATCTATTCTAACCAAACGAATGGTAAGATAAAAGAAGAACAGAATTGGTTGTTTTTTTCTTCTAAAAGTTTATTGGTAATTTCGTTAATTTCTTGATCAGGCCATTCAAAATTGACGATGACGAAGAAAAGACTTGGAAAAGAAAGAAAAACACTGAATAATCGAGAATAGCTGCGAATAAATCACAAGATAATCAATAAATCAAAAGAAATGATAGATATCTTAAAGAAGACGGAACAACAACAGCAAATGCCCCATCAAAGAAGCGGATATCCATGAAATCCATCAGTGAAATCGAGGAATCTGAAAAGAAACTAATTGATTTACGATCTTCTTCTCCTTAATTAAAAAATACCAGAAAACCAAGTGAATCCTGCACTACATCACCTTAACCTAAAAGTTTCTAAAATGAAATCCACCCAGTGAATATCAGCAGTAATAATAAACCTTCCTGCGAAGGATCAGAAGCAGAATCATAACGGCATTCCGCGTAACGAAGTGTGTCTTCAATAATATTCATAAGACAACAAGATTCTGGGAAGTATTAGTTATCTTAGAATCTAGTTTCGTTGCATGTTCCAAAAGAACCTTATTCGCTCTCAGCGACGAATTCTCTGAATACATCGTTTGTATAAATTATCAAAAGCAACAACGGTATCAACAGCAGTAAATATATTAACAAGATTTAAGAGACAACATCGTCTTCCCCACATGAGCAAACAGGTAAACATCAAGTAAAATTGAGTCTACTGAAGTAAAAATAGTTGGAACTGCTTCTGTTAACAACCGCCTAGAAAAGAGAATAGCAAGAATTGAAAAACCAGCAAAGATCTAAAAACAGACTCAGAAAGCACTCCAATAATTATCAGTTCTAAGTAGGTTCAGAAGAACGCAAGAGATTACTGTGCTTAGTTAAAAAGAAAGATACAAACAGTAATAATGTCTCCGCTGCAGAAAGTCCTAAAAGAAAGGAAATTTCTCTGCAAGAACAAAAATCTCCACCTGAAATCAAAAAAGATGTATCCGTAGTTATCGCATAAGAAAGACCAAAAGGAATACCAGCGGGGAAAGGGCGAAATAACTCTAAACGAGGGAATTCTCTTTAGTTAAGTAGCTTACTTAAAGACTCCTCAAAAGAGCCCTCTGGTGATTATCTCTTCCATAAAAAAGCCACAACAGGAATCAGCTAATCGTAGAACACCAGTAACAGCAGCATGCATCTCGAGAATCTAAGTATTATAAACAATCCTACTAGCAATTCTAAGCCGCTAAATGGTATGTATAAATGGAAATCTAAATCTCCTTATCGAGTCTCTTAAGAAATGGAAACATCTGAGAAACTAACCAAACCAAGATTAACAAATAATTTGTCCTCATCTGTTGTGATAAATCACCAAGGAATAAAGCAATCTCATCATCCTCCTCATCACCATCATTTATATTCCCTTGATCACGTAACGTAGAAAAAGTCTATTAGTTATCTCCAGCAACTTGAGAGTTCGAACAATCACAATCTTAATATTAACATGAATTCCTCGTAGTTTCCATAGATTGACAAAGTTGTTTCGAGGAGATATTCGAAGTAGCAGCAACAAAACTCAGTGGCTTAACTTTCACTCAAGGATTGTTCTTTTTTATAAGAATCGTAGCACTTAATGGATGTTGCGAGCAAGCACAGTTCAGCTATTGCTTCTTCGGAGGTAGCAGGAAACAAATTGATTTATGATAGCTCATTCAGAAGAAATTGAAGATAAATACAATAAACAAGAATACATATGGATATGTTTATATTTTTTATTAATTATTACTTTTGTGGCATCACAAAGATATGCTTAATATTTGAGGGAGGACTTGAAAGTATTTTAATAATATAAACTCGTAACTCTAATGTAATATACCAATAAATAAATATAAAATATAATTGAAATTCTATTGAAAACTTAACTCCCCCAGTAAAAGAGAGAGAGAGAGAGATAACACCAATCTCTAGCTTGAGATAGTTAGTGTTTTGTTGTCCTTTCATAATTTGATTTTCTTCATCGGAAGTACATCATCGAAACTTTAAAACTAATAATCTTCTTATTATTACTATGAAAACAACAACTATGAAGACCTTCCGATCTGATTGGGGAGATCTATGATAGATTACGGGAAAAGCATACTTGAATACTTCTAGGTACCAGGCAGATGATGATTATGTGAAAGCTATTGATATCTTGGGGAAGCAACATTCGATAATCTATTTCCTTTGATAATGTTCTTCTGTGGTATTTCAGCAGTTTAATCTTATGAACTCATTTGCTTTATATTCCCTTATAATTCAGTAATATTATTATTACGCTTTACCGATTAGCTCTTCCCAACGACAGGTGCTTTAAAGCCATAAGTATGATTACTCTAATGGTGGTGGTTACTCATCGGTTAGTTGATCATGTTGATATTCTCCTTTTCTTATTAATACTTCTGCAATAGTTATGCCTATTATTATTGCTTGGAGTATCCTGAAGAAGATATCGGCTGGGTAGATGACTAATCCATGGATTGTTTGAGTTTCTATTCTGCCACTGCATTGCTGTGTACTTGTGCTAGCTAGCTAAGTGTAGTAAGAGATACATATGGCCTAGAGGTGGTGGAGGTGGATTATACCTGCTGTGATGTATCTTTAAGTTACTATTATGGCTATGGCTATGGCTGTTGTTTAGGCTCCTACGGCTGTTATTACTACTACTACTGCTAATTTAAATGATCTTCCACACATGGTGTTTATCCAGCTGAATCTAATGCTTTGGAGCTACTTTTCTCAACAGCAGCTGACACTACTGCAATAATATGCCCTAATATCCTATCCATTTCCTATTAATCTTATTAACTTTACTTCTATTAGATTTACAACAGCCCTGCTAGCAGTTAATCCAATAACTTCTGCTATTACGATATCCTCCTATCTTTATCTCGCAACCCAATCAAATTCAAAGCAAATGCTTATTTATGCTAATCCACCAGCACACTTAAATCACTGGATATCTTCTCAAGCTGTTCGATTCTCGCTTTCTTCTCATCTAAAGATATCTTGAAATTCTCACATTCCTTCTGCAGATCTAATTTCCTTTTTTCACTGGATCCTTCCCAATTTCTGCGTTATTCTGCAATCTAATGCGTTTATTATTCTAAATTATCCTTCAACTCCATCATCTTCTTGTTGGCTTCATTGAGTTTCTCCTTTAAACTCATTTGTTCTTTGCTTTTTGCATCTAATTCTTTATCCTTGAATGTCATTATTTCTCGACATTTTCGCTTATATTTCTCAGCTTTTTTTGTCATAGCTTTCATCTTCTCACGATCTTCAGCTGCAATGTTCGCTTTGCTTAGCTAAGCTTCTTGCAGGGTTGCTTCTTTTATCGTTGCTTCCTTGAGGATAGCTTCAGATTGAATCTACTGTTATTTTAACTGATCGATGAATTCCGAAGCGATACCTGCATGGTATTCGTGCTCCGCTATCAGAGAAACTAAATCAGAAATACGCTTTTCTTAGTCCTATCAGTCAAAACAAATAAATTAACCCAAAATCAAGGAATTAAATAAGAAGAAAAAGTGATTATTCTCATGTATCCTTACATGCATGATTGCAACATATTCTTCTTGCTTCTCATCTAATTTCCTGATATTCGCTGCATATTTATCTAAGTAAATATGCAAATCGTTAATCTTCTACGTCTTCGTCTCCAATTCCGTATTCAATCGATGAATTATCTTTTCATTCGTCGGCTGTGCACTCAAAGCCTTATACTAGTTGTTCAGCGTACTGTACTAAATCAATAACGTATTAAACGTTTCTTCTAACCCTTTGTGCTTGCTCTGCAGCAAATCATATCCTTTTTAGATTTCTACGATTCTACTCATCGAATCAGCTTTAGTTTTCAATAATTCATTGTTGCATTGCACAATCTAGCCTTCAAATAACTAAATCCTATCTTGCGATTCATTGTATTTCAAGCTGATTTCATTGCACAATGCTCGTTTCGTTTCAAGTTAAAACACAATATCCTGCTATTCTAATGATTATTCTTGCATTTTCTTCTCGCAATCTCTCACAAACTTCTCTGATTCCTTCACGAACTTATTCTTCTGCTTAATGTTCTCAATTCGAGTCTGCGCTTGCTGCAATTTTGCTGATACATCTCGATGTGCACCTGTCAATTGCTTCAACTATTAAGTAGTCTCTTTTAGTTTCGCTGATAGCATCTCTAGATTCTCATTTTTCTTAGTAATCTGCACTTTCAACTTCTCAATTGCAGATCGAGCATGAACAATGTTATTATTATTTAATTATTTTTTGTTTTGCTTCTCCTTCTACTTATTCTATTATTCTCCTTATTCCTCACCTTCTTATTCTCCTTATTCACCTTCTTAATCTGATACATACTCCTACTCTTCCTATTCTTCTTATTCTTCTTCGTCTACTTCTTCACCATCTTCATTTTCTCCTTCTTCTCCTTCTTCTCCTTCTTGATATTTGTACGAATATATTTCATTTTGCAATTAACTAATTTATTCTTTAAGATTAGCATTCTTCGTTTTAAATCCCTTTAGCTAATCCTTAAAAGATGCATTTTGTCTTGTCAATGATTCAACAGTTATCTCTATATCCGCTAACTCAGCCTGATGGCTAGATTTAACTTCATTCAGCTTCTCCCTGAGGTGAGATTTTTTAGCATTTAGCTTTAATATTTTCTCATTGAGCAAATCGATCTCAGATTAACTTTCAACTCTTGAAGTTTCCAGTTATTCAACCAATTTAGCTACTTTTTTAGATAATTTACGGTTTTTCTTCTCTAGAATTGTCATTTCGTCAGCTGAAATTGTTGAAATATTCTACTTCTTTTTGCTCTTATTCTTTTTAGAACATTAGACTTCTTCTTCTACTTCTTCAATATCATCTTCACCTCCATTCTCATCCTCATCAGCTTCTTCTCCTTCTTCTTTGTCTTCATCTTCATTTTCATTATCTTTTTATCTTCCCTCATCTATCTCATTCACTACCTCCCCATCATCTTCCCCATCTTCAATATCTAATTCTTAACTCTCCTACAATTTTCCTTTCTATTTTTTTAACTTTTTAAGTTCTTTCTTTAACATTTTACTCTCTTTCTTCAACTCTTTAAGCTCCTCTTCAATCTATTCTCGTTTTCTTTAACTCTCCTCTTTCTCTTAAATAGCTAAATCTCTCTCTTCCATCGCTGCATCTAGCTATTTCACAATCTCCTCTTGACTTTTTACTTCCATTTCAAGTTTTTATTTCTCATTCTTCTTCTCATCCATTTCTTCCTCTTCAATAATCAAATCTCCTCCTTAAACGACACTAGATATCTTCTTCTCACTTGTATCTCTTTCAGCTAATAAATCATCTCTTTCCTTTAAGATATTCTCTTTCTCTTATTACACTAATTCCCTCTCACATATCACATCTTTGTTCTCTTAAATAAGCTTCTCAATCCTCACCATTGCAGCTGAATACTCCTCTTATACCTCATTTTTTTCTTTAATCACTAATTCAACTTGTTAACTTAACATATTATCACTATCAGACTACTTCTCCCGTAACTCTTCTATTTCCTCTTTCAAGCGAGTATTCTCAGAATTCATTTCATTATTTTAGATCTAAATATCGTCATTTAATCTCAGTTATTTTTCAAGCTATTCCTTCAATCCAATAACTTCAACCTCCTAAGTCTCAACCTATCCCTTCAAACTTCCATTTAATTCCATAGTTTCTGCATATGAACTTTACAGTTCTACCTTAATTCTTTGAATATTATCCAAAGATACCTTCAACTCCTCATTATTCCTCAATAATTCCTCATATTTTAGCTTAAAATCATTTTATTCCTAATTCAAAACACTAATCCTGTTATCCTGCTCCTCAATCTACACTACCAATCCTCTAAATTCCTCATTCACCTTCTTTAACTCTTCCTTGAATTTCTCATTTTCATTCTCGATCCTTTCCTTTTCTTCTTTGATTAGATTTATCTCTCTCATCAATTATCCATTTTTTTCATTAAATTACTAAAGATTATCCTTCAATTCCTAACTTAACTCACTAGTTTTATTATACTACTCCACTAATACTTCCTTATCACCTTTCAATACCTAATTCCTCTCAATCAATTCCTTTTATTTCCCTATCTCAATCTCAATAATCTTCTCCTTTTCAATAACTAACCTATTTAATCTCTCAATAATTTCTTCATTTTCCGCATCCATCTTTTCCTTTCCATCCTATAACCTCTCATAATCCATATTCCTTCCTTCTTTCTCTTTTAACATCTAATCTGTCAATTCTAATATCTACTTCTCCAGCAATTCCTTTTCCTTCAAGAAGACACTCCTATCATAATTATTTCTCTCTCGTAATCTATCATTCTCATCATTTACTCTGTCATTATCTTATTTAAGATTCTCATTTATATTCATAATGTCCTAGATCTACTCCTTCAATGAACCAATCATCCCAAACAAAGTATCCTTCTCTAGCTGTAAACAACCATAATCATCATTCACTTTCCTGCAATCGCTTTAGATTTTGTTGTTTTCCTATTAGATTCTGCTATTCTCCAATATCAATTTCTCTATTTAACTACTCAAATCGAATTAACTCGTTTATTCCTTCAATTCCTATTCTTTTCTCAATTTCTCTAAATTTACTATCTAATTCTTTAGATTCTCCCTATCATTCTCTAATGTATCCCTATCAGCTGTCAGCATCTTTACATTCTCAACTAGATTCTCAATTTAACTTTAAAATTCTTCTTTTTCCTATTCTCGATCAATCTCCCATTACGCAGTCTAATCAAGCATTCCAACACTGCTACTCATAAGATCTTCTACTTCTTAAACTAGCTAACCAATTCTTGATTTAAGGTTTTCATTCTCCTGTAACAATCCCTCCATTTGCTGATTCTACTGCAACTATTCCTTTGAAACAATTTCTGCAAACTATTATTCTTAATTTTCCTACTACTACTGCTACTCCTTTAACTACTCGATTTCAAATTTCAATTACTGTTTCTCAGCCTCACTGACATCTAATTTCTTCATTAAATCACTCTAACATTCTGGCATACCATTCATATCAGCAATTCCAACTCTTTGTCTACATTCGTTTAGCAATCTTTCCGTGTTTATTTGCTATTCCAACTGTCTTTTTTGTGCTTTCGTCTCTCTTAACTCTCTCTACAAACACGATAACTAATGCACATACTCTTCTCTTAAACTCTTCATGCCAATCTCGCATGCTTTCATCTTTTCCGGAGTTGTCCACTAACTCATCATACCTAAACAGAAACAACAAAAAACAAAAATTAATTACCTCCAATAACATCCACTAAAAATATCAACCAAACTTACCTTATTCTGCGAGTGCCTATGCAAGTGTTCTTCTCGATTAAATTGACTGCTCGATCTTCGCTATGAGTCCATCTAAAGAATCTACGAATTACACATCTTTTTGTCTTAGATTTGCGAGTTCAATTCTGTTCTCCAGGATATCCGCATCAGAGTTCTAACTGTTACTATCTTCTGTGTTGTTGTTCCTGCTATTACTATCTTCATCTTCTCGAATGAACTAATCATCAATCTGCAGATCCTATTCCAGTAATTCTTGTACTTATGTTGACTCTTTCCTGATCTATTTCTTCTTTTCTAAACCATTCTTTTCAGAATAATTAGCCTCCTTTTCTTCTTGAATAGCGGAAAAAGCAGTCGAAAACGATGAAGAAGACTACGACAATTATATCGAAGACCCTTGTGTAGATATCTACATGATCCTATTCAGCTTGTGATGCTAGGACGTTAGAAGCAAATGCGATGAGATGTCTTACGCTAAATGCGAATTGAATTATTTCGTCATGTTGTTAATGAGCTTCGTGAATTTATCACTTTCAGCCTTCAAAACACTTATCTAAAGCTAATAGTCCTTCTCTTAATTTGCACATTCTTCGTTGGCCTTTTTAAGTCTTTCCTTGAGCTCTTCTAATCCAAATAACTACTCTACAGATGGCTCGGAGACTCTCAATTACGTTAATCTCATTTTCAGTTACTTTATTTCTTCCCTCAGCACTCGAACATCACTCACACAGCTTTCCTCGTTGAGTTATGCTTTGTTCTTGATGAGTTTCGCTCGCTAAGCGAATTTCAACGTCGAGAGTGTTTCTTAAAACGAAATTGACGCATCACTTACAGCGGAGATAATACATGTTTTAGAATTCCCACCTAGACTGTCTTTCAAGATAAAAGTTAGCTTGGAGTCTCTATAAGGGATGTGCCTTCCCTTAGATGATCCACTTGCTTCAACTAGTGCGTTTATCACACATCCCAGCACAGTTAAACTCTATAAAAATAAATACAAAAATCAATAAAACACACTATTATTCTTGGTTCTTGCAGTTCTTCAATTGTGCTTACCTTATTGATATTGGATGCTTCTTTCAATGTACCTCCAGCAGCGCCTGTTAGATTCTATCTTTCTGATCCAGCTAAATCAACAAAGTGAAACTTTGAACATTTGATTTTATCCTCATCTATGCCTTCTTTTTCCTTGAAAAAATCATAAAAATGAATGTAAAAAACACATGCAAGACAAAATCAACTGACCCATATGACAAAACTAAAAAAAACTGATATATTTTTCAAATTCAAAAATATTCTTGTTTGAGTTTGATTCAAATCAATCAACTTAAATGCACTTATTTGCACTTACTTTCGTTTCGATTGTCAATGAAAACAGCGAATGACTTCGCGATGATTCAAAATTCATCTGAGTTGCAGAAACATGTCGGTTTCGTGCACCTGTGTTCAACAATTCGATTGCTTGCTCTGCACTTGTTACTTTTTCTTCACTTAACCCTTCGATATATACACCTTTCTTTGAGTCCTCTCTCACTAATAGAGTACATCCCGATTCAGAAAACTAGCAAAAAAATACAAGATAAAGAACAGGTTTAATAATATACTTTCATGTTCCTCACTTTGCTCTCGCAAATCCCCCCTCATTTTCTCCCTAAAAATCTCCAAAAATCTCTTACTAAATCGATGATTTGCTCATTGTATATTTCCAGATAAGTGCATTTCACACGGGCACTCTCGAACTTCAGCAACTCCTTGAATATATGCTCGAATACTCTAGGTTGCAACCCTCTTTGCTCATCGCTCTTTCCGAGCATTGTGAACGTTTTTCCAGCACCGGTCTGGCCATAAGCAAATATCGTCGAATTGTATCCTTTTTGGGGGTAAAAAACCATTAGCAAACAATTAAACCTCATCAGGTTCACTCCGGCATTGAATTTTACCATTTAAACAGTAGTCAGCTTGTCTTCTTCCTACTCTCTCAAAGATCGACGCTTAGTCAATGTTTTCATCGATGACATCATCGAAAATGTAATATTTTGGTTCAGGTTTGCAGTCAATCCATATTTTTCGTGGATCCTAGCTATCTATAGATAGAATCGATTTAGCGTTTTGCTTTTTTTCACGATCATTCAGTGGACGTATGCGGACTACGACATTTATGTTATCTTCCTAATTTAGGATAGAATTGCTGAGTATTGAATCATCCATTTTAGAAGAACTGCTTATTCTCGCCAGCAAGAGAAATTTTCAGAATGGACTTTTGAGTGTGTTATTTATCAGAGATCAACGCGCGAGAATCACCAGATCAATCACAAACAAAAAAAATCTGAGAAAAATTCAAAATTGAATTTGATTCTACCAACGAGCAAAAGATCCCCCCCCCTCTCAAAAATCCAAACAATCAAATAAATTAATAAATACCTTCATATTTTGATTTGGGGAAGAAAACACTGCATTTTTTTTTGAAAATATCTCAAAAACAAACAATTTTAAAGAAATTCTTTGATTTCTTTTTTGGTTGATAACTAATACTAAGAATAAGGCTAGTTGCATATTGTAAAATCCTAAATAATAGAGTTGTTGAAGTGGTAAGTGTTTTGAG
>Ga0302286_10003788_pt1 | contig 10116 bp, 5 predicted proteins | sample III_Fen_E2_3_FD_198765 | JGI IMG/M metagenome (GOLD analysis project Ga0302286, IMG submission 198765) | Peat permafrost microbial communities from Stordalen Mire near Abisko, Sweden - III_Fen_E2_3 | ecosystem: Environmental > Terrestrial > Soil > Wetlands > Permafrost | place: Sweden: Abisko...
GGTGTCCACCTACTCTGGGAGAAGTGGAAAATGCCATCAATTTTGTGGAAGATGAATTGATGCCTGTTTTTAAACTGCTTACCCCCGAATCCGGTATCTATTCAACAGATGAAAGGATAAGAGAAATAGTTCACTATGCTGTATTTGAAGAGAATCAGGATAAGCTGATCCTTACCCGTGTCAGTATGGAACGTGTTTTTAGCCGGTTGGCAGCAATCATTACAGGCTTTCCTGCGAGCCAGGATGTATTACCGGCTTCAACTACTTTTGCCGCCACACTTTTGATTTTACGCGAAGTGATGCATCATTTCGGTTTTACGGAAATATCATTTCTTAAATGAGTATTAAAAAAATGTTATTCTAAACCTAAAATGTCGTTCAGATTAGTGCAGTCTCTAACTCCCCGATAGCTATCGGAATCTTTTTCGGTTTGACGCTTTGATTACTTATCGACAACTTGCTTAAAATAATATCTGGAGAATTTATCTGTAAAAAAACAAGAGAATAAGGGTGGTTTGTGAGGTGTCTGATGTTCTACTAATGGTAAAAATAATGTATTGATAATAAGTTATTTACATACTTCCAGACTTTACGCAAAAGTACTAGTATTATAATAAGTCTAAAATGTACTACAATCCATTCGACAATCCTAAATAAACATGATTAACAGGGCAGCATCTAACCCCTTTTAACGGATTTGACGCATTGCTTACTTATCAACATAACTTGATTAAAATAATACTGGATTAAACCTTACCTTTTAGTCTGAATTGAAAACAATGGAATACTAATTTTAATCCCTGAAGTTTTAAAATTAAATCCATCGAAAGCACTGAATATACCAATCCGGCCTAAATTATTTAATCCGATAGAATATCCTGTTTCAATATAAGGCTTTTCGTTTAGCATATTCCAGAATGTATGTATCTGAAGGGCTTCATTGAATAAATAATGTTGCATAAATCCTATTCTTTTTAAAACTAAATAATCGGATGTCCAGTTAATCTGAGCTTCCAGCCACCGGTTTGTATTGTACGTATAGTTTTCAAGTAAATTAAAACTATCGTCGAACGAACGTGTACTTATCAGTAAGGGACTGGTCGTGAAGTAATGAAAATCAGTGGTATATAGCTTTTGTTTTGTAAGATAATCGCCCACCGAAACTTTATAATTCAATTTATCAAATTCTGAAACTGTTAAACTCTGATGCATGGATAGTTCTATTTTATCAAATGAGCTTTGTTCGGTTTGATTAAATAATGGAATTGCTTTTTTATAATCTACTGTGAAAGTCGGATATTCAGAGCTCACATATTCTTTTTTACCATCCTTTAAACGGTATCTGTAAAATGGAGTGTATTCAAGTTTTAGCCAACCCGTAGTAGCTGTATTCGTTGGGAAAAGGTTACTGTATGCCTGATTGGGATAATTCGGGACAGGGGTATTTCCGAAGAAATGATAACCGGTGTTATTTGTCAATAAATGTCTGTATTCAAAACCGGCTCCGAATGTTAATCTTAACCCGTTGGCTATATCGATCTGATTCTCGAGCGTGATATATTTCTTTTGATAAAATCGAATGACATTATCACCTAAGAATAGTGACGAAATGGAATTTATGAAACGAGATGTTCCACTCTCTTTCTGAATATCTTCACTTGTATTTCCTATAGCCAACCGGATTATTCCATTAGCAAATGGTGCATAATTGTACATGCTGTTTATATTCCATACTGCTGATCTGCGTGACGTGGCATAATAAACGGAAGGAGAGATAAGTAAACTGTTCGTCTTATTTGTACTTATGGAAAATGTAAGCTTCTGTCCAAGCCAAAAACCATCAACAAAATTGTATTCTTTCAATAAACCCCTCAATAATCCATCATAGGATATATGAGTAGTTTTACCCAATGGTATATTTCCACCCATCAACCAGGAAGTTGATGAATTTGAATTCCCGAAGGAAATGCTGATAGAATTGCTGGTAGTATTTATATTTTTGGAAACAGGCAAAGTGTCTTTTTGCTTAAAACTCTGAGCTTCTTCGGGAAGTAACGGTACATTTCGTATATCTTGCCAGAAAGTCGAATCGCGTTTTGATGCCAGGGAATCAATATCCATTTTCACCATGTCACTATCCTTAATTTCAATGGCTTCTCTTTTATCTCTTAGTTCCTTAGGTTCATTAACCGCTGTAAGTAAATGAGCTAACCGAATAGCTTCACCTGTGGTTATCTTCTCTTTTGCTGATAATTTATCAATCATGTCAATCTTTTTCTGTAGCTTTTTCGAGGTGACAGGTTTGACAGAGTGAGTGCCGGTTTGAATCTGAGCGCTCTTTACCGATTCATTTATTTTGATCTTTGTGTATTTTACCGAAGAATAAAAGCGGGCATACCCTTTTACACCCATTGTGCCAATATCAGTATACGTTTCGTAGGTAATAGGCATAAAAACAGCCGGCTTCACTTCCTGGTAATTCCTTTTAATTCGTGTTGTCGTTCCCATTTCAGTGAATGAGAGATCGATGGAAAATATACTCCAGTTATCTTCTAAAATATATAAATAACCCGAAAACAGTTTCTCGTTTTTTAATTTAGGCAATACCTTTATTTTGTTGACCTGATAGCTTCCGTTCGAGAAGACATCTTCGAGTTTAAACCTGTAATATTGAAAAGCATGGATAGATAATGGAGATATCTTTTCCATAAAATTTGCATCGTAAATGTTTGAAGGTGAAATTCTGAAACCTCCAGTTGGTTCCATTTCCTTTGGAATAGAACTTTTATAGGCTATCACCCTTTGAATATACCTGGAAGGTGATTGAAATGTTATTTCATTTTTTGATTCCATTACCAATAATTTTCCGATCAGAGCTTTCATTTTTTGATCTTTAATCATCATCTTCATTAAAGTGGGAATCTTTTCAATTTTAGCACTTCCTTTTAAATAATTCTCAGATGTGTAGCCCGATACCTGATACAAATGAAAAGGAGCCGTTGAAATGGCATGTCGCATAACACGATCGGCAGGATTTTCTTTTGTAGGAGTGACGGTGAGCTCATTTAGCAATACAGGTTTCTCAGTAAGAATTACATTCAATTCAGCACCGGAAGAAGTAACATGTACTATCTTTGTTTGCGACTGAAATCCAATTGATCTGATTTCACAAGTATAAGAACCGGATTTTACTTTTGTTTGAAATTCACCTCTTTCATCAGCTACAATCCCCGAAGTGATTTCTTGAATATAAATCGTTGCAAATGGAATCGGCACACCACCATTACTACTGATTTTTCCTTTGAATATTTGAGAGGAAGCTGAAAACCCAAGAAAGAAAGACAGAAGAAGAAATATAATTCGCTGCATAGCTTATGACTTATGAAAATTATTAACAACGCAAATATATTAACATTATATCAATTAATAAAAAAATGGAATGATAATAAGTGTTATTTAACTAAATTAAATTTTGAACATCATTTCGTATTTTTTATTCTTGTTGATTAAGTGTAATTTTGCCTGTGAAACCAGAATATAGTTAATTAGATAATTAGTTGATTGGTTAATTGTTTGAGTTCCGCGCTCTGCGTTCCGCGTTCCGGAGGAAGAATCTTTACTGGTTATTTAGTTAATTAGTTGATCCTGCAGAAGGGACGTCACTTCGTTCTGTCGTTTAATTAGTTGGTTAAAAGTATACTGTTTTTACAATCGGCTATTTGAAAATTGGATATGAATAGATTGTAAATCCTTATGGACCAATTGTAAATTGTAAATGAATAAATTGTAAATGAATAAATTGCAAATAAAATAATCCTAAACTTTAATTTGGTAAATAATTATGTCCAAAATAAATATACAACTCAGTGGAGTAGCTGCTGAACTGGTCCTTGGTAACTATATGCCGAAGGATTCAACTATCTATAACGATTGGTTGGAGTTTTATCATTTCAATGATATCATTCATGAAACTCAGTTGTTATCTGAATATATTTCTGAAATAGAGATTAAACAAGATGAGGTAATCGTATTTAAAGGAAAGATTCCGGATACAAGTTTTTTACCGGTAAAAAGTTTCTCACCCGTACTGATTCAACAGGCCCTGTATCTCCGTACCGAATGTGCCGAAAACGCAGTTTATCAATGTGAATTTGAAGCCGAAAACTTTGATAAAGACAAGTTGTTGTTCGAGACCCAGGATTATGATTTGCTCTTTAAAGTGGGTAAATCATTTATAAGCAAGCTGAGTTATGATAACACACCACAGCCGTTGATATGGGTGAGTGCCCGTCCTGTCGGAGATATCTGTTTATTATGCCGGTATGTGAATGGATATTTGTTGCCGGTATTTGATGCAGTACATAAAATAGCGATAAAAAATTGATCTTTGAAGATGATTATTTGCAAAGTCTTATGTTGCTGATTTTACTCAAAATAGTAAGTCTCCGGTAGATTCCCTACCGAAGACTTTTAATGTGTAGAATTACAATAAGTATTAATTATCTGTTGCAATCCCTGTTTTAAGGTTAATAGTGATGTTATTATCTTTTGGAGCAGGATCAGTCCATACACTTTGAATGGCACCTCCAAGTGTAGAACTTAATGAATTAACAGTCTTTATGTTGGCATTGTCGCTTACGCCCGGGGTTTCATCACCCGCATAATGTGCTACAAATGCATTGGAGAAAATGCTGTCCAGTTTGTATCCAGTGATAGCCGATGTAGAAATATTATAAGGAGCTCCGGCAAGCATATAATACGAAATAGTACGCATACCTGTACTTAAGTAGTTTTTAGCATAGGCCTGAAAAGTTTCATTTGTAGGAATGGTACTATAGGTCACTCCATCAATTTTTCCTGATGTTATTTTTAATGTTTTGTCCACGGTATTCATTGTAATAATACGGTAAGGACAAGGAGCCGTAACAGTACTTCCAGTTTCTACATCAAAAATATAACCTTTGTTTCCGGTGCCTTTGGCAATATCCTGTGCATGAAAATGTCCTGTGAAAACTACATTCAAGCCCGAATCGGCCAACATGGAGGATATTTTTTTCCAATCGGTAATAAGATATTCAGGGAACATAGTACCTTGCCCTACAAAATGCTCCACAATACCGTGATGCATCATCGATAATAAGATCTTGTTTTTTGCTTTTGCTTCAGTAATAATCTTTTTAACCCAGGCAAGAGTTGTTGGGGTCATGGTTCCTGCAGTGGCACTTGGTGCATACTGACAAGCATCAATACCCATTATCCAAACTCCATTTACAGGCTCTGAGACATAACTCAATGAATTTGGATCACGTTCTACCGTATTGCCGTAACCGCAGTTACTGTAAATGGATGCAAAATCAGCAGCAGTTATATTGTCGACCGATGCTGTTGCAGAACCCAGGTAGCTTGCTGCAGCAGGATTGTTGACATCGTGGTTTCCTGGAATTACCAACACTTTAATTCCATTATCAGTTAAATTTTTAAACAAAGCGGCTACTGCCTGGTGGCTGATTTTTTCACCATCTTTGGTCAAATCGCCGGTTACTAATAAAAAATCAGGTTTTTCAGTCATTACAGTTGCCAATACATTTTTTAAAATGGCACTACTTTCAATGATCAATTTGCGATCGGCAGCCAGATAGCCCTGAAAATGTGCATTGGCAGGTAAAGTAAACAACGAAGGGTCGAAATAATGGATATCGGAAATAACCATAAACTTTACAGTTTGAGGGACAACATTGGAGTTGACATCGCTCTTGCAACTGCTAATTAATAAGATACAAAAAAAACAGGATAAATAAACCAGTACATTCTTTTTCATACAATTTTATATTAAGTATTTAATAACAGACTGTAAAATAAGTATGATATTGTTACATTTACAAGTACAACGGGTTAAAATATTATGAATAATTTACAAAATTACTTCTATAAAAGATTGGCTATTTTAAATTTGAATATATATTTATCCTGTTAAACTATTTAAACAGGTATGTTGTTATTAAGACAAATCCTCAAAATTCGCAACTCCAGATATATATGAAACATAGAAACAGTATACTCTTAATTCTTATATTTTTTTCATTTCAGGCATTTGCACAAAAAGGCACTATCAAAGGACGAATCTACGACGCGAAAACCAATCAACCCATTGAATTTGCAACAATACTCATACAGGGAAGTACTATCTCTTCAACCTCCGATCTGGACGGTAACTATATCTTTACAGGTATTGATCCCGGATTTAAACATTTAGTGGTTAATCTGGTTGGTTATCAGGCAACAGTTTCTCCTGAATTTCAGGTACAGGGTAATCAGATCACATTTATTGATGTTGCACTAATACAATCAGAGGTTCAATTGGGTGGTGTGACCGTTCGTCAGAATTTTAAAGCAAAAAAGATTGAAAGTCCTTTGTCTGTATTATCAGTTGGGGTTCAGGAAATTGAAAAGACTGCAGGAGCCAATCGTGATGTGTCAAAAGTAATACAAACTTTACCCGGTGTGGGAGCTACAGATCCTAATCGAAATGATTTAATCGTGCGGGGTGGGGGACCCTCTGAAAATGTATTTTATCTGGATGGAATTGAAATACCTGTCATCAATCATTTCGCTACGCAAGGATCATCAGGAGGTACCGTTGGAGTTATTAATCCTGATTTTGTTCGTGACATTGATTTTTATACCGGTGCTTTTCCTGCAGACAAGGGAAATGCTTTAAGCTCGGTAATGGACATAAAACAAAAGGATGGAAGTACTGACAGGATTCATACCAAACTGTCGGTTGGGGCTTCGGATGCAGCCCTGACACTGGATGGTCCGTTAGGAAGTAAATCAACTTTTATTGTCTCGGCCAGGCAATCGTATCTCCAGTTTTTATTTGCTGCTATCGGGTTACCTTTCCTACCAACTTATAACGACTTTCAGGTAAAAGTTAAAACCCGGATTGATAAAAAGAATGAAATAACTTTTCTTGGAATTGGTGCTATTGACAATGATGCCCTGAATACCGGCATTAAAAATCCAACTGAAAGTCAGGCCTATTTGCTTGCTTATTTACCAACCTATGTTCAATGGAATTACACTGTAGGAGCTGTATACAAACATTTTGCCGAAACTCATTATGACACCTGGGTATTGAGCCGTAATATGTTGCGAAACACTAATTATAAATATAAAGACAATAATGCCGACAGTGTTAAGACGTCGGATTATAAATCGGATGAAGCAGAGAATAAACTGCGTTTTGAAAGGATTTATCCTGATTTACCTTTTAAACTCTCATTTGGTGGCGGAGTAAAATATGTACATTACACCAATTATACCAATCGTCAGATATTTATGGATAATTCAGTAAGCAATCTGGTCTACAATACCCGTATAGGGTTATTCGGGTATCAGGCTTTTGTACAGGCTTCGAAAGCATTATCGGATGAACGGTTGAAGCTGTCATTGGGCATAAACTTCGCCGGACTGAATTATAATCAGAATATGATGAACCCGCTGAATCAGTTTTCACCACGGTTTTCGGTTTCCTATGCTCTTACACAGAATTTCGACCTGAACGCCAACGTTGGACGGTATGCACAACAGCCTGCTTACACCACTCTCGGCTACCGTGATGCTACGGGTGTATTGGTTAATCAGAATGAAAACCTGCATTACATCGTCTCCAATCAGGCTATAGCAGGGATAGAGTATCGCCCCATGGAAAATATGCGTATGACTGTTGAAGGGTTCTATAAACAATATGAGTTTTATCCTCTTTCGGTAGTTGATGGGTTAAGTATTGCCAGTGAGGGAACAAATTATGGAGAGGTAGGAGATGAGAAAATTGTATCAACAGGTAAAGGAAGGGCATATGGTGTTGAAGTGTTGTATAAAATACTGGAAATGAAAAAACTGAATCTGACTGCCACCTACACTTATTTTAGAAGTGAGTTCTCGAATGCAGCAGGTACATACCTTCCTTCTTCCTGGGATACGAAGAATCTGTTTAATTTAATTGCCAGCTATAAATTCCAAAAGAATTGGAATGTGGCCATGCGTTGGCGGTTTGTGGGTGGAGCACCTTATACACCCATTGATCCTGTTTCAGCAAATAAAGCAGTCTGGGATATTAATAAACAACCTCTTTTGGACTATACAAAGTTTAATTCGCTCCGTTTACCGGATACCCATCAATTGGATATACGTGTTGATAAAGAATATTATTTCAAAAAATGGGTACTCAATTTATATACTGATATTCAAAATGTATATAATTTCAAAACACAGGGGGCTCCGGTTTATACTAACTTAAGTAATACTCCGACAAAAGATGCAGTAGGGAATCTGGTTTACCTGCCAAAGACCGATCCTGCCAATCCGGCAGATTATGTATTACGGACGATTGATAATTTTGCAGGTACCATTTTACCGACTATTGGCATTATTATAAAATTCTAAGTTCTACCGATTATGAAACATAAAATGAAGTCCAACATTTTACTCTCTGCATTTGTAGTTTTTGCGGTTACCGGTATGGCGCAAGATAAAAAGGATGTTTTTTCAGAAGAAAATTATGGCGTGAATAATAGTGGAACTCCCATTACTATCCGGTTTGAAAAAGGGCAGTATCATAACCATCCTCTATTTTCCATTTGGTTGGCAGATGAAAAAGGAAATTATATACAAACATTATACGTTTCTGAAAGTATTGGACGCGGTGTATTTAAACATGCAACCCGTGTGAATGGGAAATGGATGGAAGGTGAAATTCAACGACCGGCTGCTTTGCCTTACTGGACTCACCAACGAAATGTAATAAATGAATTTGGTACCTATAACCCGACTCAGAAACATCCCGTTATAGATGGCTATACAGGGGCCACTCCAATGGCTTCGTTTATCCTGCATACCAAAACTGGAAGACCATTAAAAGGCCGTTACAAAATTATGTTGGAGTTAAATCAAGCTTGGGACTGGAATGAATACTGGACTAATGATAAGTACCCTGACGATGCTGAATATAAAGCATCAAGCCAGCCTGCACTGGTCTATTCTGTAGATATTGATACCAACAATCCCCAGCCGCTTTATAGTATGATCCCGATCGGACACAGTCATTATACAGGAGCAGATGGAAGTCTGACAACTGATTTAAGTACGATCACTACAGCATTGGAAATAGCAAAGAAGATTACTGTAAAAGTAAATTAGGAGTTACTGGGAATAATAAAACATGACAATCTATTAATCTTCCAATTACTTAAGTCATTCATGGGAAAACAGATTAGTTTTATTTTTTATTTATATCCGGATATTTAATCCGGTTATGATAAATGTTCTTAATCTTTTCTTTGAAAACTGATTTAACTAATTCAACATCCCTGAACGTGATAGGTGCGTCTTTAAATTCGCCTTCAGCAATTTGATCATCAATCATCTTTTCTACCATTTCGTCAATACTTTTTTCGGTATATTCACTAAGGCTTCTCGAACGTGCTTCTACTGCATCAGCCATCATTAATATGGCTGTTTCTTTGTTGTTTGGAAGCGGTCCGGGATAAGTAAATACTTCTTTATTCGGTTTTTTCCCGGGATTGGCATTTATGTACGAGTTGTAAAAGTATTTCGTTTTTCCAAAGCCATGATGGGTAGTAATAAAATTAATAATCTGTTCGGGTAAATGATATTTTTTGGCTATTTCTATCCCATCGGTAACATGATTAATTACAATTTTTGAAGCTTCTTCAAAATCAATATCAGTCAAAGGATTTTTCCCTCCCATCTGATTTTCAATAAAGTATTCGGGGTGTTTTATTTTACCGATATCATGATAAAGTGCTCCGGTACGAACCAGTAAACTGTTGGCATTAATTTTCTTTGCTGCTTCGGTTGCAAGGTTCGAAACCTGCATGGAGTGTTGAAATGTACCCGGTGCCAGTTCGGAAAATTGAATCATTAAATCACTGTTTATATTGGTAAGCTCCACCAATGTAACACTTGAAATAAGTCCGAAAATCTTTTCAAATAAATAGATCAACACATAAGCAAATAAAAGGAATACGCAGCTGATAGCAAAATAGATCATATATTGCCAGTTAATACGATTCACATCTCCTTCCGAAATGCATT
>Ga0302286_10003793_pt1 | contig 10113 bp, 6 predicted proteins | sample III_Fen_E2_3_FD_198765 | JGI IMG/M metagenome (GOLD analysis project Ga0302286, IMG submission 198765) | Peat permafrost microbial communities from Stordalen Mire near Abisko, Sweden - III_Fen_E2_3 | ecosystem: Environmental > Terrestrial > Soil > Wetlands > Permafrost | place: Sweden: Abisko...
TATATTGCATCAATTCCTTGTGGATATCGAAGTTTCAAGGCATAAGACAGTTGATCATAAAATAGCTCTATTGATCGTTTCTATCAATATATCACCTGAAGTATATGAGTATTAATAGTCTGAATAGATGTAAAACTAGCAGGGCATACATCAAATGACATCGATAACTTCAGAAAATCGTGATGATAATGATGATATTGAAACACAAGAAAATACTCCTTGCCTTGCAGTGCTAAATGAATTCCAGAGTTTATCGAATACTTTAATATCCAGAATCGTAGAAAGCGTAGCGAATTAGAAATATTAGAACTACCGTGCGCACAGTGGTAATCTCAGTGAAGTCTTGGAATACGTCGCTTGTAGGATATTTGATTTACAAGAGTTTAACAGATAGATGAAACCTATTTCTAGGATATTTTAACTCAGCAATGTTTAGTATTCGTTAAGGAAACTAGCTTTTACGTTGTCATTGTCACATTTCCCATCGAAGACAGTGACATTTAGTACTTCCACAGTCTCCTGGTATAATGATATTTAGATTAAAGTGAACAATGATGAGAATCTTCTACCTGTTCTGAGTGATCAAATCGACTAATCGATAAATACACAATTCAACTCGAAAATCAACGCTTAGGCGTCATTTGGGAAGTTATGGAACATCATCCAAGCGATAAATGTCAAGTATGAAATAACTTCGCATCAGATAGCTAACGATAATTCATCAATTAGACTCAGTAATCCAATGCCAGAGCAATGAAAAAAGAAACAACATTTTCTAGGGTTCTAAAGGGTAAAATAGTGAAAACTCTCGTTCTATATCGATCATTGCATAGTGCAATGTATGAGAACTAAAATATATTTTCCGTGTTTCCATTTCTATTATTATTAGTTTATATTCGTTTTGTTGTATTAAAAAATGAGCTAGCATTTTGTTATTTTTTTCAAATGCGTTGAATAATCAAAAGTGAGTGCATCTTTTCAAAAACAAAAATCATTACATGCTCTTCAAACCTACTGAAAGATAGGAAAAGACTTGCAATTAAAAGCTGAGAAAGATGCATTATGGAATTGTTAGATTGTTTGTTTTGGTGATTGTATTGAGCAAAATGAAAAGCATTTCCAGATTTATGGCTGCATATTTAAGAAATTCCTACAAGGATAACATTAGATAGAAACAGATAATTTTTCTGAACAAAAAGAGAAAAGCAAATACAATATTCTCTCTCTTTCATCTTCTAACATAAGTATGTGACTTTCTAGCTTTATATCTACCAGTTTTCTTTCTCTCCTTTTGTCTGTAATCTGTTCTCAACATGTCGACTAGCAAAATCAAAAACAACAAAAATATTAATCCAAAAATCTATTTCTATTTCTCTCTCTCCAATTACATCTCATGAAGAGTGGTCTCAGCTTGGGATGCAGATGCAAAAGTGCTCTCGCTAATCCCATCTAGCAAGCATGAGATTATGCCATAACACCACCACCTCTGACATAGTAGTTAATGTCATACTCGCAGAACTAACCAGAGAGGAAGAGAGGCTTAAGTGCAACATTTCTGTTGTAGGGATGAGGGAAATAATGGTAAATAATCTATTTATTCACAAACACCTTTCCAGTGCCCTCAGTGATCATTACAAGACAGCTGGAAGTTTTGCGTTTGCCACTATCGAAAACTCTGATTTTATCAGATTTCTCAGCTTTCAGTTGCTAGTATTTCAAACGTAATTCCTCATCGTTAATGAGGTCGTTTGGGATGTCTTTGGTGTTTGGATCGTAGTATGAAGCAATGTCATGTTTTCGTTCAGTATGAGCAAGCCCTTAAGCGATTTCCAAGAATCCGTCGTTGATTCTGTCAGTGAAATATTTCACTTCGTTTTGAATGTAATGTCTGAAGAATGGATCTTGCTTTGATCTTCTGTAAATCTCAATTTCGACCTAGCTATCTAAAGGAAGGTCTCTTTCGCCGTGCTTTCTTCCATCCTAATCTTTCGGATTGCTTGTGCTGTAATCGGAACTATTTCAAGAAATCAACAGAAAAAAAAACGTAAAATGCTAAATGTGTAATAGTTAAATTTGATAAAAAACCTTCCTGATCTTTGCTTACATATCGAACTCCTTAGGGTAATAGCGGATGTCACTTTCACTGAAAAGATTCTGTTTCTTCTATTCTTGCTCGAGAATCTACTCAGGGAAGATAGCCACAAAGTTTTTTTAGAAATGCTTCCACATCAGATCTTCAGGTTTCAAACCCTCTTTGAGGAAGCTGTTGTTGGAGGGGGCACAAAACAGGGATAAGAAATCAAGCAATTAAAAACCATCGTTTTTAGTTAAAAATGTATTTGGTTTTGTATACTTTCCACGGAAATAGAAATCCTTGTTGAGATTGTTCTGCTTAGCGATTTGAACTTTGATCGATGTAGAAGCCTGGTCGACAAGGTAATCAATGTTCTGAAGAACTTCAATGAAATCGGGCATGGGAACGACTTCCTCCACCAAGTTGTACTTCAACAAGAGCTCATCGATTTCCTTTTGTTCTGATTGGGAAATGGAAGTTAAAAAGCAATCCTAAATCAAGTAATTTATGTTATATCTAAGACATTTTTATCAAGAATTATGCTCCCCCTCTTTTTACCTTTGGTTTTGGACAAGAAGTCAATTAGATTAAGAGTCTTATCAATATCGACGACTTCATTGAGTTTATCTTCGTCTGTGTACATCTTTTATTTGTAGAAAGTGCGCTTGTTCTCGAAATAATTCTTCTTGACCTTCGACCAAATCATTTGATCTTCCTTGATTTTGCGTCCGACAGTCTTGAATGGATCTACGAAATCAGACTATTGTGGTTTCAAGTTGTTGTAGTTGAACAGAGGTTCAGCGAAAAATGATTCTTAGTCACTTTCTTCACTGAAGAATCTGTCATCTTAGTCGATTCTTTGAGGTGGCTTCTCAACTCTTTTCAGTTCTATCGTTCAAAAAAAAGAAAAAAGTCAACATAAATTCATCATATTTTGGTTGTATTTCTTCTTCTTTTGCCCAACAAAAAAATCTCTTTTTCTTTTGATTTTTGCTCATGTTACTTGTATTGAATCTGATTTTATCGTGAATGTTTTGAAGGGCTAAATCGCTAGCTTTCGAAGAAACAAGCTGCTCATCGATCAACGGAGCTACAGTCTGCATTAGATTCTACTCTGTGATGTTGCTCTGGATGAATTCCTAAGAAGCAGCTGACTTATCAAGATATGAAGATAACACAGTTTTAGATGCAGGAGTGTTCAATCCAAGCTTGGAGATCTCCTGTAGGATCCTTGTTAGTAAGAATTATCTGGCTTCGTTCTTGAATTAGCTGCCAACTTTCTCAGCAAGGATGAACTAGTAGAGCTTGATGAGTTCAATATCGTTGTACACACCGACTTTTCTGCAGATATCTTCAAGTGTGCTAAAGAACTAACCAGTGTGAGTGTTAATAGACTCTTCCTTGATCATTTCAATGTAGTCATCCAAGCCGATACCATAAGGGAGCTTAGTCTCATCATCTACGAAGATATTCTCTGATAAATTCTTGATTTCATCGCTAAACTTCTTCCCTTTCAAACCTTGTAGTTTCTTAATCTTCTATTCACGCTCTAACGATTGATGAATACGACGGACCATATGGCTTGTATGTCTCTCAAAAGCGCTTTGGGATTAGAAAAAAATAAATAAAATCAATAACAAATCCAAATGAATGCCACATTTCGTTTCGTTATTAAAGTTACAGTCTTTCTTGGTTAAAGTTCGAGAACTTCTTGATTCTCTCACTGTCTCTATAAAGCTTGGTGTCTTCGTCCTTTTTATCTGTATGATAAACAGTTTCGCATTTGATATAAATACATTGTTGCAGTAGTTGTAGATTATATTGGAAAGTTCTCTCTCTCTCTTTTTGTATTGTGTACCTGGAAAGACAGGATCAGCATCGAAGAAATTTCTCATTCTGACTGATCGCTCTGCCATCTTGGAATTTCGAGAGCTAGAGAACCATTGCTGAAGCACTTGTGTCCTCATTCCAGTAGTTACCCACTTACGCCCTAGCATCGGTTTGTAGTTCTTTCTGTCTTTCCTCCTAAAAAGATCTTTGTTTCTTTCAATTATCTTCTCTTCTTTTCGGCTTTGAGAAATCAAAGAATACACTCCCCCACAAAGCGAAAACAAACACAAATGAATCTAACTTTGTTTTACCCTCCTAATTGTAATTAAATCACCTCTAAAATCTTTGAGTGTTTGTGTGCAGTTTGTACAAAATAATTTTTACTCATTCTTTTATTCTCCTCACAAAACAAAGGGAGCCCAAAATGAAAGAGAGAGAGAAATTGATTCTGTTTGATTCGATTCCTCTCTCAATTCACTATGGTTATCTTTTCGAGAGAATACAGTTTTTCACTCTTGTGACTAAAATAAAACTATTTCCTTATTCAGGCTGCTGTATCTTAAGATCTTCGAACATTCTTTAGATTATTTGTAACATTCTTTATTAGCATAGGATAAGTATTATTACACATAGAAAAGTAATTAATTATCTTTCTTTTTTAGCAAATTAAACTAATAAAAACACTAAACATGGAAGGCAATAATCAACCAGATACAATCATTTCAGAATAAGAATCCCTTCCAGCTCTTCCCCCACCACCACCACCACCTCCTCCTCCTCCTGCTTTGAACTTAGACAGCATTAAAGTCATCACAAATGACGATTTCCTTTAAAAAAGACTGAATAAAATGCAAATCTTCGAAGGTATCATCCAACTATCTCAAAATCATAATCTTTCAGCTTTTTTCAAACCAAACATTTTAGCTTCACCAAATGAGTCAAACTGACTACCTCAAACGAATTTTCGAATACAAACAGGGAAATAAAGCGATGAACTTAGTCTAACTTAAAAAAAAACAGAAGATATCAATGAATCTGCTAAAACTGATGGAGAAGGGAGTAAAATTTGATTAGATTTAATTATGGCAGATTGAACAAAATCTCAATTTATTTTAAATCTCCTACCTGTTTAACAGCGGGTGAAGGCCTGAAATCAGAGTAAGGAGAAGGTAGAGTCTAATGTCCACGATGCGAGTACTGGTTTAAACAAGAAGAAATGAAATCTCACAACATCCAGCATTCCTCAAAAGTCAGGCATATTTTCTAAAAACTACTACACATCAAATGGCTATTGAATTAGCTTCTACTCTTAATCAATTGCTCTAATGTTCATTTACTTGCTATTTGAATGAATAGATACTTGACTTCCTCTATTTAGGTTCAGCTTACAACTCAAATAACTTCAAAGTAACGGGAGACATTTCAATTGTTTTTATTTTTCAAAAAACAAAAGGATAAAAGTGAAAATAAGTAGAAATATGCCTGATTATAATTTTGAATTCCTGTTCGATTAGGAGCTGACTACAAGGACTAATATATCCTACATTTTAAACGCTGCGACTGAGCTCAACAATATCTATCCAGAGAACTTCACTTATAAAAAGCTAGACATCGAGGTAAAGCATTCTAAACCTTCGTATTTTTGGGGTAATTCTTTTCAACGTGTTTGGGTTTGTTTTTGTTCAAGGACGTGATCACAGAAAAGATAGCTCCTCACTTCGAAGAATGCAACCAATTCATTGGTAAATTGAGAAAAAATGCATTTAGTTGCAGCAGCTATTTCTTTGAGAAATTAAATGGCTAAATGAATGCTAAATGTTGTTATTTTTTCATTAATTTTTTTCTTTGATTGTTTGAACTCAGAAAACGCTCGAATTGAAGGGAAAAACATCCTTGTCCACTGCATTCAAGGGATAAGTCGAAGTGTTTCAATAGTTTTAGCTTATTTGATGTACAAAGGCAGGACTTTAAAGGAGAGTTACGACTTTGTTAGAGAAAAACGATCCGTTTCACGACCAAATCCATCGTTTGTGAAGGAACTGTTAGCATATGAGCTTACCTTATTCAAATCCAATTCTTGTGAAGGCAATTACATAAACCCTCTTTATAAATTCGTTGTGAATGATTCGTGAAAAGGATAAAGAATCATTAGTGTGTGGGGTAGAATTATTAATGCCTTCATCTGCTATAATTAGTGATTGTAAATATTTTGATAAGAATCATAAATTAGATTCTGATTTTGTTCCCTCTCATAAGAAAATCGAGGTTTTAATAGGAGAAAATATCATAATTATTTTTTTCTTAATAACAAATATGCTTCTGCGGTGTACTACTACTTCATATTGTCAGAACTTTAAGAATATAAGGATATTACACATCAATACAAGCGAAATAGGATTAAGAAAACTAGAAAAGAACAAATCGATTCAGTCTAAGACGCATGATTAGCACATAAAGCGATTAGTAGCTGTACAAAAAAGCGAAATTTTAGTTTAAAAATATCGAAAAATGTGTATCGATGGATGTGTTTGTAAAAGCTGTGCCTGATGATTTGAAGTTCTCCTTCTCGAACATCTTGAGTATAGATTTTTTCGGCAAGAAACTTGAGTTCTATTTTCTCTAAGGGCCTGATGATTGGCAGTTGATTGATTCAACGATTAGCTTTGATGAAAATGAATGCGTAATGAGATATCTTGTGAAAAATACCAATGCAGAGGTAAGAAAGATAATAAACAATAATGATGGAAGCTTTGGAGATATTGTGGAAGTGAATATTGTTTATTTATTGGGATTTGTTTTTGATAATAGTTGTCCTTCAGGATTGAATTTAAAGATATTGGAGCATGAAATGTTGAAAATCAATATAAATATATAAATAGAGCAGGATATTCATGAGAGGAGAGAGAGAGAGAATACTTGTATTCCAGATACTTCTTTTGAGAGGAGCCACTGCGTCAAGGAATAATGAAAAGGTTTGTTGCTAAGTTGTGCTTTTTTATTATTATGTTTGTATATAAAAATGAAGGAAATTATATTAAAGCATCTTCACTTACAAGAGATTACATATTAATAGAAAGAAGCATGTTGGCAAGTATCAAAATACTGATGAATATTGAATGAGTTTGATTCATTGACAATAATAATATCCCTAAAGAGACTTTTAAAATAATCTCAGTTCAGCGCTTTTGAGAAATGATATGCGATTGTCAATTAATGGGAAATGGTCTATTATGGAGATAGTTTAGTTGGCAAGAAAGTCCATATAATCTATCAACAGAATAGGGGAGGAATAATTGTTCTTGGGCAGGTTAGAATTCAGTATTGAGATTCATTTTGTTCTTGATTTCATCCATTTATGTACAAGTGGGGAGAGGAGGAGGGGAGGGAAGGTCTTAAAATACATTTAAAGTCTATTCTCATATGCGGCAGAATATTCATTGTGAAATGCAAAAGTACAGGAAATAAGGGTACTTTCTCAAGAAAATAACATTTCTAAACTATTTTTTTTTAAAGCAACATTATGAATATTGGGAGAGAGGAGGGAAAGGAAAAACCGAGTTTCTTCAGAATATCAGAAAGTAGTTCACTTTTACTTAATATTTTTTCTTCAAGAGACTTTGACAGAAGTGAACTCTATGGAAGACCTTAAGATCCAATCATATATCTAAAGAAATCTGAGATTAATTTTTACGCTGAGAAATCTAATAATAGATTACTATGAGAAAGAAGAATAATCGTTCCCCCATCCAAATAAAGTTCAAAGATAGATATTGATCTTCCCTAGTGTTTACAGTGAATTAATATGAGTTTTCAGAGTAAAACATAAAGAATAAGTAAAATAAACCCATTTTTTTTTGCAGTAGAATTAATCGCAGTGATAGCCAGAAACCATAGTTCGAGAAATAGGCTAAAGTTACAGAAAGTGAAGTTAATTCGCAGGATAAGCAGCTGATCAAAAATATATGATAAGAAAACTGAAATACAGACAGAATTCAACATAACATTGCTATTGAGGGAATTAAGTAACATATTTACACTATTTAACTAGCAGTTATGATTGAATCACAGATACTTTCAGGTCTTCTAGCATTCCTATTACTACTACTATGTATTTTAGTTTTAGAGATGGAGATTTCAATAAGATTACTCAAGCAATTCAGTTGCAAAACATAATTTTATGAGATTTCCTTAACGAGAAAGATTTAATCGAAAAAATGTTGAAAACCATCATTTAATATTAATTTTTCTTGTTCACCATTTAGCTAGCTATTATTTCGAGTGAATAGTAAGCAAAATCATAGTTTTCAGTTCAGTTTAAGATGTAGATCGCTTTCAATAAGAGAAATTATGAAAATTATCCTTTGCAGCCATATCATTAAGGTGCTCTTAAAAGTACCTATCCAACTTCAAGAATAAAGGGATATCAGCTGCGAATTCACATAGAAACTCTAAATAGACGATACTCACCGCTTAAGAATAGAAAAGAACCACCCTTGGAGATATTCTATGCAGATACTTCGCTTGCTTCCATGAATCGGAGTGTCACTGAGAAAATAATATAATATTCAATCCCAGAGTAATAAATACAGAGAAACAAGCGAAGTAAGTCAGCAGAGAGACATTTCTTCCCTAAATTTCAAGGCGAGTGGAGCGGGAAAGACCTGAGAAAAGCAGGAAACAAATTATGAACTTCTTTTATGTTAATATATTCATTAATAATTATGTTTTAATGAATTTCCCAATTTTGAACAAGGTTAATTATTTTACTAAACCTGTTAGGGAGATAGCTGAAAGCATGCTCTTCGTCATCCTAAGGGAGCTGATGGCTAGAATTAGAATTCTAGCGAGAAAAGAGGCGGCGAAACATCAATAAAAGCAGCTTCTCTTTTTGAAATACTTCCTAGGAAGGGCGATGAAAGAAGATTTTAAAAAAGAGCCCAGCATCTTCTGAATCTTATTATCTAGTCATCCCTATGACTGAGTGGAGTTGCTATCTGAGGGCTTAGATAGAGGCTCAGAAGAAAAAATTCTAGAATGCCCTGCTGTCTTCTAATTATTAAAAAAAGTGAACGTCTGGGGGAAGTTGAAATGGCTTATTTTTCCATTCTGGAGAGGCGCTAGGCATGTAAATTCTTAGATCTTTTAACGTCTAGGGATAGCGAGAGTTACGCTAAGAAGGTTGGAGATATATTAAGCGGTCTTCTAAGGCCTTATTTTTTCCCAAAAAATTAATCAATTCAATTACCCAGATTTTTGGGGGGATGAAAAGTTGTGTTAATATTCAATTGAATTGAAAATTTGATTTGATCAATAATTCAAAGGGAATGCTGTTGATTATCATGACTATTCGTTGATCCTTTATGGTAGATGTTTGATATATTATTTTATCAATAGAAAAAACAATTTTCAAATAAGGAATTTGAAAATACAAACTGCTCAAATCTTATGGAGTGTCTCTCATGTTTTTGATCTAATTACCATTTTTGTGATGGTTTAAATGAGTCTAATAATAGATTTAAAATCAAATGTTTCATGATATGGAGACATTTAAAGGGGTTAGCTGTGTTATTTGAAGGAAAACTTAAAATTGATTTATTCAACAAACAAAAGAAATAACCACGACTTTTGTTGTACAAAAATGTTTTTGAAAGTTAGTTGTTTTGCTGGTTTTCCTGCATCAGGATGGTTGGTTGAAAGGCTCAAATTATATATTTTTAAGATTAGTCTTTGGACTTACATTGTCCTTAATAATTCATCCTTGTATCTTATCAGAGAGGAGATAAACAGGCAAAGCAGAAACTCTCTGTGGTAAAACAAGATTAGATTAATAATAAAATTCAAGCTGCAAATTTGAAGTATCTCTTATTCTTAAAGCAACAAAAGATTTGAAATGGATCCAACAATTCGCACAGAACTTCTCGAACTCGGATTCGAATAGAGACTTGTTGACTAGGCTCTTTAGCTCACAAACGATAAGGAAAAGGCAGTGGAATTGATTTTTTAGTTTTAAGAAGATTCAGTGAAAGCCCCTTAGACAGATCTCAGTAATGTTAATTTGCTTGGAGGACTCGCTCCAGAATTGCTGCAAAACCCTGGAAATCCAGTGCGCTAGTCCTCATAGAAAATGGGTATCAATGTAGATAAAATGAGCTACCCTATGGGCGAAGATGTCGATGACATTTATTACAAAATGGTAATTTGTTCTTTTT
>Ga0302286_10003796_pt1 | contig 10111 bp, 10 predicted proteins | sample III_Fen_E2_3_FD_198765 | JGI IMG/M metagenome (GOLD analysis project Ga0302286, IMG submission 198765) | Peat permafrost microbial communities from Stordalen Mire near Abisko, Sweden - III_Fen_E2_3 | ecosystem: Environmental > Terrestrial > Soil > Wetlands > Permafrost | place: Sweden: Abisko...
CTTTACGCTGGCGATTGTTGTGCCGGCCGCCCCTTTTTGGCAAAATCAGTCAGCCTTTTCAACCATTTTGGGAAGTACGCCTCGGATTATTATTGCCAGCTTACTGGCTTATCTGACAGGATCTTTTTTGAATGCTTTTGTGATGAGCAAGGTAAAGGTGTTGATGAAAGGAAAAGATTTTTCAGTTCGTGCCATCCTCTCCACGTTAGTTGGTGAAACAGCCGACTCGATGATTTTTATTACGATAGCCTTTGCGGGAAGCATGCCTTTCAATGTATTAATTGGTATGATCTTCACACAGGCATGTATCAAAACTGTCTACGAGATTGTGATTTTGCCATTTACCATTGTCGTTGTCAAATGGGTGAAAAAGGTTGAAGAGATCGATACTTTCGATGAATCGATTTCTTACAATCCGTTTTCAATCAATCAAATTTAATACAAATGTCGAAAGCATTAGTTGTATATTCAGGTGGACAGGATTCAACAACCTGTCTTTTTTGGGCTAAAAAACATTTCGATGAAGTGCTGGCCATTGCTTTTAACTATGGACAACGTCATATTTCGGAACTGGAGGCTGCAAAAAAAATTGCTGCAAATGCAAATGTTGATCTGAGAATTTTCAATATCAATCTTCTGAACGAAGTGTCGCATAATTCTTTAACCGATACTGCCATTGATGTTGAAATCAATCAGCCCGATAATTGTCCGCCCAATACGTTGGTTGAAGGAAGGAATATGTTGTTTCTTACTTATGCTGCCATTTATGCAAAAGCAAATGGGATCAGCGATATTATTACCGGAGTTGGTCAGGCCGATTACAGCGGTTATCCCGATTGCCGGAATGAATTTATTCTGTCGCTCAATCAGACCCTTCATCTTTCGATGGATTACGAGTACCACATTCACACACCCTTAATGTGGCTCGATAAATCGGAAATCTGGCAATTGGCCGATGAACTAGGGGTTTTTGAGATTGTGAGGGATCAGACAATTACCTGTTATCACGGGATTGCGGGCAATGGTTGTGGAACGTGCCCTTCGTGCAAACTACGAAACAGAGGATTGGCAAATTATTTAAAATCAAAAGATAATGGATGATTTAAAAAGTTTGGGAAGGAGTTCCGAATATCTGTTTAGCTATTCGCCTGAGGTGCTGGAAACTTTCGAAAACCGGCATCCTGAAAATGATTATTGGGTCAAATTTAATTGTCCCGAATTCACCTCTTTATGTCCGATCACTGGTCAACCCGACTTTGCAGCGATTTACATCAGTTATATTCCTGATGTGAAAATGGTCGAAAGCAAAAGTTTAAAGCTTTACCTTTTTAGTTTCCGAAACCATGGCGGATTTCACGAAGATTGCGTTAATATCATTATGAAAGATCTGATCAAACTAATGGAACCAAGGTATATCGAAGTTTGGGGTAAATTCACGCCACGTGGCGGCATCAGCATCGATCCTTATTGCAATTATGGGAAACCTGAAACGAAGTTTGTTGCAATGGCCGACTTCCGTATGATGAACCATGATCTTTATCCGGAGAAGGTTGATAACCGATAAAACCCAATAAAGTGTTGTGATTAACCTGTCAGTTGAAAAGGATTGAACCCTAAAAAAAAAGTGCTTCAGCATTTAATCGCTGAAGCACTTTTTTTGTTGAATAGATCCAGTGATCACATCTTCTAATTCGATTGTACCAGCAAACTTTTAGTATCCAATGCTTTGATGGCTTCTTTAATTGTTGCATCAATTTTACTGATCACCGAATAAAAGCCTACCTCCCCAATGATATTCCTTGCGATATAGGCCATTAACTGTGCTTCAATAATTTTGCCTGATGTTGCCAATCCTTTGGGATCAGCCGCAATTCCTTTACTTGTGGCATATTCGGTGAACGATGAAAGTATATTCCGTTTTAACAGGTAGTCTTCAAAATCCTTCCCCGTTTTGAGTTTCCCCAGTTCCTGCCGGTTTTTATCCGAAAAATCAAAAGCATATTGATAGACTAATCCCTTTTGGGTAATCTTACCAAAGTAACCGGAATAGCCCGAGGTATCAGCAGCAACGAAAATATCGGGCATAATTCCGCCGCCGCCGTAGACGACCCGTTTCATACGTGTATAATATTTCAGTGTATCGCTGTATTTAATGCTATCCTTCTGTTCGAACTCGCCATGGGCATAACGACGACTAATATCTCCGTAATAATCATCCGTCCCCTTTTTATAAGATTTTTGAATGCAGCGTCCGGCGGGCGTGTAATATCTTGCAACGGTCAGGCGCATCGCCGAACCATCATTGAACGGGATTTGCTCCTGAACGAGCCCCTTCCCAAAAGTGCGACGACCGATAATAGTACCCCGGTCATTATCCTGGATAGCACCTGCAAAAATCTCGCTGGCCGATGCTGAATATTCGTCGACGAGTACAACCACCTTTTTGCCAAGATATGCTCCTTTGCTGTCTGTATTGAAAGATCTTTTAGATTGGGTACGACCTTGGGTGTACACCACAAGTTCACCTTTATCAAGAAATTCGGTTACTATTTTTATAACGGCACCCAGGTATCCGCCAGGATTACCGCGCAAATCAATAATGATCTGATTTGCACCCGCTTTATCAAGCTGATCGACTCCTTTTCTGAATTCGTCATAGGTCTTTTCGGCAAAACGACCCACTTTGATATAGCCAGTCTTACTGTCAATCATATAACTAACATCAACGCTGGTGATGGGAATTTCGCCCCTTTTAATTTCGAAAGGAATAAGTCCTGCAATTCCTTTTCGTCCTATGCTGACATTTACTTTTGACCCTTTTTCGCCGCGAAGCTTTTTAAGAACCTTATCATTCGTGACCTTGACCCCTGCCATTAAAGTGTCGTTCACTTTTACAATACGGTCGCCGGCCCTGATCCCCAATTTTTGCGAAGGTCCGCCCGAAACGACATCAATCACCATAATTGTATCGTTCTGTATCGAGAACTGAACTCCAATACCGCTAAAATTACCCGTCATCTCTTCACTCACCTCCTGCATATCTTTTGCCGGAATATAAACAGTGTGAGGGTCGAGTTGCTTGAGCATTTCGGGAATAGCAGCTTCGACGATTTTTTTCGGATCAACCGAATCAACATAATTCTCCTCAATGAGGTTCATAATCAATCCGATTTTTCCGGCACTTCTGACAGACATTGACCGTGTAACTAATTGCATCCTGCTTTGAAGTCTCGCTCCAAGATAAATTCCGCCAATCACCGCAACTGCCAATAAAAGCGGTATCCAAATCATTATTTTCCGAGTTCTATTATCCATCTTAATCTGCTATTTCAATAAAAACTGTAAAACCATTCACCTTTCAGGGTAATTCAACCTTGATTACCTCAATTTTAGCCCGTTCGAGTAATTCGACACCATCATTCATATGGTACCGCTCCGAAAAAACAACCCGTTTGATCCCGGCCTGAATGATCAATTTGGAACATTCGAGACAGGGTGACGAACTGACATATAAGGTCGCGCCTTCGCTGCTATTGTTCGACTTGGCAACCTTTGTTATTGCATTTGCCTCGGCATGAAGAACGTAAGGTTTTGTCTTATTGTTTTCATCTTCACAGACATTCTCGAATCCCGAAGGGGTGCCATTGTATCCATCAGAGATGATCATTTTATCTTTTACAAGAAGTGCTCCAACCTGACGACGCGTACAATACGAATTTTCGGCCCAAATCATTGCCATTCTCAGATAACGTTCATCCAGCTTTAATTGTTTTTCACTATTTGGATCACCCATACCATTAGTATTATATAATCGCCAAAAGTAACAGAAAATGTGAATGAATTTAACGATGATTTTTGTTAACAATACATAAATCAACCTTGTATTTCACATCCTTCATTTTGCTTGCTATTGTAAAAGTTTATCAGGCAAATTATCAAGTTGGTGGATGTACCCTTTTCTTGAACCAAGTGCGAACAGTGCGCATCTTTTCAAGCTGTCCGGCAGGAACATGGCGACGACAGGTGGAGCGCTCTTCACTATTTTCGGGTGCACCCCAACGGATTTCAATACCATCGTTCGGATTGTAGGCCATTTCAAACGCTTCCCTTCTTTTGAGTAATTCCTTCAATGTCAAGATCTGTTCAGCACCATTGGTGCGCATATAGGTAATTGACAATTCTGCTAATTTTTGTTCCAGCAACGCTTCAAGTTTTTTCCGGATATGTTCATTGGAACTTAGTTTCGGAATTTTGAAATCTTCGGGTGAACGGACGATCCGATCCGGAAAATCGAGAACAGCATCCATCGCAATCAGAAGTCTCAGATCGCGGTTCGGCGTTGAAAAGTCTTCCCACTGACCACCAGCCTGGAACACTCCGGAAGTTCCGCCAGGCATAGCAATCACTTCACCAGGATGCGATTTCATGTAGGTCTCACCATTCGATACAGAATTAACTCTCACGATAAGCTGCTCATGCAGCGCCTTAATCAGATCAAGTAAAGCCTTTTCCGGATCCAACGGTTTAGGGTTGATGACCCGTTCCATCGTATGGTAAAAAACTTCACTTGACATCGCCTGTTGCTGAAGTGAAAAAGGGATCTGACCTGATTCTACCGTAATCTCTTCATTTTTCATTAGTCGTGGCTGATTCCCTTTTTGAACGATCGGACGAAAGGCTTTGAACCCCGGATCTCCAATCTCATCGGTTGTGGTAAATAAGAAATTTCCTTTCCAGAATCGTTTGATAGCAATTGTTTTATCGGGCTGTGCATCTACGGCAAGCAATACTCCCGGATTATCATCAGTCTGTGGTAACCAGTGGACGATGATCAGCGTATGACCATAGGGATCAGCAAAAACGACACCGGGACGTAGCGCATCTTGCGTGAGCGGAACAGGATAATAGTCGGAGGTTTCATCTTTAAGAGCGGTGCGGGCAGTGCCCGAATGAACACCATTCGCCACACTTCTCAGAAAAGCATTGAATGCCAGAACAGGCTGGCTTTTTAAACCGGCCGATTCATTGGTGACCCATCGTCCGGTTTCGGGAGCACGCCCCAAATAACCACGGTTACATTCGTGAAAACCGAATGGGAGACCAAGCTTCCAGGCAAAATAGGCCCGCATATAAAAGGGATTATCGGCACAATCGGGTTGCATGAGCACCTTGATTTTTCCAGTCGGATCATCTTCGCCCAATCCAAGGTGGTTGTATAGGAAATTTCGTTCGGAGTTCTGGGTAACTTCATGAAGTGCTGCCCAGGAAGAGCGTTCATCTGCATCGTAATACAATGCGTTGATCCAGGCCGAATAGAGCGCTTCCGTTTCGGCATCCCACCCGCGAACGGTTTTCCAGACAGAACCGGAGGATTGGCCGGTCGGTTTAGCATAAACAGAAAACTCCAGGTTGGAGACCGTCTTATCATTTATTATTAATACAACCTGGTAAGTTCCCGCTGCCCCGGCTTTATACTCATCAATCCGCCAAAACGGTAATCCATCGCCTTTTCGAGTCTTCTGCGACTCACCCACCGATGAAGGACCGGTGATAACGATCCTTGCTTTGCCGATTTTTTTCCCACCAACCGCCATCACACAGAAGAACTCTCCGGGTCGGGGATTCTTCGGTGAAACCAGTAACGCATTCACAACCTGTGATTCGTCGGCGGAATTATCTTCAAATATATCCTTCAGGATTTCAGAACCTTCTTTCAGTTTTTTCTCAGCAGATTGATTACCACAAGAAGATAACCCCATGAAGATAATGGAGATAACGACTGGCACATGCCTCAATAGATGGGTGATTCGCGCTAATACATTTTTAACTGGCATTTTTTCAAAGATGTTTCATAGTTCTGTAATCAGCGTACCAGAAATAACCCGATGTATGAATACCGTTTTTTGATGAACGGTATAGATGATTGCCACTTTTTTATAATTAATTCGTCGCGCATTGTATCCGTATTGTAAAATTGAATTTATTGAGGAGATTGGATAGCTTTCAGCTGAATGAGTTAATGACTTTATTTTGTAATAAATACCCTCGATATACCGCTTGGATGTGATTGGAGATTTACAGATTTCACAAATATAAAAATGCAGATTCTCAATATCAAAGTCAGCTTGTTTTGATATTCTAATGGTATAAGATTTCATAACTTCCGCAAATCGGAGCCATAATGTTCTTCCATTTTATTCCATAACTTTTCAAATGATTCATCCAATGAGTGGGTCTCTGCTGGTAAGCCATCTTCACCAACCGGCATAGGGTTTTCAATTTCAACTATTTTTTTGTTGCGTTCCAATTCCTGCACTATTTTGCGTCCTTTTGGAGTGCTTATATCTATATGAGCTGTTACATTCATTATTTGTGAATTTTGAAATTCAATACAAATATACGAACAATTTAGTCAGATTCAGCGACTGGATTCAACCGGGAAAATAATTTGGGATTGATACGAATTTTTCTTCAAAAAAACCGAAATAGCTTATCGGCGGAAGTAAATCACATTAGAATCAGCTATTTTATTGAAACATCAATCCAATTTTAAGCACCAAACGGTTGAAACTGGTATCAAACTTGTAATCATCTTCGCGGATATAGTGCAATCGCTGGATTCGGTAGCCAACGCTGTAGGTTAGGGCCATTTTTTCATTCAATTTTGTACTAATCCCAACAAAAGGGTCCAGCAAAAAACCACCTTTCGCCGTAACATTTAGGTTAACACCCGGTGCAAAAGCCGAGGGAAAAGAATTATCAAGTTCCATATAGTATACACGGACACTATCTGATTTAGAGATTGCAAAGCTATAACCACCCTGAATGCCAATGAATGGATGCAATCCCTTGCATTTCAAATAATACCTGAAATCGGCCACAACAGGCACATATACTTCACTTAAAAATTCAACACCGGCACCCGCACCAATAGAAAGTCCGCTCTCAAATTTCCATCCGCTAATGTTCATTAATGAGGGTTGGGCTGCATATTTATCTTTGGAATTTCCTATCAGAATCCCAGCTTCGGAGAGGTTAAAGAACTTTGGCTGAATTCTGTAGATCTTACCTATACTATCATATTGGGCAAGTTTGTAAACCTGGTAACTATTGTCTCCCCTTTTTATCTGAATTTGACCATCAGGGAACCTGTTGATGATATGACCACGAACAGCGCTCCCGTTTTTCAGGTAAATAACATCCTTTTTCTCTGCTTGAGCAAATGCTAAATTCACAATAAATAATAGCGTAAGCGACACTAAAATTAATTTTTTCATCTGTATATAATTTGTTTTTTAATGGTCAGATGGAATAGCCATGAGGAAATATTCCTTCCGGTTTGTGATATTCTTATCATGGCTATTTCATAACAAGAGATTGTAGTTTGTATTTACTTGACGCATTAACAGGCTAAAAGGTTGCGCCACAAACTACTTTAAATTTAAATCCTGAAGAAATATCCTGGAAAAATGATCGATTGACGCTTCAATGGGTTTATATTTAAACCCGATTGTCCTGCAGATTTTCGAACCATCGTAATAACTTAGCCGATTGGCACTTCTTGCCGTTTCGCGTGTAATGGAAGGCTGTTTACCTGTCAGGAAACTTTTGAATGCCGACAACCGCCATGCCAGATTAAGCAGCAGATCATTGGCAAAATATTTTGGTCGTTTCACATGAAGCGAGTCGGCGATCTTACTAAATAGTTCGCGGAAGGAGATATTTTCAACATTCAGAATATATCGTTGGTTTTTTACATTTTCCCATACTTCATCATCCATCAAACGTGTCATTGCTAAAGTCACATCCCTCACATCGACAAATCCGGTTGCTCCTCTCGTATAAAACTTTAGTCCCTTCCAAACTGAAGAGAAGAGCAAAGAACTTCCCGATTTCCAATCGCCGGGACCCAAAATCACTGATGGATTGACGATCACTGCATTTAGTCCCTGAAAAATCACCCGCCAGACCTCCATTTCTGAAAGGTACTTGCTTTCCGAGTAGGCCGAATGATCCATGTTATTACGCCAGGGATGATCTTCATTCGCTTCGATCCCCTCGGGAGGCGTACCAATTGCCGCAATTGAACTGACATAACAAAACTTCGGGATTTGCAACGACAAAGCAAGATCTACAAGGTTGGCAGTTCCTGTACAATTATTATGAATCATCAACTCGCGGTCGCGAGGATCGAAAGAAATGATAGCGGCAGCATGATAGATCTGATCAACGTCGGCCAGCAAATCACGCAGATTATCTTTTTCGAGAATATCACCCTCAACCCATTCAATCTTTTTCATGAGTGACTGATATTCTGAACTATAATATGAAAATATTTTTTCTGTCCGGTGAAGGCTACTCCCGGGTCGTTTGAGCGCACGAACTCTTGCCCCTTTGCTCACAAGGTCAAAGAGTAAATTTGCTCCGACCATTCCGGTTCCGCCTGTAACAAATATCATAAATCTCCCTGATTGATCAGATCGTTAATCTCTTTTAAATGCAATTCGAAGTGCCGAAGATAATCAACGACCATCGCTTTGAGCGACACCCTGTTTGTGGAGGAAGCAATCCACTCATTTTCCAGCTTTTCAGGGTTGATATTTTCAATGACATGAACCAGATGCCAGTTCATATATTTCAAAAGCTGGATCAGATTTTCCCAGTTTTCATCCTGATAGTTCTGAATGGCAATCCATCTGTCGTTGTTGCCATTGGATGCATAATTTGGAAATTCTACCGGACTGGTCTGATACTGCAAATGGACAATCCGATGTGTATTATTGGAGGCAGAATCAATCAAATGCCCCAGAATTTGTTTAATGGTACGGTTTTGACTATTTCTTCGTTCAGTAAGAACATCAACCGGAAGCTTTAACAATTTCTCTTCCCAAAGATCCATCAATGCGATTATTCCGGCAGTAATTGGTTCAAATTCTTTTATCATAATGTATTTAAGTTTAGTCAGTATTCAACAATTAGTTTAATTTCAGTTTTTATCAGGAGGTTATTGCCCGATTCCCAAGACGGCTGCAGAGGAGTCCTTCTACAGTTTTTAGCTTCTGGTAACGCTTTTGATATTCGGTCACAGCATCCTCATCTTTATTCATAAAAGCAATTCCAATCCCCTTCTCGGCCTGCGAAATCAAAAATGAGATATACTTTAATTTACACTCCTGCAAAATCTTGGGAACTAATTGATAAAGAATCTCGTGTTCTTCCTCAATAAAACTACCCCTTTTGCGCCAGAACTGGCTCAACTTATTCTTTTCAGACATAATATCTGAAACCAACTGACTGATCTGATGGTCGGGGTGATTGACGAAATACTTGATAGCCTCGAAGTATTCGTCATCAGCATGTAACCTGTATTCCTCAAAAACAGCCTTGATCACCGGATTTACCGATTCCATCTGATCACTTTCGAGTTCCGAAAGAATATACCCGGCCACGAAAACAGGTTCAGTTTCGCCCGATGCAGGGTTCTCAACTTCAAATATCTTATGTGATCCATACTTAATCAATAGCTTAAGTAATTCAAGCTCTTCGTTTTCGCAAGGATTAACCTCAGGTGTCGGTATTGAAATCGGCTGACTTTTTATATTTGCCTCCTTTAAAAGCTCCCGCTCCTGATGCTTAATCATTTCGTCCTCCGACTTCACCTTCAGCTTTCGGATCTCATTGTAAAGCACCGTTTCGCGAACATCGAGCAAACGGCTGCACTCTTTCAGGTATTCCGAACGCACAATTTCATCAGGAATCACAGAAATCGAACTCACTATATCGGTGATTAATTTTGCCCGGCTAATGGGATCATTTTCAACACCGGCCAGCAATAATTTAGTTTTGAACCTGATAAAATTGGTCTCATTATCGCGGATATAATCAGCCAGTTGCGAAGCACTCATCGAACGTGAAAATGAATCGGGGTCTTCGCCTTCGGGCAGGGGAAGTACTTTTACATTGATCCCCTCTTCAAGAACCATATCAATTCCGCGCATTGAAGCCTTTATTCCGGCCTGGTCGCCATCGTATATGATTGTGACATTGTTCGTAAACCTTCTGATTAGTCTGATCTGATCGATCGTCAGTGAAGTTCCGGATGAGGCAACCA
>Ga0302286_10003797_pt1 | contig 10109 bp, 7 predicted proteins | sample III_Fen_E2_3_FD_198765 | JGI IMG/M metagenome (GOLD analysis project Ga0302286, IMG submission 198765) | Peat permafrost microbial communities from Stordalen Mire near Abisko, Sweden - III_Fen_E2_3 | ecosystem: Environmental > Terrestrial > Soil > Wetlands > Permafrost | place: Sweden: Abisko...
TCTGCATTAGACAAAACACCAATACGTGACTTGCTATGCGAACAACGTCAATTCAATCAAAATGTCAAAGAGCAACTTAGCTTATTTTAATAATATATAGCGTTAAAAATAAACGCAACAGCAGTAAATGCGAATCAGGAGTTGCATACATATACATTCTATTTATAATGAGTTTTTTCCCGTAGGGAATATATATCAATAGAAAATGGAAACAGACACAACCAATTCCCCGTAGGGGATAAACAAGGTAAAATGTGAATGTCCTACGGACTATTTTTTTCAACTACTGGAACGAATATAAGTAATAGAAATTAAATAATGTCGTATTTGTGATTCTTTAATTTTACCAATAATGTCGCACCTACGGAGCTTATTGAATTCGAAATCCTATATAATTCTACCATAATGTCGGTACTACGTACCTATCTTAGCCACGTAGTGGCGATAGTATGGTAGAATCAATTGTTGTTTAAGGATAACAAAGCTCCGTAGGTGCGACATTATATTGTTTTACTTACTTAATCTACCATTTTAATTTTTCAAAGACGATACTATTTAACATCCCCTTTAGGGGCTTGGGGCGGAAAATATAGTTGAGAACCGCCCCTAATTATCTCCCTTCGGTCGCTGACCGTTGGTTCCCCTGAAGGGGACTTAAAATTACAACCGTATCGTCTAACGATTTTCTGAAGAATAGGACATTATTTAACTCCTACTACTTCTATGTTGTTTTCTTGTTCCGATTCCCATTACTTATGAGCATTCAATCAAAACAAGTTTCAAAGATAAATACTATTCTTTATATTCTCAACATCTATTTTTAATTATTTAATAGAATTTGAAAGTTGGAATAGAGAAAAAATAGGATGTTTCAGATTTTATTAAGCCACCCTCTTTTTGGAGGAATGAATTGCTCTTGATTTATATGAACATCCGCTAAATGGCCTAAAATAATGTGAGTTCGAAATTAGATTCTTTTGAATCTCACTATTCTACAAGTCCGAAGGACTTGAATGTGAATAACCGCGGGTTAAACCCGTGGAAAAGATAGAACCTGAATGCGAACCCCGAAGGGGTTCAATAACATTATCTTATAGTGATATTCAACCCACTTCGGGGTTGGAGTTATATTTTGATTTTCATCCCCCGGTTGCGCTTCGCTTACCGGGGGTTATGCACATTTAGCCACTTCGTGGCTAAGAAAAGTCTTTCAGTAGACTCGTTGTATTCGTAACTTATATAATGTATAATGATTACTGGCAAAAATTCTTAATACATTAAACACAATGACTTGATTAATTCAATATTAATATTTTTTTTCAACCACAAATTAAGTAATGGGACGAAGATAATGTCCTATTTTGATTTTTCAAAGACGATACTATTCTACATCCCCTTTAGGGGCTTGGGGTGGAAAATCAATTTAAAAACCGCCCCTAAATCCCCTAAAGGGGACTTGAAATTACAACCGTATCGTATAATGCCTCTATGAAAAATACGATATTATTTAATTCCTATTAATAACACGAATTTTCACGAATCATAAACATCTATATTCGTGTAAATTAGTGTAATTCGTGGTTCATAATTTTTTATTGATACTCGTTTTAATTTATTTATTGAGCATCCAATAATCAAAATTGAAAAGTGGACGTCCGGCGGTAATGTTTTGACCGTTGAAATAGAAATAAACATCATGAACACCCGTCACAGGTTGGCTAAGCGGTTCGGTGAAGGTTTTCCACACTTGCCATCCTCCTGTGCGCGGAGTATTTATAGAGGCCAGCTTTGGTCCGGTCAAACTATCCAACCGTACTTCAAGAATACCACCGCCAATGCCGGCAGCCAACGAAGCTGAGATTGATTTGGGTGCTTGTTTTCCAAAATCCACACAACGAACCTTGGTGTATCCTTTCAAGCGGGTTTCGGTAACAAATACTCCCGTCTTTTCGTTTTGATCTGTTTTACAATTTTCCGACCATGCCATCGTTTCGGCCTCAACGCGTTTGTAAGGATTAAGTGTTCCTATTGGTTTGACACCTTCTTTAGTCATGGTAATAGTGGGGAAGGTTCCGTCGGGATTATATGTAAATTCTTCAATGCAGGTAGCACGTCCGAAACTACCACCGCCCGGCAAAAGTCCGGTGTGATAGAACAGGTACGATTTTCCGTTATAATCGATAACACCACCATGATTGGTACTGCTGTTTGTTTTTTGATCGGACATAATTTTGCCCACATATTTCCAGGGCCCGGTTGGACTGTCGCTCATCGAATAGGAAAGACTTTCTCCGTTACGGAAATTAGTACCGGCACCGGCATAAAACAGATAGTATTTATTGTTGCGTTTAAAAAACCAGGGACCTTCTATATACGCATCCTTGTTTGGGTTGTTTGCATCATGATTTCCTCTGAATCCACCAAATGTTTCAACGGTTGAAGGTATCTGTACTATTTCGCCCGAATAAGAAATCATATCTTTATTCAGTTTCACGTAGTAGCAACCACCATTGCCCCAGTAGAGGTAAGCCTGTCCATCATCATCGATAGCAACCGTTGGGTCAATATTTGCCCAGGTGCCGGTAATGATAAGTGGCTTGCCAATTGCATCTTTAAACGGACCTGTAGGACTGTCGGCAACTGCTACCCCAATAGCCATATTGTTTTTGTCGCTTTGTACACAGATATACCAGTAATACTTGCCGTTACGCTCAATACATTGAGCAGCCCACGCGCGGTCGTGTGCCCACGAGAACGATTCCAACGAAAGAGGCGAACCATAGTCCGTCCAGTTAACCATATCGGTAGTAGAAGCTACCCGCCATTTAGTCATGTAAAAAAAAGGAGTGCCCGGAATATCGTCGCCCGAATAAGAGTAAAGAGTACCGTTGAAAACTACCGGAGCGGGATCAGGCGAAAAATGTGTCTGAATAATTGGATTTTCAGCATTACATACACTCGTCATGGCTATTGATGTCAATGCAAGCCCAAGAAGGATTGTTTTTTTTGTTTTTCTCATTGTATGATTTAATTGTATTGATAAGCTTAAGCTGTGGAAGTTTTTCTAAAAATAATTATTCCGCATCGGCGACAATCCCTTTAAGGCTTTGCCGGATATATAGACTAAAATTAAGTATAATGGTTTAAATGCTCAAGCACATTTATTTAATTTTTACTTCGCTCATCCATTTTTTTTATGTAATAACCCTAATTAGCTGACACAGTTTATTGAATTGACCCATATGTTTTTTTCTTCCCTGTCGTGAAAATACATTTTCCTTGTCATTAAATTGATTTTCCTTGTCATGAAATTGATTTTCCTTGCAATTAAAATGGTTTTCCTTGCAAGGAAATTGATTTTCCTTGTCATTAAAACGATTTTCCTTGCAATGAAAACGATTTTCCTTGTCATGAAATTGATTTTCCTTGTCATTAAAACGATTTTCCTTGCAATGAAAACGATTTTCCTTGCAATTAAAATGGTTTTCCTTGCAATTAAATTGATTTTCCTTGCAATTAAATTGGTTTTCCTTGTAAGGAAAACGATTTTCCTTGCAATTAAAATGGTTTTCCTTACAATTAAATTGATTTTCCTTGTCATTAAAATAGTTTTCCTTGCAAGGAAAATCGCCTTCTTTGTCCTTTTTGCAGCCTGCGCTACCCCAAAAAGGGGAATCATGTTGCTTTCCTAAGTGATCGTTTATGGTCTTGCAGCTATACTTGCCGGAAGTCGTGCGTTTGTCGTTGTACCGGTCAATTGTGGTTTACCCAACTAGTCATCCGATGACTGTTTTTATAGACCTTAAATGCTTGTATCAAAAGCACGCAAACAACGCAAATGACAAAAATTTTCGCAAATAAGACAGTCATCCGATGACTGTTCGGTCATTTAAACCGACTTCTGCTTTGTTTATCTCCCGACGCAGATGAGGAGTAAAGGGCATTAGATAAAGTGGAAATATAATAAACAAATGCTCGTTAATGTAAATAATAGTTTTTACCTTTGGACTTTAATTAAATAGAGAACAAGATTCTATTTGTAGAGAAATTAGACATGCTTAGTTGTGTGAATCTAAATTTATTGTATAAATAATTATATAACAATTATATAAAATAATTTTCGCTTTTAGATAAAAGCTATATATGTTCAGTTTAATGAACGTACACAACTTTCAATTAAGTATATATACGGTGTTATGGGGCATTTTAGAAAAAAATAGGACAGGCAAACTATATAATAATGAATGATTTATTTACTGATTTTAAGTCAATAAGAAATATACTTGTAGAATTAAATCTATGGGACTTATTAGATAAATTGTATAAAATTAAAAACAATAAAAGACGAAATATAGTACCAGAAGTTATTGAGTTTCTCTACTTGAATACTCTCGTATACTCACCAGAATATAGAAATATAAAAGCAAGTAATGACGAGAAAAAATGGAATAAAGCTATATTATTAAGTATTAATTTTCACGATAAAATTAATGCTGCATGGATTGACCAAAAAGGTCCATGGATTTATTTACAAAAAGGTGCACTTAACCAGTTAAAGTCAGGCAGTGTAGATTATTTTAGGCAGTTGTACAGATATTATTATATTTTCTCAAAAGACAATATTGTAAAACATGTTGAAACTAAAATTGACATGTCTTACAAAGATTTCATTAATTGTGCAATGTGGTTACACTCCGTATTTAAAATGAAATCGTATTGTGTTGAAAAGTCTTATTTTTTACAATTAAATGATGCTCCATTATCCGATGAGAATATAACTAAGGTTCTGAATATCTTATCAATTCAACTAAAAGAATTGAAATCGACATTAAAAACTGAAATCAAGTACGACTTAGATACATTTATAACACATGACTATATACATTTAAAGAAAACAATCTTTGAATCAAACGAAAAATTATATTGCCTATATCCTGAACAACTATTGAATCAGTTTACCTCAGGTGTATACTATCTTGCTGAAATTTTCGACAATAAACATAATTTAGCAAATGAATTTGGGACTGCTTTTGAAGATTATGTTGGATTAATTCTTGAAAAAAACAAACAACCTAACAAGTTCAAAATACAAAAGGAAATACTTTACAATATTTCTACAGAACAACTTAAAACCTCTGATTGGATAATTAATGCAGACAACGCCATTATCTTCATTGAATGCAAAACAAAAAGATTAACTATAAGGTCAAAGAAAGTTGAGGAAGTTCAGCATTCAGACAAAATTGAAATTGCAAAAGCAGTATTTCAGATTTATAAAGTCTATTTAAATTATTCAAAAAACCTTATTCCTAATTTGGAATTCGATTCAAAGAAAAAACTTATTCCAATTATCCTAACATTAGAAGAATGGTATGCTGGCGCACCTGATTTTAATGAAGATATTACAAGATTGGTAAAAGGGCTATTTATTGAAAATAAACTTGATGTGTCAATTGTTGACGTTTTCAAATTCCATATAAACTCAGTATCTAGCTTTGAGAAAGATGTGCAAATCATGACTAAATTTGGTTTTAAAGAATTTTATGAGGGTAATATAGCTGAAATGAAAGAAAATTTTAAATACGAATCCTATTTTAAGGACGAAATTTACCAACTTTTTATAGAACCGTTGGAAAATAAAAAAACGACTCCATAATACTTAGGCTTCTGTCGGGACGACCCAGTAAGGAGGCGTTGGTTGAACCGTATTTCCATTTGCAGGGAGCTTTCACGGAATGAGAAGAGCATATTAGCTATGTAGAAAGCCACAGATTTTGTAACCAAGTCACTTTGTATCATCAAACATTACAGTAGAAAATAATATTTCATACAATTTAAAACAGATCAAACAAATGGATAATATCCTTGAATTAAAGTACGGTTGTAACCCGTATCAAAAAAATGCAAAAGTGCTATTTAATAGTCCGGTTTCACCTTTAAAGGTGTTGAATGGGACTCCTAGTTATATAAATATTCTGGATGCTCTGGCAGCATGGCAATTGGTAAAGGAACTGAAAACTGCAACAGGAATAGCAAGTGCAGCTTCATTTAAACACGTAAGTCCGGCAGGTGCAGCCATTGCCAAACAACTGGATAGTACATTTTTGAAATCGCAATTTATTTCAGAAACTAATTTGTCTCCGGTTTCTACGGCCTATGTTCGTGCCAGAGGTGGGGACAGGATGTGTGCGTTTGGCGATGCCGCTGCTGTGAGTGAAACCGTAGATATTTCGTTGGCGAATATAATTAAATCGGAAGTGTCTGATTTAATCATTGCTCCAAGTTACGATCCCGAAGCACTGAAAATACTGAAATCAAAGAAAAAGGGAAGTTATTTGATTTTGCAAATAGACCCTGCTTACGAACCGACTGATATCGAATCGAAAACTGTTTATGGATTTACATTGCAACAATCGAGAAATAAAGCGACTATTGATAAAAATCTGTTCAACACCATTGTCACGGCAAATAAAAATATGTCAACCGAGGCATTGCAGTCTCTTATTGTGGCAACCATTGCACTGAAATACACACAATCAAATTCGATTACCGTTGCCTACGATGGGCAGTTAATTGGTGTTGGTGCCGGACAACAATCGCGGGTGCATTGTCTCCGACTGGCTTGTAGTAAAGCCGATAAATGGTTTTTGCAACAGCATCCAAGAGTGCTGGGTCTTGACTTTATTGACGGTTTAAAAAAGCCGGAAAAGGCCAATGTTGTAGATCAGTTTTTGCTTTGGGATGAACTCTCAGAAAACGAGAAACAGTTGATGGCAACACAATTAAAAACTGTTCCCGAACCCATTTCATTGGAGGAAAAAATGAATTATATTCAGCAATATAATGGGATAAGTCTTTCATCGGACGCCTTTTTCCCATTCCGCGATAATATAGACCGCGCAAGCCGTAGTAATGTTCAATATATAGCTCAACCGGGTGGTTCGCTCCGCGATGATATTTGTATTGCAGCAGCAGACGAATATAATATGGTTATGTTTAATACTGAAACTCGCTTGTTTACTCATTAATTTCGGGGGCTGACTAAAGACGGAGATAAGCTGGGTTAGCTAACAACTAATTAATAATGCGAATCAGGAGTTGGAGGCAAAGTATATACTTCCAATAAGTTATTTCCCGTAGGGAATACATATCAATAGAAGATGAAAATAGATACAACCAATTCCCCGTAGGGGATAAACATAGAAAATGTAAATGCCCTACGGGCAACACATATACATATCTGTTTATTCTATGGATATGCAAGTCCTACGGACTATTTTTCAACTCCTGATTCGCATTAATATTCTAATTAAAAAACAAACTACTAAATTTTATTTTCAGTATGATTCATGAGATATTTCCGCATAAGTTTGACAACCATTTTGTTATTGTGAACGATATTGCGGAAAACGATTATGTCCTTCAATACAATGAGAGGGCATTATTATTAAAGGTTAATGGCGATGGATTCGAATTACCACAAAAAAAAGATCTTTCAGCTATAGTAGATACGTCAAATAGTACTTTTCTGTTTTCGCTTAATGAGGTGCATTGTTTTCTTATTTGGGATAACACAAAGGTTATAAACGACCGGTTTGAGTACAAAGAAATCAGTTCGTTACGTGTCTTAAAACCTCAGGAAGTTGCCTGGGTGGGTATTGTAGGGTTTCAATTACAGAATTGGTATTTGGAAAACAAATTCTGTGGTAAGTGCGGGTCAAAAACAAAAGAAAAACCGGATGAAAGGGCAATCGTTTGTCCGAGTTGCGGTACGCTGGTTTTCCCTAAAATATCACCGGCCATTATCGTAGCTATCCTGTGCAAAGATAAAATACTATTGGCACACAATGCTAATTTTGAGGAAAAAAGATATTCGCTTGTGGCCGGTTATGCCGATGTTGGCGAATCGCTCGAAGAAACTGTGATGCGCGAAGTAAAGGAAGAGGTGGGGCTGAGTGTAAAAAACATACGTTATTATAAAAGTCAGCCCTGGGCCTTTTCGGGTTCTCTGATGATTGGCTTTACTGCCGAAGCAGACGACATCCAAGATATTTGTCCGGATATGGTAGAAATAACCGATGCCAGTTGGTTTAGCCGGGATAATCTTCCTAACCATCCTCCTAAGGTCAGTATTGCTGGAGAGATGATTGAAAAATTTGAGAAGGGCGAATTATAAAAAGAATGCTGTCCTAACCAGATGGGCAATAGAGATAAGCTGCGAGAAATTTTGAGAAAAACATGAAACATCTGATAGCATTTATTTTTATGTTCTCTCTTTTGCCTTTCGGACTCAGGGCCGAAAGAAAGGAGCAGGTTATTTATGACCGGATGGAGTATATTTACAACTTAAAGTCATTAATCGACGAAAGTATCTGGAAAAACTTTGCCGACAAAGTGTATGATGTGCCTTTGGTATATTATACCGACAGTGCTTGTTATGTAACTAACCCAACCTCGAAATTTAGAAACTTGTATAATCCACATCCTGTTTTTGTAAATAAGGGACTAAAGATCTATAAGACTTCTTTGTTAGACAGTGTTCCATTCCACATGTCTACAAGCATTACTTTGGGCGATAGTAGCTCTGAATACAATTACAGAGTACCTTTTATGAATGCCGCTAGTTTTGAAATTACCAGAAATACCATTCCTGATGTGAATTGTACCGAGCAATGGATTACGATGATTATTCATGAATATTTTCATGGTTTTCAATATAAACATCCCACTTACCTAAACTACTATGAGCAACATGTTGTCGGCATCCCCGAAGATAGTTTAAAACGGATTTATAAATCCAACAAATGGTTCAGAGAGAGCATAAACAAAGAAAATGATCTGTTATTATCAGCAATAAACTCAACTAACGCAGAGAAAACAAAAGAGCTTATTACTGCATTTTTCCATGAGCGGGAGCAGCGGAGGTTACTTACCAAACAACGCTTGCATTTCGAAATAAAAACGACTGAGCAAGCTTATGAAACCATGGAAGGTACAGCCAGGTCTGTGGAATACAATTTATATGGTAAATTTGCAGTGATGAGTCCTGATTATAAACTGGCAGAGTCAGACAGCTCTTACCATGCATATCGGTATTTCAAAAACTATAAAATTGAAAATGATCCGTGGTTATATCTGACAAGTAAGACTACCTATTTTTATGCTACCGGTTTCAATATGGCACGGCTTTTAGACAAACTGAAAATTGAATATAAATCGAGGTTGTTTAATGAAAGCGGATTATCGTTGGAAGAAGTATTAAAAGAAAGAAGCCTGAAGTAATAGGAATTAAATAATCAGTATTGTCCGGTAAAAAAAACAGTAGATTCTTCACTTCGTTCAGAATGACAGATTATTATATTCTCTTTGTAAGGGATGGGGTCTGTTGGCGGCGAAGCCGCCAACAGACCCCATCCCAAAACATAAAACATTGATTGTCATTTCGAATGAAGTGAGAAATCTATTATTTTTTAGCTGATAACAATAGTTTAGAATATAACCCGATGAATACAATGAAAATACACGCACGCTTTCTGGCTTTTCTTTTTTGTTGGGTGGCAGCAAGTTCTTTTGCATTAAATGCTTCCCGATACAGTATTACCCGCAATAATAAACCAGTCCTTATCTATCTGGACGAACATGCTGATTCTTTAGTGGTCTGGGCTGTGAATGATCTGGCCGATGATATTGAAACCATTACGGGAAATAGACCGGCAATACAACGAACGAATGTTATTCAGCCCAAGCCCGGCATATATGTGGGAGAATTCAAGGATGGACTTATAAAGTCAATTCAGCTGGCTCAACTGGAAAATCTAAAAGGGACATGGGAAAGATTTTATATCAATAGCTTTGGTGAAAATCTGGTTATTTCGGGTAGCGATGTGCGTGGTACAGTATATGGTATATTTGAAGTGTCTAAACGCTTAGGCATTTCGCCCTGGAAATGGTGGGCTGATGTAAAACCTCAGACCCGGAAACCTCTGACTCTGGAAATAGAAGATGGAGGTATTGTTCAACATCCTTCGGTACAATACCGGGGCATCTTTTTGAATGATGAGGATTGGGGACTACAGCCCTGGGCCGCAAAAACGCTGGAACCCGAGACG
>Ga0302286_10003799_pt1 | contig 10107 bp, 8 predicted proteins | sample III_Fen_E2_3_FD_198765 | JGI IMG/M metagenome (GOLD analysis project Ga0302286, IMG submission 198765) | Peat permafrost microbial communities from Stordalen Mire near Abisko, Sweden - III_Fen_E2_3 | ecosystem: Environmental > Terrestrial > Soil > Wetlands > Permafrost | place: Sweden: Abisko...
ACATTATAAAAGTAATAACTGAAGCAAAAGGATTATTTTCATTTCTATGTTTAGACAAAGATTTTATTGACTATAGGGAGATTGACAATTTAATTAAACGAATTAGAGAGGATAACCAAATTATTTTGGGGTATTGTGCTCAAAATTTGAATGAAGGGAAAAAGGATGAAATCTATGATATGGGTTTTGAATCTGTACTAAATATGGCCTATTCAGCTAAACATCCCAGTGGTTATTTCTATAAAACAGATTTATACAAAAATTCTAAAATCGTAGAGCAATTATTAAAAGAAGGCAGTTCGTTTGAATTTAATTTTGAATTGATAAATGCAGAAATGTCTTTTTATGGAAAATCGAAAGTAATAAACTTGCCTTTGTTTTTTACTGAGACAAAAAGTGATTGTGCCAAAATACCATCATTTACATATAGTAAATCAAACTTATATTTTGAACCTCAAAAAAGATATAAAGAATTCTTGGTTTATATAAAGAACGCATATACTTTAGAATTAAATGAAAAAGAAATATTTGAATTGGTTAAAGTGCTGTATTATAAAGCACTGGCTTCATCTACGATTGGTTACAAGTCAATTTTGGCGGATCAATCAGTTTGTCTACATCATGGAATAATGCCGCGTAAAGTGGGTATATTTGAATTAATTCAAATAAATATTAAATTCACAGATTGGTTTGTTAAAGAAAAAATTCCGATCAAATTACTACCTAAGTTTAAAATTTTGTTTTTTGCTCATGTAAGAACTATTTATTATATAATTAAAGAGATAATAAAATAGGTATAGGCATTTAATTTTTTTTGTTTTTTCTTCTTGTTTTTGATATATAAGTATAAAAATTAAAGATGAATTAAAATTGCTTTTACCATAAAATAAAAAATGTAATTTTTATATGCTAAATCAAAAATTACTTTCCATTTGCATTCCAACTCGTGGACGAGTTAGTATTTTAGAAATGACATTGGACAGCATTTTTAACTCAAAAGTTGAACTTTCAGAATATGAAGTAATAATATATGACAGTTCTGACAATGATGAGTTATCAGATTTAATTGCATTGAAATATAATTATCCAAATCTAATACATAAAAAAGGGAAGAATAATGGATTTTATAATTTAATTTCTGCTTTGGAACTTGGTAACGGTAAGTTTCTTAAGCTGCATAACGATTATACTTCATTTTATGAACATTCACTTGAAATAATGCTTCAATGTATAAAAGCTGATTTATTAGGTCAATCTGTTTTGTTCTTTTCAAATGGATCATTAAAGATGAAAACAATCAAGTCATTTGGATCCTTTGATGATTTTTTATATGAAATATCTTATTTTAGCTCATGGAGTACTGCATTTGGTATTTGGAAATCAGACTTTGATAAAGTGAAAAATTTCGAATTAAATCCTATGTTTCCACACACTTCTTTATTATTTAAATTGTATGGGAAAAAATCATATTTAGTAAACGATGAGGAGCTTTTTGAAAATCAGGATGTAAGTAAAAAAGGAGGTTATAATTTGTTTGAAACCTTTGCTGTTACATATTTAAAAATGGTTGAAAATTTATTAATTGAAAAACAAATTTCAACGAAAACATTTGATTTTATAAAAAGTAATTTGTATCATAAGTTTTTAATTGAATGGTATTTTCTAACAAAAATACAAAGAAATGAATATACTTTTGATTTATCGAATATAAAAAAATCAATGCTTGTATATTATTCTGCTTTATTATATTATAGGATGGTGCTTATAGCATATTTTCGTGCATTTAAAAATCTAGTGAAAATTACTCTTAATTTAAGAAGGTTATAATGGCTGATGATAATGAATCATACAAAAAAATTATAAAATCAACAAGTATTATAGGTGGATCTCAGGTCTTTACTATTATTCTGGGTATTTTTAGAACTAAAGTTGTAGCCATATTGTTAGGCCCTACCGGTGTAGGTATTGTAGGTATTCTACAAACTATAATAGACATGGTTAGGAATGCAACCGGATTTGGAATTAACTTCAGTGGAGTTAAATATATAGCTGAAGCAGCAGGGACTGATGATCTATATAAAATTTCCAAAACAGTAAATGTCCTTAAAAAATGGGCTTTGGCAACTGGATTATTGGGTATGTTTATTACAATAATTTTTTGTATACCATTTAGTAAATACTCGTTTGGAAATAACTCATATGCAATAAACATTGCTATATTATCCATTGTTTTATTGATATCTTCAGTTTCATCAGCTCAATTAGCACTCCTACAAGGATTACGTATGATTGGGAAGATGGCAAAAGCTACATTATACGGCTCAATATTAGGTACAGCAATCACACTTCCCTTATACTGGTGGTTGGGTATTCAGGGAATTGTTCCTGGTTTAATTTTGACTGCATTAGGTTCTTTAATTATTTCATGGTTATTCACAAAGAATATTAAAGTTGAAATAGTCAAGTATACATTTAAAGATTCATTCTCTTCAGGCCTTAATATGGCTAAATTAGGTTTTTTTATTGTAATTAATGGTTTTATTGCAACTGCATCGATGTACGTTATTAGAGCTCTTGTAATGTCAAAGTTAGGTTTAGATTCAGTTGGTTTTTTTCAAGCTGTAATGACAATTTCAACATTGTATTTAGGTATTCTCCTAAATTCAATGTTGGCAGATTTTTTTCCTCGTTTATCAATGATAAATACTGACAATAATGCCAGTAATAAGTTGATTAACGAACAATTGGAATTGACTCTTCTGGTCGGAACACCAATGATATTAGGAATAATAACATTTTCTACACTTATTATTCATCTACTTTATTCAACCTCTTTTTCTCCTGCTATTCCTGTTTTGCAATGGCAGATTGCAGCATCACTAATGACCCTAATTAGTTGGCCATTGGGAGTTATGTTTTTAGCTAAAGATAAAGGAAAGTATGCAATTATGACAGAAACGATAAAACAATTGATTTTTATTGCATTTGTTTTTATGTTTTTCGATTATTTTGGATTAAAAGTTTTAGGTATTGGTTTTTTTATTGCATCTTTTGTAAATATGTTGTTGGTTATACCTAGTGTAAGGTATTTAGGTGACTTCAGATTTTCAAAAACTAATATGTATTATATTATTATTGGATGTATTTCGGTATTAACTGTACTTTTAAGTTCACTATTTATTGAATCAAATTTGATAAAGTATACTATTAATATCATGTTATGTTTAGTAATCATTATTGTATATGTTCGAAGGATTGATAAGTTTTTAAATATAATGGGATTAGTAAGTAAATTGATTTCAAAAAAATAGGATGTCTTATATCCTTGAATTTTAAAAAAATCCTTTTAAAGTATTATATCATGAAAAGTATAATCAAACCTATAATATATTATTTCTGCCGTATTTCAGCTAATGTACTTTCATATTCTTTAGTTCGTAAGTGTAGGAATGTAAAATCTATTATTTATAGTTTTTGGATTTCTTCCGAGTTTAAAGTTATGGGTAAGGATTCTTTCATTTTATCCTCAATACATTTAGAGGGCGGTAAATACATTACATTAGGTGAAAATGTAGGAATTGGTAAGAGAGTCGATTTAACAGCCTGGGATACTTATGGAAGAGATGTTTTTACTCCGGAAATTATTATTGGGAATAATTGTAAAATTGGGGATGACTGTCATATCACTGCTATAAATAAAATTGTTTTTGGTAATAATGTATTGCTAGGAAAAAGAATAACCATTACAGATAATTCACACGGAAAAACGGATTTCGAACAAATGCAATTAGCACCGAGTGAACGGCCTCTCTTTTCTAAGGGACCAGTAATAATTTGCAATAATGTTTGGATAGGAGATAAAGCGACTATTTTGCCTGGAGTTACAATAGGTGAAAATTCAATAGTTGGAGCAAATTCAGTTGTAACAAAGGATGTACCTAAAAATAGTATAGTTGGAGGAAATCCAGCAATAATAATTAAAATGATTTATGAGTAAAGAAGATATAAAGGTTATTGCCTATTATTTACCTCAATTTCATCCTACAGATGAAAATGATAATTGGTGGGGTAAAGGTTTTACAGAATGGACAAATGTTGGAAGAGCAAAACCGTTATTCAAAGGGCATTACCAGCCTAGAATTCCCGCAGATTTAGGTTATTATGATTTGAGATTACCTATTGTGAGAGAACAACAAGTGGAACTTGCTAAAGAGGCAGGTATTTATGGCTTTTGTTATTGGCACTATTGGTTTGGTAATGGTAAGCAGTTATTAAACACGATATTTGATGATGTGTTAACGAGTGGCAAACCAGATTTCCCTTTTTGTCTTGGTTGGGCAAATGATTCATGGTACGCGAAGGAATGGAATTCAAATGGAGTCAATAATGGCGATAAGCTTTTAATTGAACAGGTTTATTTAGGTCTTGAAGATTATAAAAAGCATTTCGATTATGTTTTAAAAGCTTTTAATGATCCACGTTATATACGAATAAATAATAAGCCATTATTTATTATATACAATACAAAGGATTTACCAGCTGATTTCATGAAATGTTGGAATAAATGGGCTATTGAGAATGGTTTGAAAGATGGAATTTGTTTCATTGGACGCTTTAAAGACGAACAAAAGGGTGATGATGTTATTAAAAAAGGATATTCTTTTGTAACACATGAAACAATCACAAATTATTATACAAAACACAGTAGAGAATGGAGGGCTTTTTTTCGGCTAAAGTCTCTGTTTTATAAACGCCCTACATTTACTTATAATTATAAAGATGCTTACCCATATTTTTTAGACAGGGATGAAGATAAAAATGAACATACAATTCCATGTATAATACCGAATTGGGATCATAGCCCTAGAAGTGGAAGAAAAACTCATATTATTCATAATTCAACTCCTAAATACTTTAAACAACATGTTGAGCAAGTTTTACAGGTTGTTTTAAAAAAGAAGCCTGAAAATCAATTTATTTTCCTTAAATCGTGGAACGAATGGGCTGAAGGTAATTATATGGAACCTGATTTGAAATTTGGTAAAGGTTATATTTCGGCTTTAAAAGAAGCATTAAAAGATGAGTTTTAAAAGAGTTTTAATATATATATGATAAATAAGAATGTTGTAATTGCTGCTCTTGCCAGAGATTGTGATAAATCATTAGTTAGTAATATACCACGTATCGATAAGTTACGAAAGGAGTTTGCATGGTCTCAAGTAGTTGTAATTGAAAATGATAGTAAAGACAATACAAAAGAGATTTCAAATACTTGGAGTACACAAAGTGAAGGAGTAAAAATAATTTCGAATGATTTTGGAACTGTCACTATTCCGCAAGTTAGTTCAGAAATTCCATCGCCTAATACCAGTTCGTACAGAATTGGAAAAATGGTTCGGTATCGAAATATGTACCTCGATTATATCAGAACTATTCAACATACGATTGATTACTTAATTATTATAGATATTGATATTGAAGATTTCTCAGTAGATGGTATTGTAAAATCTATTTTAAGTGCTAAAGAGGATTGGGGAGGAATTTTTGCTAATGGAATTACTAAAAAGGAATTCAATGGTAAAGTCTTTTCGAAAATATTTTATGATATATTTGCTGTTCAGGAATGTCCATTACCAGACAGAATTGGTTTTACTCCGCAAAGCTTAGATTATAGACAAAAGACGATTGGGAAAATTATAAATCGTAATTATTTTACGAGTGTTGTTTCTGCTTTTGGTGGTGTAGGTATTTATAAGTACAATATTATAAGAGATTATAAATACTATGTTGTCCCAAATTGCGAAAATGAGAATGAGGCATTGTGTGAGCATATCCCATTTAATATAGAAATTATAAAAGCAGGATACATGAATTATATCTCAAAAGATTTGTATGTGCTTTATGGAGATCATTCTTTTGGAGCGATATTAGCAACAAAAATACATAGAAAGCTATTTAAATTCTTTTTTTATTTTTATAAAATATTTATTCATTAGTTTTAAATTTATATTAGAAATTTAGAATGTTTTTGGTTTGCGAAATTAGTATTTGGGTAAATGTTCTAATTTGTATATATACCTATGATTTAAATATGAAAAACAAAAATAATAAGATAGATAAAATAACATTTTTTTTTAGAACAAAAGATCTTGATTTTAGTATTGAAAAGATATTTAAATTAATTATACCGACAATATCTTTAAAATTCTCAACTGAATCCGTTTCAGTACCTTTTTTTAGAATAAAATTATCTTTTATTATAAAAAATCTTATTTTTTGTAGAAAACATAAATCTGAAATTAATCATATTACAGGTGTTATTCATTATTGTTCTCTGGCTTTACCCTATTCGAGAACAATAATTACTATTCATGATATGATTTCTGTTGAAAAAGGTAAAGGTCTCAAAAAATATTTTTTTTGGTTCTTTTTTTTCTATTTACCCATTAAAAGATGCAAGTATGTTACCTGCATCTCAGAATCAGTTAGAGATGCGTTGCTGCACTACAAATGTTGCCCCGCATCTAAATTGACAGTAATACCTAACCCTGTTTCGGATTCTTATATTTATACCCCAAAGGACTTCAATAAAGATTGTCCACGCATATTACATATAGGTACACGTCCAAATAAGAATTTACAAAATGTTATCAAGTCTTTATATCAAGTACCTTGTCATTTGATAATTATTGGTGAATTATTGGATATAGAACTAATATTGTTGAATCAATTAAAAATAAATTATACTAACAAGATAAATTTAACAGATAATCAAATTTTAAATGAGTACATTGATTGTGATATTGTAAGTTTTCCCAGTGTATTTGAAGGATTCGGAGTACCAATTATTGAAGGACAAGCAATTGGTCGTCCTGTATTGACATCTAATATTTTACCGATGAAACAAGTAGTTGGTGATAACTATTATACAATTGATCCTTACAATATAGAAGCGATAAAAACGGGATTCCGGACAATCATTAATAGTGATGAGGTAAGAAATAAAATGATAGAATTAGGATTAGTAAATGTCCATAAATATAGACCTGAAATAATCGCTTCTAAATATATAGATTTATATTTTAAAATATTAAAGGATTAATTTTTTATGAATATAGGCGCAATTATTATAACGTATAATCCACAAATAAAAGATTTATTTGACAATATTTTGACATATAGTAGTCAGGTTAATCAAATAGTAATTGTAGATAATTCAACTGACTTACTTAATAAAAGTCAAATACGAGATGCATGTCCAAATAATAAAATTGTTTATTTGGATATGAAAGGTAATAAAGGTGTAGCAACAGCATTAAATGCCGGTTTTGAATATGTGATGATGAATGGTGCTGATTGGGTGCTTACAATGGATCAAGATAGTTGTTTTGTTTCAAGTATTGATGGGTATAAATCTTATATTCTAAATCATGATGTTTCTAATTTGTTATTATTGGCGCCAATATACCATTTTTATGATTTAAAGCAAGAATGTAGTGAGACAATTACAAATTTAAAAATTGCAATTCAATCTGGTTGTTTGGTAAATGTATCAAATTATTTAAAAAATGGTTCATATCGTGAAGATTTTTTTATTGACTTTGTTGATTATGAATATTGTTTGAGGGGAAATTCGAAAAAATTAATTTTGTTTCAAATACATTCAGTACTTTTAAAACATTCACTTGGCGAAAAAAGGACTGGATGCTTTTTGAACTTCAAGTTTAATTATTGCAGTTCTATCCCAATGCGATACTATTATGTTATAAGAAATGGATTAAAAACGGCATTCATTTATAAGAATTTTAATTGTGTTCTTATCATAATTAAAACTGTTGTTCGAGTTCTTTTACTTGAAGACAATAAAAAAAAGAAATTCAGTTTTATATTAAAAGGCGTGGTTGATTCCATGATTTTTAAATATGGTAAATTTTCAGAGTCCAATAAGTGAAATCTTTTATTCAGTTCTTTGATTTTCTGAAATTTAACAATAAGCGATTTTCATGATAATATATTTTCTAACTATTTTAATCCTTTTTGCTTTTTCCTTCTTAGAGGATAACTATCGCGTTACATCAGGTTTAAAAAAATCTATGATATACTTTAGTTATTTTATTTTAGTTTCTCAGGTCGGTTTGCGTTGGGAAACGGGAACTGATTGGATGTCTTATTATAATCATTTTACTTTATTTTCAAATTTTACTTCACTTTTTTTAAGTGATTTTGAATATGGATATGGTTTATTCGTGTGGTTAATAAAATCGATTTTTCCTTATTATTCCATATTTCTCTTATTCCATGCTATTATTTATTATTTTCTAATATTTAAGAGCTTTAAACGCTATACTCCTAATTTATATTTGTCTTTGTTATTGTTTTACACATTGTCGATGGGAGTGATGGGATCAAACAGACAGCTAATAGCGTTGGCTATTTGCATTTATGCTGTAAAATTTATAATTGATAAAAAGCCGTTTGTATTTCTTTTGCTTATTTTTCTTGCTGTTTTATTTCACACTACAGCTTTGATTTTTGTAATATATTATTTCCTAAACCGTAATATTAAACCAGTTCCATTTTTATCCATTTTGGTTTTTGCTTTTATAATTGGAAAAACTCAACTTCCACTTTTAATATTTTCTGGACTTGGTAATTTGGTCGGTGGTCAAATCTCATATAGAACTTTTGCATATACAGAAGGGGCTAAGGATGTTCTTTCAAACGCAAGTCTATCAATAATTGGCTTGCTAAAAAGATTAGTGTTTCTTTCAATATTCTACTATAACCGAAAATATTTAAGAGAAAGATTGATTTACTATAATATTCTTTTGAATGGCTATTATATTGGTCTTGTTATCTATTTTCTATTCGCTAGCTCTCTTCTAATAATTGTAAATAGAGGAAGTGTGTATTTTACAATTATGGAACCACTTCTAATTGCTTCGCAAATGTTGATGCTTAAGGGTAAAGATACAAAGTTAGTTGGGTTGATAATACTTCTTGTGTTTTCTATTTTTTTCTTTTTTCAATCTATAGCAACATATCCTGATTTATTTATACCCTATAAAGGCATTTTTATAAATTCGGATTATCATAGATATTTATACTGATTTATAATTTAAAATATTCAATGTAGTGTAGTCATGGCTAATTAATGAATATATAAATTAAAGTCGACGTCGTTCTTATAGTAATCAAATAAAAATGGAAAACAGTAATAAAATTTTATTTTTTTGCCCTCTCTCACCACCTGTTGGAGGGCAATCTATTATATCGGATATTGTTTATAATCTTATAAAACCAAGTTACTTAATTAATATTAATTCAAAAAATAAATATTTTGGTACTTTTATAATTATTGCAAAGTGTTTTTGGGTATTGTTTTTTCATAAAATTGATTTAGTCTATTTTACATGCACACGAAGTAAAAAAGGTGCAATTAAAGATGTAATTTTACTATTTCTCTGTAGAATACGTAAAATAAAGGTTATTAATCATTTGCATGGTAATGAAGTGATGGACCTTTTTAACGGGGGGGTATTGTCTAAAATTATTCTTTGGTCTTACCAACAAATAGATACAACTATATTTGTCACTGAAAGTCAAATACAACTGATGCCTGCCTCACTTGACAAAATGAAAAGAAATGTACTATCAAATTGTTACGATCCTATTTTAGATGATTTAAAGCGAGATTTCAATAAAGAAAAACAGGCGATTAATATTTTGTTTATTTCATTTTTAATGAAAAGCAAAGGCATTTTTGTTGCTTTAGATGTATTTGAACTTATTGCTGAAGAATATAAAAATGTTACTTTTAATATAGCAGGAATTCCATTGTCAGATTACCTAATGTCTGAATTTGAAGTTAAAAAAATGTTCGACGATAAATTTAACAAGCTGGAAAAAAAGTACCCAAATCGGTTTATTTATCATGGGGTTGTAGAAGGAAATACCAAAAAAGAATTATTCCTAAGCAATGACATTCTCCTTTTTCCTACTTTTTTCAAAACTGAATCCTTTGGTATTGTAAATGTAGAAGCAATGAGAGCCGGTAATGCTGTTATAACGACTGATCACAATTTTTTATCAGACATAGTTACGAAA
>Ga0302286_10003806_pt1 | contig 10097 bp, 4 predicted proteins | sample III_Fen_E2_3_FD_198765 | JGI IMG/M metagenome (GOLD analysis project Ga0302286, IMG submission 198765) | Peat permafrost microbial communities from Stordalen Mire near Abisko, Sweden - III_Fen_E2_3 | ecosystem: Environmental > Terrestrial > Soil > Wetlands > Permafrost | place: Sweden: Abisko...
TTTGTTAAACCAACTAAATAGATGTAGGATATTGAAATCCAAATCCTTCTCTAAGTATCTAACTCATACAACTTGTGCTCATCTTAGACATCTTAGAAGTAAGTTTCTCTTCGTTGGTTTCTTTACTATTTTTCGTGGAGCGCTTTTTTGAGGATTTGCTGCTAGGAGAGCGGACATGGTTCATTAGTGATGAGGATGAACTTGGTTCTGTTTTCGTAGATGATTTGTGAATTTAATTAGTGTCAACAACAGGAGTTGATTTTCTAAGAGAAAACATCATCCCTCTAGGAGTGTTTCTCTTGGAATTCTCTAGACTTAAGAATTCAGATCGGAGTTGTTGGTCTTCTGAGTATTTTTACTAATGTAGTTGTGGACTCTTTACAGAAATATTATTATTTATTTTCTCCACAGTTATGGTATTTTATGCTAATGCTTATTAGTTATTCGGTTAAGTTGTAGATTAACCTGTGAATGAGTTGCTGAAATCGAAATTCATTTTCTTGCAAGAGCTTTACTAATTAGATTTCTTCTCTTTAATCTATGAATATTAAATCCTTGCTGATTGAAAAGGCTATCCATCTCGGCAACTCAAAAAGCCCTGCATTCCCTGATGATTATTATTCAACTCCACAGATGAATTTGCGTTAACGTGAAACTGATTTCGATTAAGATTAGTTTTGTTCATTTTGATTTGATCATTCTCATCTTAAGATCTAGAGAATGACGCCAAGTTATTTGAAGGTTGATTCAGCTATTTTGGTGGCTGAAATTTAGTACCACTACCACTTAGATTATTCGGAAGATTAGCATGATTGTTAATTTATACTTATTCATCACCACTTGTGTCTGAATAATTGACAAAATTATCAACAAGCTCCTCAAAACCTTATTCTTCTTGATGATAATGAGGAATAAAAAAAGAAAAACATCATAATTTTAAAACATGTCAGAAGCTTAAATGCAATAGAAAATACCAGCAGTGATTTTGACTTAAGGTGGATAAGAAGAAGTGTTTGGATGGTAGGTGCTTGCTTGTTTCTAAGTTTATTCTTGCTGTTGTTGTGGTAGCTATTTCACTTAGGAAACTTGATTGAGATTTGAGTTTTCAAGAAGAGTAGTAGTATTCTCAGGAAGTGAGCAAAAGCTCTCCTCTTGCTGTTGTATTTTTTTTTATAAAATAGTTAGTCATCTCATTATTGTTATTCAATAGCATATGATTTTTTTATTTGAAGAAAAGAAATTGAAAAACATCTTGTTTTTGTTACAATGGTTTCGAGATTCTGGTTGTAGTGCTTGTGATAAGAGGTTATGAGATGGTTTATATAAGGACTCTTGCAAGTGATGTGCTTGCACACGATTTAGATTGATTTCAGGTGGTAGATTTGACTTTACTTGAATCCTTCTGTGTCTAGGTTTTTGCTCCCATCTCCTTTTTGATTCTGATTTTTGTTCTTGTCGATCTCGATGAATCTTATTTCAGTTGCTATCGTGAAGTAGCTTATCGATAGATAGATCACCTGCGTTAAATATAATTTAGTTAAAAACCTAAAAACGATTTAATCCCCAGCATTAATTACCTTCTCGAGTATCATTTTCTTAGAAATCTCATACATAACATCTCCAAAAAACGAGAATTCTTCATATTGCACTGGTATCATGTGCATAATCGATCCAATATTGAACCCTTCGATCCATTCTGAGCCATTTTAGACTCCTAATATCGATCTCGTTTCTTCTTCGTTGAGCTTCGTTGGTACATTGAGTTCTTATCTAATGTGCTTTTCGTTGTTGTCTGGGTTGTTTTTCCAGAAATACAAACTCTTTTTAGCTTCTTTGTAATGCTGCAGTTAAGATTTCTCTGAATCGTCATTTATTATCAGCGCTTGGATGTCCTGCAAGATAGAGAAAGCATATTCCACGACTAACTTCTGAAACTACACTTCTTCTTTAGCTTGTTGCATGCTCTTTCTAGAACTCATAATAGAATCCATTGAATAATCTGTTGGCATTTACCCTCCCTGTTGTGCGGCAGATGCAGTTCCTTAATTGTCTTTGTGAAAATAATTTGGTCCACCATTTTAGGCTAAGTGATAAGGTTATTGCTGATTAGTTGTTTGATCTCCTGTTGCTGATGCAGCTTATTATTATAATTGCTAATTTGATTAATATTATGAGCTATTTTAACTTGTTTTCATTGAATTTCCTTGATTTGGTTATCTTCCTCCATTCATATTATTATTTACATTCTAATTCTAACCTAGCCCATTGGAGAACGTCTAACGCGGTGACTTAAGCATCGTACTGCTATTAACGTTTTATTCATTTTCTTTGACAGTATCTCTGCAAAACTCATAGCATTCTTTGAATATCCTTTTTAGAATATTCGCTCCTTCATTGGCTGTCTCCAGTGCCTTCACATGGCTAAGCAAAAAGAGTGTCAAAATAAAATGAGATTACATTAATAAATAACAATCCTCCAAAAGGATATATTCTCTAAATAGTTTTAAAGTGCACTTACAATCCTTGCTGCGAGAGAATCGCACAGCATTGCAGATAGGATTTAACCAAAAAAGTTTATTTCTTAATTTTATAAGCTAATAGTTCTCTTTCGATTTGCTTGCTTCTCTTGATGCTCTTTTGCGAGTTGAGTCCTCCTCTTGCAGAGTCATTCATGCTAGAGCGCATATCTTCCTAAGTATCCTCTTCTTTCAGACTCATTTCGAGGTTATAAATGACTCCATCGATGTATTTAGAGCATTTATCCAAGATCCACAAACTGGTGGAAACAACAAACTCAAATTAAAGCAAGGAATGAAACCAAAACCCACAAAATACCCCTTTACCTTTAATATGCACACGCTCTATTGTAAAGAACCACAATGATAAGGTTCCGATCGATTACCTTACCACAACTCGCAGCAAACTAAACCAAAATTAGTTAAAAAAAAATATTTTTTTGAAATGCAAAAGATATTTTTCTAATACTTCTAGCATTTTTTCAGCTTTATAGAGGATTGAGAGGGCTTCTTTCTATTGCCCATCATTGAGTTTGAGTGCAGCAACATCATTGAGTTCAATGATTTTCTCGAAATACTTATCTGTTGGAAACATAAAAAGAAAAAGAACATGAATTCAAGTGGGTTACAAAAGATGAAATAACCATAAAATCACTAATAATACTTACCTGGATCAGAGACAAGCTATTTCTAAGCAAACTTATCAACTTCTTCGGAATCCTCCTTGGCAGCGGTATCCTCTGCAACTACTTCATCTGCAGAGTTGAAGCTATTATTGCTGTTGCTGCCTTGATGAGCAGTATTACCATTATTCGACGCATTGCTGTTGATATTCTAATTATTTTCATGCAAATGATTCGATAATTATTCCATTTAGGCTTGCGCATACAATCGCTCTTCTTCTTAGGGTATTTCTTCTGGTAGATGATGCTCTCCACCTCCTTCTATTTCTTCTTCACTGTATTCTTCAAATTACTGTTGCTGTTGTTAGGCTTCTTTAGGCTACCCTTAATTCGCATACTGCTACTTCAATTGCTGTTAATGATCTTGGTATTATTTATCTTATTGGTTTTGCTTTGAAGCTGTGTAAGTTGCAAAGGAAAGTTAAGCTGCTTTCATCGGAGATATGTATTTATTAGATGTGTTTTCTGAAAATACTTTCTCATGATTCTAGTTACCCAATTGAAATTCCTTCATATTCTCGGGTGAAAGGTTCTTAGAGAGTTACGCAGATGGTTATTGCTACTGCTGCTGTTGAAAATGCTTTTGAACTGGATGCAAAACCTACTGATCAGTCTTGCTCTTCATCACTGAATTCACCTTCATCGCAAAAAGAGGTTAATTTCTTCTAACTCTCTCTCTCTATCTACTTATTTCAATCTACTCTCCTTATCTTCCTATCTCTCTAATTTTCCAGTTTACAAGCAATCTCAAGAGAGGGACAATATCTTTCTTCTGAAGGAGTCTGTGCTTGTATGTGTCTTTGCTTTTGCCTTATTAGTTTGTAAAACTAATCCTAAACTTGTTTGTTTAAAGCTGTGATTCTATGAATTATCTCCTTCTCCAACGATATCTCAACTAAACTCAATTTGATTTGCTGATTCTGAACCAAAGTGAATATATTCTTTCTTTCCCCCCTTTCGTAGTGAATCTAATGCAACCAATCTTTTTAGTATGTTTATCTCTCTCTCCTAATCCTTTTCATTAATTATTTTATTTTCCATTTTTTGCATTGAAATTACCTACATGTTCTCTCTCTCAAATTTAAAAAAATATCCTTCAAATCCACGAAAATTATTTGAAGAATTTTGAGTTACAAAAATGGAAACAAATAATACTAAAAATGAGAGTTTTCAATAAATAATAATGCACAAATAGCGATAAATCATTACAAACTATGCTTAAAAAGAGAGTGAACTGAGATTGTACATTGGTGATAGTGAGATTAATTGTGGTGTTGGCTGTTTTTGTGTTTATGCCATTGAAAAAATAATAAAAGTTAATTAGTAAATCAGTCAAAAAAGAGTAAGCATCGATTAAAAACTCTGCTTCTTTTTCTGAAATCTTTCATTGAGTATCCTTTCCATTATCAGAGTAATCGCAGACTCTATTTATTAGCCAAAAATGATTTAGCTAAGGTGGTTCCTTATCTAAACTAACTTAAAACGAATGTTGCAGAATACCTCTCAATTTACTCACACACAATCGTTTCTCACTCTTTGCATGGATGATTTCAACAATCGAGTTATCTCTAACATATCCTTCGTTATTATGGACAATTATTTTCCAATTAAACGTGTGTTTTTCTTGAAAATTACCACCTAAATCACCACAATATGCTCTAGACATATCTTCAGAAATTGCTAATTCTTTCTATGTTATGAAATGTTCGAGTATCACTTCATCGCCACTAGTCAGATACGATTATTATAATGGATGTTTCTGCGATTCTTATTCTCTGCAAGGTGACTCACATCCCGTGCTGAATGTCCTTTAGCTGACTAGTTTTCGAGGTAAATTTTCCTTTTCACCAAGATATTATTATTACCCAGAACATTAGTCAGTTTGATCCTTAATATTTGGATTTAAAACGTAATCTATTTCTTCTTCTTCTTTTTCATATTTCTCACAGCAGTAATCATAAATTTCCTGCTCTTGATGTTAGTTAAACGATAACTTAATCTTATCATTTTCTAGAATTTTTTATTTTTCTTGCACAATCTTCGCTAAGCTCTCTTCTTGTTTAGCCCAAAGTTTATTTGATTATTGCAGTTCCTCATAGAACATCTACGGCATCTTGGGTATCCAGAAATCATGAGGATGCACTCTTTTGGAATTGCACACAGCGACTTCCTGTAACTTTGGTCCTTTTTCATGATATCTAAAATGAGAATGAAGATTCAATTCACTACTTAGATGTCTAAAAATAACTTTGGAGTTAAGCTGTATTCGTTCTCCCTCTGGATTTAATTAAGATATCTCGTTGATAAATTCAATTATTCCCTTTTTCTATTGATTCCCAGCAGATTCAAGATTCTACACCGACGAAAGATTGCTGCATTGACCATCTGAGAGAACAGTATGAAAACCAAAATGAGAATCTTCCTCTTCAATCTTATTGGCTGATCCATATTTCTTAATTAAATACTAAATGTGCCTGTTCTTGAAGGTATTCTCATTCTATTGAGTTTAACTGTTGAGATACATGAACTATTAATCATTATTATTGTTGTCTTATTTGACGTTTTCGTTATCAGAAGAGTTATTAGGTTATGTTCTCTAACTAAAAGGAGCTTCCTAACCAAGGAACTACTAGTCAATTATTCCTCTGCTACTATTTTTACGTGAACATACCTTCATTTCTCTTTCGTTAAGGCAATTAATATTTCCCATTTTTGTCTTCCCTCTCCGCAAAGTTGTTCTTTTATTTTTTATGTTTTTCTTTTTCTTATTATTTGAAAAAAAACTATTGATTGATTTAATTTGTTGTGGTTCTGATTTGATTTTTTTTGGTTTAATCAATTGTTTTACTTTAGAAACAAAATTCAAGTAGATTGACGTATCACCCAGTAAATTAATTAATACTCACCATTCATTAGGTAGTTCAGTTCGTCTCATTAAATATGCATACAGAGCCTAGGAATTCAAACTAGGATTGATTACTTAATTAAAAACCATCAAAATGTTTAATGATGTCTTTATTCTCAAATTTTTAAATGTTTCGATGTCTTTGGGATAATTCTTAGTATTCTTTTATCTATTTCCACCCCAGAATTTCGGTGGATTTCTAATTGATTACTCCCTGCAAACAATAGTGTAAGCATTGCTGTTTCGGTTGTTATTTAAAATCACTAAGAAGAAACAGATATTTTTCTAAAAATAGAACAAGAATCTTGTCTGAAATACTCCATGATTAGAGAGTAATTTTTAGTTGTTTTTTACAGCCAAATCGAAGAATCTAAAAGTCATATTGTGCATTTCGCATATGAAAATAAGAAAAAATACAAAAATAACTTAAAAATATGTAGAAAATTCAACAATATCTAATCAATGTTAAGGAAAAGAAAATTTAAGAGCTCTTTTCTCATTCTTAGCTGGATTTCCACTGTGACTATCTTAACCTAATTGCATTGAAGATGCTTCTTAGTGATTAGTTGGTGAAACTTCATGTGGTTATGATAATGTGGCATTTTGTTCACTAGTTGGTGATATTATTGTTGGGAAGTATGCTAATCCTCCTCCTGCTGCAGGTGCTGCTGATTCGGTAGTCTTAAATTCTCTTCCATACATATTATTCTTCCCATTCTCTTCGATTGTTTCAAGCCCTTACAAATGATGCTACTCTTTAGTCGGCTCAAATTTTTGTTTAAGGAAATTTTTCCCCCAAACAAGTCTAGCTTGGAGTACGCTTTTCTCCATCATCCTACCAAGAACTTCAAAAAAGAATGCGAGTTAAGGATTTTACCTCTCACTTCATGAATCAAAGGAATAATAAAGTGTTTACGTGATTCGGAAGGTTAAAGACCTAGAGTAGCTAAGGAGGTACCAGTGATTCCCTTGACTCGTGTGTACTAAAAAAAAGATAAATAATGTTAGCAACAACAACAGATATTTCTGATGAAAAATATTCTCAATCAAGCAAGGTAAAACTCATATTTTAATATCATTAATGCCCCTAAAGTATTCCCTTCTTGCTGAAAAAGATTCCCTAAAAAATTTATACAATCATTTCGAAGTCTATTTTCTCTTTTTTCTTCGGACAGATGTAGTATTTTTTGAGTTATTGCAACATTTCCTTTTTCCTTTAGCTTCTCTCTTTTTCCTATTGCTATATCTCATACAATGGAGTTCTCTCGATTCCTATTCCAGGAAACCTAATATTCTATTCACCATTACGCTCCGCTTCCATGTACTTTTCCCAATTCTACTTATTATAGAATGGATTAGCTAAATTCTTAATCCTGTTCTTCTTCCTATTCTACTATTAACTTAGCAACATTTATTCTTGCTTCTTATCAAATTATCCTACTGGAGCAGTCAAGTTAAAGAAAACCTGCTCATTATTGCCAGTAGCTTATTATCCTTAGCTAGTGTTCATGATGTTCCTTTGACTCTCGTTCATTTCTTCGATGAATTCTTCTTTAATATTCTCTTCGGCAGCTCGCTTATCTTATTTTTGTGATCGACATCAAAAATATACAAATTACCAAAAAGAAAACTGTTTTTTTCAAATCATAACTTCTTTTTACCTTTATTCTTAGCAAGTATCGATGCTAGTAGATCCTCTTAGTCCTTGCGATAAGCTAAGGTTTCCTTAAGAGAAGGCAACACTCTTTTCGCATCTTTTTCTGCTTTTTTCTACATAATCCTTTGATCTACTTTAGCCATTTGTTCTTCCATTTTCTGTCTCGTTTGCTAGGATTCAATCTCTCTTCTCTGCTGGACTAGGAAGAGTTTCTCCTTGATCCGCTTGAAAATTAAAAAATGAATTGGTAAAAGAATTCTAAAAATGTTATTTTATCATTTATTAAGGGACTAATCTTCCATACATTTTGACGCTTCTCCTCCTCCATCATGAGTTTAGCAATTGTCCGCTGTGTTTACTTGAGCTTCCCACGTTTTTCATTGCAATCGTAATTCAGTTTCTCTAAGTTCTCTCTCCTAAAATTCATATGAAATTATTGTCATGATTAGAGTTCTGTTTTTGAATCAAAATGATAGGGCTACACTCTTTCAAAGCTGTCGTCTCGTTAAGGAGACAGAGATTGAGTTTTCTTGCTTTTTGTTGTTTGCTCTTTCTTTCCACTTTTTTCCTGCGTCCATAAGTTGAAATGAGAATAAACATATTATCCTTCATAAATCGTTTTTTACCATTTGGTTTTAAAAAGTAAAAAATATGCCTCTGGAGTGATAGATAGATAAATCAGTTTCTCTTCGAAGTTGATTAATAATAATTGTTTATTCTGCAGATTGAACAATAACCTCCGCTTCAATAAAAACATTGAATTAAAGTGAAGAAAATGCTGAGATAATTTGTTTTGTTTTTTTCAATTCTGTCGAGGTAATATTTTAGATTTTCAAACACCTCCTTGAATTGATGAGATGCTGAGAAATGTTCTATCTTCCTCAGAGATGAACTTAGTCAATTATTATCTTTCAAAAAAGTTATTGACATGTGTTTTCACAGCAACATATGCAGCAATATCTTAAAAACATCAATCCCACAAAAATTTCTTCTCTTTTTTTTCTACGAATACACAAATCCTTCTGTAAAGATTCTATTTGGAATATTTGGAGTGAATATTGTTGACTCAAACATTTTTTATTATGAGATGGATGTCTTTTTCTCTTTAATACAATATGAAGATAAAAGCAATTTGGATTTTTCATATTTATCATGCTTCATGATGATGGTGATCAACGAGAAGAGGATATGATGCGCAATCTGCAAGTCCGCACATGTTCACTCCCATTTCAATGTAGAAATATCCGTTGATACCCCAATCTTCACCCCAACTGTTCTTCACAATATAGTATCCACCAGTTGCATTATAACCAACAGCTAAGACTGCATGATTGACATCATCAGGAGAGGTAGAACAATCTGGATCGGAGAAAACACCTCCTTCGTAATCTTCGAATTCATCAGTAACTTCGTAAGCAATCGAGATTGGTCCAACAGTTGCGAGATGATAGATCAATTCGTCTTCATCTTAGAATGTAATGTTGTAAGAAGATTTAACCTTAACAGCTGCTTGAGTTGGATTGAATTCACAAGGATTGTCTGTGCCCTAATAAGGATAGTCACCTTCAGCTAATCAAAGAATAATAATTTAATAAAAGAATATTTATGTTCAACTAATAAAAAAATAGTCCTAAAACGCAATTTATTTACTTTAGAGACCACCGACACTGGCAATGTACTCAAAGGCTTAACTGGGTAGGCCACCATCGCAGCCAAAGTTGTTGAAATTTCCAGCACAATCAACGAGTTATTGTTCGGAGAATATAAGTGGAGCATTTCCAGTGTGCAGAGCCCAATGTGATTCGACAGCACCAGTTGTAGAGAATGTCCAGCAAGATCCACATTCTGAGAAATCAAAAAATTTAAAATGTTTAGGATTATTGTTGAAGAAGAAGAAAGTAGGATTTAAAAGCCAAAAAAAGATTCTTTAATTTGCAGAGATATTTAACATACCTCCTTGATCCTTGACAGGTGTAACAACTCCCTTGAGTCTCCAATCTACTTATTCAGGGAGAGAAGATAGATCGTATCTCTTAAGGTTCTCGTAGGTGTTTTCTTTAGCAGTTGCGGAACAATTCTAAGATCCCGCAGATGACAACATTTCTTACTTAGTTTTGAATGTCATTTTGTTGATTTTCTGAGTGTAAGTTTTGTTTGGGTTGGCATTGTGAGCGACAATACGAGCGACTTTCTAAACAAACATTCTGAATCTTTCACCGTCTGTTTTAGCGTTGTATCCATAGGATCTGAAGATATTAATCAAATCAGTTTCGGTGGCATTAACTCTACCATGGGATATTTCATGCTACAACTGCTTCAGATTCAAGGCAGCACTG